>ORMF012370909.1_pt1 | contig 19681 bp, 21 predicted proteins | sample 1779871 | NCBI WGS metagenome assembly ORMF01 (sample SAMEA104232316, study PRJEB22302) | groundwater metagenome | biome: forest; feature: aquifer; material: groundwater | place: USA | collected 2011-08-07 | depth 5.4 m | reverse complement strand
TTCCGAAAGATTCGTTTTATTCTTCTTTCAGAAAAAGACAAAGAAATTTTATTTATTATCATGAAGACAGATTAGTTTTTGATAAAAGCCGACTACTTTTATATTACTAAATCTGCTCCATATCCTTTATATCACCTAAATGCTAAAATTCTTTATTTACTCGCCAATTACAAGAAATTAATTATAAATATTATGACTTCCTATTGAATGAAAATACACTATATCATCCCCGCCAAATTCAACCACGATCCTACTAGAATATGAAATAGAAAAAGCCCAACAGTCTTGAAGTTTTCCTTTAAGCTTATGAATTTTTAATTTTGCATCAAAAGGATTTTTCTTAAAAATCAATTCTTTTTTGATCGCCTCTTTTTTAACTTCTAAGGAAAGTTTCTTAAAGCGACGAATAAATTCAGCAGTATAAATGATCTGCATAAACTACATTAAATCTTTGAGTGAATGCAGTTTTTTGAATTTTCCTTCTGCAACATCTTTTCTGCTTTTCATAACAGATCGATATAGATTCTCTTCTTCTAGGGCGCGAATGGCGTCGCGAAAAAACTCGCTCACTGAAGCGTAATTGCCTTCTTTGACTGCCAAGTCCACATTTTTCCTAAGTGAAGCCGGCATTGAAATATTTAATGTTTTTCTCATATATCAAGTGTAGCAATTTGTGCTACAGACTGTCAAATTTTAATTATTATACTATAACTATTAGCTTTTAATTTTTAAATACCGGATTCTATTTTTTTTCTTTAAGCATGGACATCGCCTTATTAATGTCCCATGCATTAATTATATCTCGTTTAGTCGCCCATCCCCTGCGAGCTTGAGCAATGCCATACTGCAAATAATCATAATGGCTAACTAGATGTCCATCGCAATTTATAACCATTTTCACTCCTGCATCCACGCATTTTTTAATATGTTCGTCTTTTAGATCTAGCCTATTTGGAAAAGCATTTATCTCCAAAATTGTTCCTGTTTCTTTAGCGGTTTTTATTACTTCATCAATATTTAATTTATAGGGCTCGCGCTGATCTATAATTCGTCCGGTTGGATGGCAAAGAATATCTACATTTTTATTCCTCATCGCTTTTTGGATCCTTGCAGTTTGCTCTTCTTCTGAAAGATTAAATGAAGAATGAACTGAAGCGCACACAACATCAAATTTTGACAAAATATCATCCGGCCAATCCATTGAACCGTCTTTTAAAATATCACACTCGGTTCCTTTTAGAATTTTAAAATTATTTTTTTCAAATTTTTTATTTACCAGATCAATCTCTTTCCATTGTTGTTTTAATCTTATTTCATCTAAGCCATTAGCTATTGATAAATGCTTGGTATGGTCAGCGATAGCAATATATTTTAATCCTCTTTCCATAGCTGCTCGTGCCATCTCCTCAATAGAATTTTCACCATCAGACCAGCTCGTATGAGTATGTAAATTTCCCAACACATCATTATATCCGATCAATTTAGGCAATCCCCCCGGTTTACCCTGGGCCTGCCGGAGGGATGCTTCCAACTCGCCCCTCATTTCCCTCAATTCCGGTTCAATATATTTTAAACCTATCTTTTCATATAGTTCCTCCTCAGTACTTCCGGCAATCATTTTCATGCCCTTTCCGCCTGAGGCGGACCCACCTTTGACGGGAAAAAGCCCATATTCGTTCAATTTATAGCCTTTTTTGATAGCAATCTCTCTTAGGGCTATATTGTGCTCTTTTGAGCCTGTAAAGTAATTTAGAGCCGCTCCGTATGATTCTGGGGGTACAACTCTTAAATCGGCATCTAACCCATTTTTAAATTTAACCGAAGATTTTGTTGTCCCATAAGCAAAAACTTTTTCTACTTCAGGCATATTGATAAAGAAATCCATTACTGGTTTAGAATTTTTGGAAATAACTAAGATATCAATATCTCCAATAGTTTCTTTCATACGCCTCACGGATCCGGCAATATCTACTCGAGCCACACCCTTAATCATTTTCAATTTATCTTCGAGTTTTTTAGTTTCCGGTAAAATAGAACCCAAAAGCATCCTATTACCGGACTTTTTATGAAACTCGATGCTTTTTAAAATTTTTTCCTGACTCTTGTCACCAAAACCTTCAAGACTACTAATTTTATTTTCCTTCAATGCCTTTTCTAAATCGTTTAAATTTTTAACTCCCAATTCTTCATAAAGATGGCGGACAGTTTTTGGTCCAATACCCTCAATATTCATAAATTCTTCAATTTTTACCGGCCATTTTTTCTTAAGATCTTCAAGATATTTTATTTTACCGGTTTTTAAAAATTCTTCTATTTTCTCAGCGATAGAAATTCCAACACCGGGGATATTTTCCAAAGCGCTAAGTCCGCCCCGCGAACCAGAAAAACGCCCAGAAAGGCGTTTTGCGGTTCGGGGCTGCCCGGCATCGAATTTACTTGCCCCGCAGGGAACTTGTTCTCCTGCGAGGTTCTGGTGCTGGGCGCCTTTTAAATAAGTATTGTAAACTTCTTCGCCTAAATCAAAAATTGTCGCGGCAACTTTTTCATATGCCTTGGGTTTAAAAGCCACATCCTCCATTGCAAGAAAATAACTAATTTCAGCAAGGGCAAGGGCGATATCTTTATTACTTTTGTATATTAGCTGGGCCATGGTCTCTTATAACTGATTCACTGGCTTTCATTTTACGAGGAGGAAGAATCAAATTTGGAGCTAAGATCAAAAGAAGTGCAGAGCATAACCCTAAAAATCCCCCCACTAAAAACATTAAACTAAAACTAATTTCCGCTAACCAACCCCCAACTAAACCGGTTAAGCCAATAGCAAAACCGGCGGATGTACTAGCCAATGCCCACTCAAAAGCAATTTTATCTTTATCTAAATGCCTGGAAAGTACAGCCGTCCATGCTGGCACATAAAGAGCAAAGGCGATAGCTTTTAAAACCTGGATCACATAAAGATGCCATACCTGTGAAGCAGCTATAAAAGAAAACAAGGTAAGCGAGGCAAGCAAGATACCGACTACCAATGCATAAAAATCATCTTTTTCGCCGTCAAATTTATCTAAAAACATTGAGATAGGAATTTGAAGTGTCGATTTAACTAACCAATAAATTCCAGCCATAATACCAACAGTCATCATAGTTGCTCCGGGAATATTTTTAGTAATGAAAACGGCAAATAGAGGATCTAAAAGTCCCCACCCGGCCAAAAAAGTAAGATCTGATAAAATAAAATATTTAACTATTCTGTTTATATCTAATTTGAAATCTACATTTATTTTCATATATAAAAATTTAGTTTAATAATTAACTTTACTAGATTCAAAAATAAGCTCTTCATCTTTCACCGAGATCAACAAACTACCACCTTTCTGTATTTCATTTTTAAGTATTTTTTCAGCTAAAACACTTCGAACCTTGTCGGAGATTACGCCCCTAAGCGGTCTGGCACCAAAAACTGGGTCATAACCCCAAACCGATACCTTCTTAATGGCTTCATCGGTAAATTTTATTTCCATACCATTATTATCCATTACGTCCTTAGCTAAACTATTCAATAAAATTTTTGCTACGGCTGCAATATCATCTCTGGATAGGTCCTTAAAGACAATAATTCCGGAAAAACGATTTATAAGTTCCGGCTTAAAGTATTCGGTTAATTTTTTCTTAACCTCATCTCTTAATTGACTCATTGGTTTACCAAGCTCAATTTGTTCTTTAATATAATTAGAACTGGCATTAGAAGTTGCAATAATTATTGTATTGGTAAAATCCGCCACCTTGCCGAAATTATCGGTCAATCTGCCGTCATCAAAAACTTGCAAGAAAATATTTAAAATATCCGGATGTGCCTTTTCAAATTCATCCAAAAGAATAAGACTATATGGCTTTTTCATAACCGCCTCAGTTAAGTTACCGCTCATTACCCCATCCGGAGAACCAATGAATTTAAAAATGCTTTGCTTGTCTTGATACTCAGACATATCAAAACGAATCATGGCCTCGCTGGAACCAAATTGAATTTTGGTCAGTATCTTAGCAAGTTCTGTTTTACCAACCCCAGTCGGACCCACAAAAAGAAACGTAGCAATTGGGCCACCCTTCCTGGAAAGTCCGCTTCTATACTCCCTTAGAGCCCTGGATACCGCTTTTACGGCCTCCTCCTGGTTAATATATTTCTCATGAATGATATTTTCTAAATTTAAAAGCTTTTCGGCTTCTAATTCTTTTGCTTGTCTTAAGGGAATAGAGATCTTGCGCTGAGCAATATCTAAAACATCATCGCCATTTAAAACTTTATCTCCTCTATCCCTGGCATTTGAAAGCGATTCCTTAAGCAATTCCTCGGAACTAGTAAGGAGAGACTTATCTTTAAAGTATTTTGAAGATAAGGTTACTGCCTGTTTTATGGCATTAAAATTTATGGTTATTTTAAATTGTTTTTCTAAAATTAAACTCTTATAAACCAAAAGTTTCATTGCTTCTGTAATAGAAATATCCGGAACATTTATTTTTTCAAAAACCTCGATAAACTGACTCTGTCCCTCAGATATCTGTCTGAGTTCCCTTGGGGTAGTGGCAGCTATTACTGAAAAAGCGCTGGAATTAAAAGACGGTAAAAATATATCCGCCGCGTTTAGTCCGACCCTTCCCGACATTTTTATTAAATTATGCACCTCTGGTATATATAAAATAACATTACCCGCACTAATGATTTCGTTAACCACTTTGTTTACTCTATTTTGAATCTCGATCTGCTCTACTCCAGCCAATAAATCAGTAACTTTAAGCTCTACAACCCTCTTATCAAAAAGTTGGGACGGCACTCTATCTTTGGTTATTTCATAAACCAAGTGTCTAACAATCGATCCAATTCCTACCCCGGGTTCACCAACCAATAAAACATTCGGCCTCCCCTGCCTCGAAACAGTATTGAGCAATCTTTCATATTCTTGTTTATGACCGACTAAAAAACCAATTGATTCTGTTAGGGCATAATCCGTCAGATCAACACTGAATTGATCCAAAAATGGCGTGGGTCTAGCGGTCCAGGCCCTATTCATTACACGATGCCTAACTTTATATGGCCTGGCAAAAGAAATAAATTCTCCCAACGTCCCCGGTAAAGTCCTTAAAAACTTAAAAGATTTATAATAATTGCTAAAGATCAATGAATTTTCCAAATCTCCCGGATCAATACTAAAAAAATCTAAAACTCGCAAAACCCCATGACTATCGCAATAACTTAAAGCAGCAAAAATATCTTTGGGCGTAATATATCTATTACCGGAACTGGCAGCCTGATCCAGCGCCAAAGTTAAAATCTTTTCTATTTCTTTTCTTAAAATTTCACGATGTTCCACATTGGTCCCATAGTCTTTTTTTTGATCTAAAGAAACAGCGAGCATTTCGTCTACTTTATTTCCAAAATCTTCCAACTTCACATCCATTCTAGATAATCCATCTTTAATATCATTCCTTTCTAATAATTTTTTTAAAACGTACAAATAAAAATTTCCGCCTAAAAGCAATGATCTGTCAAAACCATATTCTAAAATGGTAAAAGAAGCCGGGGCTGTATATTTTAAAAGATTTACTCTGCCAGAAAGCTGGCCCCGTAGTGACCGCTCAGCCTTGCCCAAATGCATTACAAAATCCACAATAAATAAAGCTAATAAAATACCAAACCAAAAAATCCATTTAGTCTGGGAAGTTAGAGCCAGTACACAAATCGCCGTTAAAATTCCAAAATTGGAATAAAAAACCAAACGAACTAAAAATCTCCCAAAATGAGACATGTCTAGTCTGGGGTCTTTAAAATATAGTTCTAATTTATTTTCTTCCATTTCTTTATTCGTAAATTTGTACTAATTCGTTATTAGATGATTTTTTAATTCGGAAAATTAATTACTATTTGATAGATCGCAAAAATCGGTATAGCCGCCCAAGCTAAGTACAAAACTAAGCAAATGACCATAAAAACCGTATATATGATGCTGGCAACAACTATCCTAATGCCTCTAGAAATAAATCCTAAAACATGACCCACAATACTGTAATCCTGAAATAGCGGCTGAAAAATATTTTTTAAATTTATCCTCAGGGCGAAGCTATAATCTAATTTTTCAAGATAGTTTATAGCCCAATTTGCAGCCTTACGAAAACCCCGAACATACCAATGATACAAAAAATAATAAATGCGAAATAAGTACCTATTTAATATATAGACAATAGATATTCCAACGTAATTCATAAATTAATTATAACAGAATCCACCTACTTCTTTGAGTACTTTTTAGGTTTTAAGAATTTAGCCCTTTCTTCATCCGAAAAGATACTAATAACTCCAAATTGCCCATCAAAGCCCGGTTTTATAGTCACTTTTCCCTCACGCACTCTTTTTACACCCTCAGCAATCTCTGATTTAGAATTTAAAGCTATTTCTTTAATATCGGCTCTAAGCAAGATATTAAATTCTGAATCTAGTGCTTTAATTAGTTTCCAATATTCTTTTTTTACTTTATTTGAAGCTTTTCCAACACCTAATGCTTCTCCGATAATCGAATCCAAAGTGACCAAATATTTAAACGGGACTCTTTTGGGGTCATTAAATCCTTCCGCCCTATCAGCTAGCTTTTCTATGCGAGTCAAAACACCAACTGTCATTTTTTTACCGCATTTTGGACAAATTTCATTAAGTTTTTTAGTTTCTTTCGGCTTACAAGAAAATCCGCAATCTAAATGCCCGTCAAAATAATATTTTCCCTCCTCAGGAAAAAATTCTATCGTATATAAAAATCCACTCGCCTTGCCCTTTCTGCTTGGAGCACTATTTTTTATGGCCCCCATCATTCCTTTGTAAGAAAATTCACAATTAAAAACATTGGCTTCTCTACCGATTCTTTCCAAACTATGTGAATCTGAATTAGAGATCAAGGCAATATTATCAAGTTTAGAAATTCTCCAATTCATAGTCGGATCACTAGATAAGCCAGTTTCAATAGCGAAAATTTTATCTGTGTATTTTCCAAAACATTCTTCAAGTGAATCAAAACCACTCATTGATCCAAAAACAGCGAACCAAGGCGTCCAGGCGTGAGCCGGAATGATCACGCAATTTTCATTTACCTCAAAAACAATTTTTGCCAGTTCCTCACAATCCAAGCCCAAGATCGGCCTGCCGTCTGAAGCTAAATTTCCAATTTCTGAGAGTTTTTCATTTATTTTTTCCACACTCTCAATATCTGGAGCATAAACAAGATTGTGTACGCGCCTGCATTTTCCATTTTTTGAATAAATACTGGAAATTTCCGTAGAAAGTATAAATCTTGTATCCGCCAATCCTCCTTTTATATTTTTAACCTTAAATTCACTTTTTAACTTATAAAATCCCGGCTCGGCTGGCTCAAGTTTAGTTTTAATTTCACTAAAATATCTCGGATGAGTAAAATCTCCTGTTGCCATCAGTTGGATGCCCTTATCACTAGCCCAGGCATCAAGCTCCTCCAAATTCATTTTAGGAGAAACCGCTCGAGAATATTTTGAATGTATATGTAAGTCGGCAATAAATTGCATAAATGAATTATAAATCTAATCAATAACAATTTTTAGTTTTGGCTCATAATATCGACACTTTTCAGCTAATAATCTTCTATGACATTTATCTGGCTCCTTTTCAATGCACATTAAAGTAATATCAAATTTTAGAGCTAGCTTGGCCAGGATCCTAATCAAAAAAGATTTTGCCATACCCTCTGTTTGTTTAAAATATAAATTTTCAAACTCATTCCAGGTCAGTCCCCTTTTATAATAAGCACCCAATAACTTTGACGACGGGGATAAAAATTTTAAATGAAAATCGTAGTCCTGATTATTAATTCTTGAATCTGGAGTCAGCCCATCATTTAAAGTATGTCTGCTCATAACCGAAATTCTAAAACCATCTTGGCTAGTTTTTTCATCTAAAATGCATTTGGTAAAAAGAGCCATAAATATATAAATTTACTTATTGGGCCATAAAGAATCTTACTAAAAAAGCAAAAGGGAAAGCATTTTACGGAACATCTCGGAGGCACTTTCGCGCCGAGGGCGAAGCAAATTTTATAGCAATAAAATTATGCTGTTTCCGGAAAATACTATCTTTTTGTTTTGAAAATAATAACTAAAATTGCACTACCGCTATCGCCACATCATTTGGCTCTTTAGCAAAACTTATTTTCACTTTGGCTTTTTTATGAGCACTGCCAATTTTTTTAGCCATGCTTACAGCTAATTGATTTTCGGTAGTTAACGCGACTAATTCGCCTTTAACCTTTTCAATACTTATTAAGCGGTGCATTGGTTCTTTTTCAAAAGCACTAAAGCCAATATTTTTAATTAAGTTGGCCACTTCAGCCTCTAACTCTTTAGGTAAATTTTTAACAACAACTTTTCCCTCGTGTTGTTTGTTTTTTATCATCTGATCAGCGGGGCAAAGCGTGAATGATACCGGCATATCCTCATTTCCTTCCAAATGAGCGATATCGTGATGCCAGGATTTTTTATAATAAGCGGCTTTGCAGTTTGGACACATAACTACGCCTTTCTTGCCACCGCCAAATTCTTCACGTTCTTTTCTTGATTTAGTCGGTCTTACTTCACCTAAATTCGAGTTTATTAATTTCCCCATGTTATTTTGTTTATTTTTAATTATTAATATTAGTTCTTGTACTTAAGTATATTACAAATCAGATTATTTTTTTAGGGGTCAGTTTTTTAACTTTTAACCACATTAGTATTAATAAAATTATTTCAATCGGTGTAAACACCGAGCCCATAAAAGAAACTGCGCCGACAAAGCTTTGAAATCCTAAAAAGTAAAGGATTGGAGGTATAAAAACCACCAAGCTCATGGCCCAAAAACTAGGAAAACTAAAATCTTTTTCTAAAATTTTTCTGACATTCAATCCAACTACTATGTAGGAGCTGATCAACGACAAAAATCCTAAAATCCCAAGAGCTATCAGAAACCACTGTGGCACGAATCCAATCAGACCACTAACGGCGTCTTCGGAAATAACTTTAGACAAACCTAAAATACCAACAACAAATCCAGCATAGGCAAGTGCTGATAAAAAACTGCCCAAGGCTAAACTTTTTTTGAGATAAGTCAGCGAAGCACTGGATTCTTTTCCGCCAGAGGCGCCGTGCTTGCCGGCAGGCAGGGATCCGCCTATTGCGGAAAAATACGAAACCACTTCCGGCACGGCCAATGTCCCAGAAAGCGCAAATAACACTGGGCCGACGGCAAAAAATACATTTGGACCAAAACTAATATTTTTTAAGAAATTCAGATCTATTTTAAAGCCGCCAAATAAAAAAACCATAAGGATTATTAAAAACATACCAGCAACTATAATAAATTCGGATAAGGCTATTTTTCTAACACTAAGTAAGATTACCAGGGAGCCAATAATCCAAAAAAATAATAGATGGCTCAAATTACTTCCCCCAATAAATATCTTAGTAAAACTCGGAGCCAAAATTAAATATATAGTTAAAACAAAGAAAAGCTGAACAAGACTTATTAAAAAAGCAGACCAAAAACCCGTAGTACCTAGATATATTTTTGCATATCCAATAAATCGATGATCTCCTTCTGTTTTTAAAATAATATCAGAATAAATAAAATAAATAATTGCATAAAGTAATGCAAATAAAAATAAAAAAGAAAATCCGGCAATTAAACCGGATCTCAAAAATGCAAAAGGCAATGAAAACATTCCGGCGCCAATTATTGTCCCGGCCATCATGCTAGCCGGCAAAAGAATATTCCTATACATAAAATAGTTTATTAGCTACTAGTTATTAGCGACTAGAAAAAATCATATCAGAATGAAAATTATTCTTAACTAACTCCCACCTGCCGCCAGGCAGGACTAGTCGCTAGTGGCTAGGAACTAAACTCTGTAAACCCTGTGTCCTTCTCTAACCGGCTTCTTGGTCTTCACACCAACCTCTTGACCCTTTTTAGCCCTAGGAATTGATTCATGTTCGTACTGCATAGATTTTAATGTTTGAGAAAATGAGCTGTTAGGACCCTCGAAACACAACTCTTCACCAACGGCTACGCCCTCTTTAAATTTCACTACCGCTACGCAAATCTTGTCAAAAAAATGCACAACCTCGCCAATCGGCTTTCTTTTTGGTAAGGCTTTTACGGCTTTTTTAATAACTTCCTTTACTGTTTTTTTAATTGCCTTCTTAGTAGTTTTTTTAACAACCTTTTTCTTTTTAATTACTTTCTTAACTGCTTTCTTTTTTAATTTTTTTTCCATTTTTTTATTTTTAATTATAATTATTTTTTTATTGCTTTAATTAAGATATAATTACAAATTAAAGTTCCTATTATTAAAGGTGGGTTGATAAGTTCTATTAAATTTACCACTTCATGAAATTTACCGAAATAACCACCGCTTAATCCTATTAATACAAATACAAGAAACATAATCACCCCTGAAATAATCATTACGACGTTTGCCAAATAATATCCCGGAATTTTATTTAATAAAACTCCAAGAAAAGAGAGTAAGATTAGTACTATAATTATCAAGAAAAAAGGATATGTATATGCAGCCCAACTAAACAATAAGAACTGAAAAGATAATGCCCCCAATACAAACCAATGAAGTACGGGATTAACTTTTACAATATCAGTACCAGGATTTAAAATATCAATCTTTAAAATTTCCCGAAGATCTTCTCTTTTATATCCTTGTTTAACTAAATCTTCAAAAATTTTCTCATCAGTAGCCCATTCATTTTTTTGAATATCTTCAATTTTCTTTTTTAATTCCTCATTCATGTTTTTACTGTGTCCGTCATAGCCTTGGCGAAGGCGGATTAATTATTAAGTATTCATCCTAGATTGCCATGTCGCAGACTCCTCGCAATGACAAAAAAGTATTTTTTATTTCTAATCGCTAGTCGCTAATTACTATCCTACCCTCTCTTAGTTCCATTAGCCTTCTTATCTTTTTCTATCTCTGCAATTACTTTATCTACAAGATCCTTTATATCTCTAGAATAAACTACTCTTCCCGGACCGCGGTGCATTTTTTCAACAATCCCTCTTAGTTCATCAGCTGTTCCACCACTACCCTCTAAAACACCCATTGGCTTCTGATCTTCAAAGCCGATAGTAAATTCATTAAGAGTTCCCATTCTGCCACAGACAGTAATAACGGCATCCGAAGAGCGAATCAAAAGTAAATTTCTACCGGAATATTCAAAACCGGTATACATAATGATATCGTGATAATCAGTCGGTAGGCGATAGGTTTTTACGTGAGCCACCTCTGAGGCTGCCGGAGAAATACCAAAAACTATTCCACCCTCTTCTTTTGCGCCCTTAGCTGCCCAATACGGAATACCAACAGTTGCTCCAGTCACAAGAACCATTCCTCTCCTGGCAATTTCCCTGCCAAGCTCCTCAGCTTTTTCCGCTGCATCAACAGTACAATGCCCGGTATCAGCTGCTCCCGAAATACAAATTTTATATTTTAAATGCTGTCTTTTACTTAATTTTATAGCCATATCAAAAATAGTTAGTTAGTAATTAGTGACTAGCATGAAATAGCAATTAGTTATTAGTGATTAGAAGTTGGTAGGGTTGGTTTAGAAAAGTTTTTAATATTCTTCTTAACTAATATCTTCCTCTAGTGGCTAGTGGCCAATTCACTATTCTGTGGCTAGTCGCTTATTTATTATAACTTAAAATTTAAAAAGCAAAAAATAAATTATTCTTAATATATTAAAATTTGAACAGACCAAGTATAAAATTTACTTAAACTATTTAGTTAGAAATATTTTTTAATTTAAGGCGTGCAAGTTCCTGGTGTTCTCTGAATGACCAACTTCGGTCTTAAAGAAGCTGTAACATAATCTGAAGAGGCAACGTGGTTATACCAAACACCACCATCACCACTAGATCCCGATCTTGTAAAACCAATCCCGTAGTTCGTAACTATTCCATTTTTCCAATCATTATATAAATTTGTAATATCAACCGACACCCAGCGAGCATTTTCAATTCCTGTAACCGAAGCTGGAATATTCAACGTACCATAAGACCCAGTTAAAGTTGGTCTTGTATTGTAAGTTATAGTCATTTCATTCCAAGCCGAAGTAATACTATTAATAACCCAATTCATATTAGGACAAGTCGACTGATTTGGCGCTCCACCACAATTAGAAGTTGCGTATAAATACAAACGAGCGGATGCTATATTATTTGGCAAAGTTGAAACATCAAATTTTAATAATGGGTATCCACTGTATGAAGTATAGTAATCAAACATTAATTCAGCATTACTTCCAAAATTCACGCTTGCATCACCATAGGGCGAATCAATATAGGTATCTTTACCTCCAGTCCCAGAACCTTCATCTGTCCCATTATTTAAACCACTTGATGGTTGAAAAGTTAATTCACATGGGGGTAGCGGAGCTACGCATGATGTAGTCACAAAAGCAGAACATCCAATATTACAAGATATATTACCTGTATAACCGGCACCTAATTGAGAAGCGCAGGTTTGATTGTTTAAATCTATGCCATCACAAGTTTCTCCAGTTTCTTTTATATTGTTACTACATACGGAAACACTACCTCCTCCATCGTTATTCAGATATTGATTCAGGGCTATATAATTACCGGCTTCGTATCTACTGGATAATCGTCCGCCATCTAGGGCAGCATTGGCGGCTATGTATCTTTCCGATTCCATACTCGCAGAAAGAGCCCATGAGCCTCTGATATAGGTGTAATAAAAACCGCCGGCTACCATATTGAGTGGATCTATGGGTAGGGCAGAAAAGAGAGTTCCGACTTGAGATTGAATAGAAGTAAAGTCTACTGGTAGCCAGCCTGAGCCATTTACTTTTCGATAGTTAGCCGAACTAGAACAAGAATAGACATAGCCAGGACCAAGAGCCGGAAGATTGATAAAATCTGGGCTATCACAAGGGATAGAAACATAAACATTCATAGGAAGACCCATACTAGCGCCCCCAAATGATTCAAAGAGTGCTAGAGCTTTATCTATTTGGTTAAGTTCAGTGAGTCTATTAGCATCTCTGGTTTGTTTGATGAGTTGGGCTGGGTTAATGACCAGAAGGACTACTGTGGCTAGGATGGCTAATATTCCAATTACTATCAATAATTCAATTAGGGTGAAACCTCTATTTCTATGTTTATTTATTTTTATATGAGGCATTGTATAAATACTATCATGTGTGGATAAAAAATATATTAGAAATTATTTTCTCTCTTAAAACTATAAATAATGCCAACATATCTGAGTAGGACATCTGAAATTGGTAACCAAACTTCTTAAAGTTCATAAACCACTCCCCTTTTTGGAACTTCCGCATGTACAGCCAATTGATCTGATATCTTATTTGCCAAAGTAGTGCTGGAATCTTCATCTCCCTGCACAACAAATACCTTTCTTAAATTAAGCTTCATCGGCTCAATCCATGCCAGAAGCTGTATTTGGTCGGCATGAGCCGAATAACTTTCAATTGAAACAATTCGGCACCTAACCCTGACATCTTCCCCATGTATTTTAACTATTGGTTCGCCATCTTTTATTCTTCTTCCCAAAGAACCTTTTGTTTGATAACCGGCAAAAAGAATTATACTTCTTGGATCTGACAAATATCTTTTTTCATGATGCAGTATTCTTCCACCCTGCGACATACCGGAGCCGGCAATTATAACTTTTGGAGCGCTGACTAAATTAATATTTTTAGAATCTTCTGTGGTTAAAGTTTTATGAAGACAAGAAAAATCAAAAAGCATAAAATCGGTTTTCATGGCTCTGACAGCCTCATCATTGAAATAATTTTTAAAGGATTTATATACCTCGGTTATTTTTATAGCTAAAGGACTATCTAGATAAACCGGAACTTTTGGAATCCGCTCCTCTTTGCATAAATCATGTATTTCATTTAGGAGTTTTTGTGTGCGCTCCATAGCAAAAGCCGGGATCATTAAAACCCCCTTATCTCTTACCACGTCTTCAATTAGGTTTTCAATAATTCCGTGCTGGGGTAATTCATGAATCCTGTCGCCATAAGCCGATTCAATCACACAATAATCAGCAGTTTCCAAAAAATCTGTACCTTTAATTAAAGGTGGCGGATTATTACCAAGATCGCCGGTAAAGGCAATCTTCTTACCATCCGCTTCTATGACTATAATAGACGATCCTAAAATATGCCCGGCATTATAAAAAGTTATCTTAGCGTCACCAATGTTAAAATCTCTGTAATACTCTATGCCATCCCACTGAGACATCAATTGATTTACATCAATTGCTGAATACAATTGCGGTCTCCCCATCCTTTCGGCTTCTTTATATAAAATACTTTCCGAATCTAAAAGTAATAAATTAGCAAATTCTTTAGTCGGCGGAGTGGAATAGATCTTACCCCTATACCCATCTTTAACTAATTTAGCCAAAAGACCGGTATGGTCGATATGTGCGTGTGTAACCAAAACAGCTGATAATTCTGAGATATCATAAGGAAATGGATTCCAATTTTCTTCGTCTGCAAAATTACTATTTTGCTTTAAACCGCAATCAACAAGAATTTTCTTACCATCTTCGGTTTCTAATAAATAATTGGCGCCAGTCACATCTTTTACTGCACCATGGAATGATAGTCTCATAAGAATGATTAGCGACTAGAAATTAGCCACTAGATTATTTGATTTCGACTTATAAAATTTTAACATATTAAATAATTAACTAGTCGCTAGTGCCTGCCTGCCGGTAGGCAGGGCTAATCCACTATCCTAGATCTCTATTTTTAATTCATTAATGATCCCCCTAATTATATCTCTTTCGCTCCAAGGTATCTTTTTACCATTTTCAAGTCTCATATATGGCTCAGAGCCTTTACCTGTAACAATAACCACATCGTTCTTTTTAGCCATTTTAATAGCCTCCCTAATAGCATCCTTTCTATCAATGATAACTTTTCCGCCGAAGGCGGATCCGCCTCTGGCAGAAAATCTTTTATTATATGGGGAGTTCCTTACTCCTCTAGCTATCTGCTCTATAATCATTTCCGGATCATCATCAAAAGGATCTTCATTAGTAAGCACTATTTCATCACAATACTTTGAGGCTATTTCCCCCATAACCGGACGCTTCCATGAATCCCTGCCGCCACCCGCACAACCCAACACACAGATCATTTTACCCTTAGTTCTCTTGGAAGAAATATTTTTCTTTACAGCTTGATAAACTTTTTCTAAAGAATCCGGAGTGTGCGCATAATCAATTATTATTGAAAACGGATCTTTTTGTACAAATTCCAATCTGCCCGGCACACCATCAAAATTTTCAATAACATTTTTAATAATGTCCCAGTCTACATTCTGACTTCTACAGAAAGACACAGCTGCAGCAATATTTTCTAAATTAAAATCTCCTAAAAGCTTAATCCTCCACTTCATTTTTTCAAGATCCTTTTTATTATAAAAAACGGTTTTTCCAAAATCACTGGCAGCATCAGCAAACATTTCATAATCTTTAGCGCCCGTGTTTATAAAAAATAATTTATATTTTTTTTGAGAATATAGGCCAATATGCGTAAAGAAGCTTATTTTACTTCTCCTGTAGTTCTCAAAAGATCCGTGAGCCTCGATATGTTCGGGATGAAGATTTGTTATAAGTCCGGCATCAAAATTTATAAACCTATCCCTAGATTGAGAAATACCCTGAGAAGTTACTTCAATAAAGGCATACTGGCAATCTTTATCAACCGCTTCTCGTAAAAATTTCTGTATAAAAAATCTTCCAGGCATAGTCATGCCGGTACGATTCTCTCTTATTTCGCTGCCGATCTTAAACCTAACCGAAGAAACAATAGCCGTTCTCTTACCGGCGGCTTCCATAATTGCATTTATCATCTCAACTACCGTAGATTTTCCTTTGGTTCCGGTAACACCAAGCACAAAAATATCCTTTGATGGATTTTTATATATCACACCGCCCATCCAAGCTAAACTAAAATGATAAATTTTTCTTAGATTATTTAGCATTTAATAATATTATGATTTTAAAATTTTTAATGCCACTTTTATTCTATCCTCAATACTCTTTATTTTGGGGTCAATTTTTAAAGTCGCCTGCCTAGCCTGTTCCTTTGTATAACCAAGATTAGAAAGAACATCTACAATATCACTATCTGATTCCATAAGCCCCGTTAAACCCTCAGAATTAATTTGAGCAAACTTTCCCCTCAATTCCACTACCACCCTCTCTGAGGTCTTTTTTCCAATTCCAGAAGCTTTAGTTAACAGATCTACTCTGCCTTCATTGATAGCCGCCATTAATCTTTCAGCTGTATCTACGTTTAAAATATTCAAGGCGGTTTTAGGACCAACACCATTCACACTGATCAATTTAGTAAAAAAATCTAATTCAGTTTGATCAGAAAATCCATAAATATCCCAGGCATCTTCCTTGATATTCATATGAGTAAAAACTTTCACTTCGCCATCAACAGCCGGTAATTTCTTCAAAGTATTCACAGAACAAAAGATTCTCAAACCAACTCCGCCCATTTCTAAAATAAAATTATTCTCTTTCTTCTGAATTAGTTTTCCAATTAAGTAATGGAGCATAATCTAAAACAATTTCTAATTTTTAATTCCTAATTTCTAATCAAATCTCTGTCATTCCCGCGAAGGCGGGAATCCAGATTTCCTAGATCCTCATTTTCGCAAGGATAACAATTCAAAATATTAATTTATTTAATTATATCTTTTAAAACACAAATAAAAAAGCTCTGCTGTGGGATAAAACCACATACAGAGCTATATTTCTCAACGCCCAGGTCGAGACTACTCGCGAGAGCGGACTATCCGAATATGACCACGCCAGTCGCCCTTGACCCAACAGAAGCCAAGGTACCAGCCATCGCCGCGATAGTCGAAGAGTGGGACACGGCGATTACCATCACAATCCTCCCAGACTGTGCCCGGGAAAACAAGGCACTTGCCCTGTAATTCTTCGGGAATCCGATCCCGATGTGCCAGCAGCCATTCCGCGTGTCTTTGGCCAGTGTGAGCATTAAGCTCTCCCGCCCTCAACCTCATCATGCCACCACTGACACTTGTCTCGCCGGACTTCAGGAGTTCCAAGAATTCGGGAACGAACTCTTTCTCGTCAAACGAGACGTCTTCCAGAAGTTTCCAGCCGTCTTTGGTTTTATCGTATTTAAACGCCGATAGACCAAGAACCTCCCGAAATTTTACACGGTCAACCTGTTGGACATTGGCGTCCAAAAGATCAGCCAGCAATCCGGAAGCAAGAAGCTCTTGAAGCTGCTCGCGGGGTACGTCTTTCTGCAGGATCAGGTTCAACACCTGATTCCCTTGTGCTAGGGTTACATTTTTCATAGTAATCCCTCCTTTATTTAGTTTTTTTCGGAACCCAACTTAATTCCTGTACTATTTAATATATAAACACGCAATAATATTTTTGTCAAGATTGACGAAAAAAGCCATTTGCTATATTCTTTAAGCTAAATAATAGTTAACACCAGTAATTAGAAAGAGTGTTTTTCTAGTTGCTAGGTACTAGTCGCTAATTACTCTATTACTATGATTACTAAATCAGCACAAAAAGCTTATAGGCAGAATATAAAAAGAAGGGCTCACAACGCCAAACAACAAATGGCGTTTAAAAAGCTTATTAAAGAATATAAAAAGCTAGTTGCCGGCAAAGAATTAGAAAAAGCCAAGGAAAAGATCTCCGCAGTTTACAAGGCTTTAGATAAAGCAGCTAAAACTAATCTCTTAAAGAAAAACACTGCTTCCCGACTCAAGTCTCGCCTAACAAAATTAGGAAATAGAAATAAATAATTTAAAAACCACGCTGAAAAGCGTGGTTTTTTATTTAAATAAATTTCCTTTTACTCCACATATAAAATTACACTCGAAAACCGATATCATTCCCCTTATTTGTCATTCCGGGCTCCTGCCCGAACGACTGCGTCGTTCAGTCGGGCGGGTGACCCGGAATCTAGATTTTCTGGATTCCCTACCTGCCGGCAGGCAGGCAAATCAAGCTTGGAATAACAGAGAAAGATAGATTGCTTCGGCGGCACTCGCAATGACAGACGGTATTCATTTCTTTTCTTTGGCTTTACTAATCACTAGTGGCTAGTCGCTAATCCCTATCCCAACATAAGATCCAATAGAACCTCATCATATTCCAGCTTCCCTGATTTTATCGCAACATCATAATCCGCCATCATAATTTTCTGTTCTTTATTTAAATATGGCGAAGCAGAAAAAATATTAAATATCATAGCCGAATCAGCGCCTCTTTCAAAAAGCTCTTCAAGCGTTCCTAGTCTGCTGCCAACACTGTACCCCTCCCTCATTTTATTAATATGTCCGAATACATCTAAAGCCGGCAACAAATCAATATGTTTTTCTAAAATTTTCTGATCTATCTTTTTCTCGTCTAAAAGTGAAAGCTTATCTAAAGCCAAAACTATTTCCCAAGAATTATTGCTCAAACCGGATAATAATAATTCCTTGCTTTTAGCATCAAGTTCGATCTTCCTTTTTTTAATTTCTAGATCTAAAAACTTTTTAAGTTCTGCTCCCCCTAAAATATCAAAATTATGGATAATAACGGGCTCCTTCAATAAATAAGAAAAGTCCTTAGTTGATTGCCCGCCCCGCATCGAGTCCGCTCTGGTGCGGGGTTTGTCACTATTTAAAATCAAGGTTAGATCTTTATTTTTTAAATTTTCTTTAATTAAAGAATTAAATTCTTTTAGATCGCCTTTTTCTAATTCACCAAAGTTATAAACCACCCCGAGCTTTGAAGACTCAAAAAGAGATTGGCTCTTACAAAAATCTTTAAATCTAACGACGTCTTCATTTTTATCTAAATAAAAAAATCCTGCACCGCTAGTGTATTTTTCTTTATACCTTTCAATATATTCGTTTAACTTTTCTTGGCGCCTGTAGGAATCAGACCCGTACAAATAAATGATCATCTGTGTTTATTATATTAATTATATGAATAAAACAAAAGCGCCCTATGCAAGGGCGCTTAAAGAGCGCTAGATCCAACGGCCATTTTTTTGTAATTCTTTGTGGACTATGTACGCCACCCATCCCACTAATAAAAACAGTAAAATCCCCACGGATATAGCTAACGGAATATGAAATATAGTCTTCAGGGTAGTGCACACACAAAATGCAATAAATGAAACCATTAAAACCCACAAAAACCTATTTTTCAATGTCATGAAAACCAATACCAAACCAAAAAGTAGGCCCTCTCTCATATCCAACTCCTTTAAAGATCAAATTTACTGTTTATAGAATGCCAATAAAATAATAATTTGTCAAACAAAAGGGTCATGTAAAGGATATGGAACAGTCTAGAGTGATTTGGATAAGTAATAGAAAGGGTTTTTCTCTCTTTTTCTTGTGTTGAATTTGAAAGTCAATTCTGAGACATATTCTTGGGCATACTTTCTAGTAAAGTGATGATATTGTTTGAATAATTTTCTTTTCATCCAAGACCAGCAAGATTCGATATAATAAGCAGTTTCAAATCCCAGATCATGAGTCTGAGAATGGTGATCATAGCCGTAA
>ORMF010152842.1_pt1 | contig 19682 bp, 16 predicted proteins | sample 1779871 | NCBI WGS metagenome assembly ORMF01 (sample SAMEA104232316, study PRJEB22302) | groundwater metagenome | biome: forest; feature: aquifer; material: groundwater | place: USA | collected 2011-08-07 | depth 5.4 m | reverse complement strand
GTGGTCTCGATGCGTATCGAGCCAAATACGAAAGCGGACCAGGGGAAAATGGGTAGGTCACTCCCCAAGCCCTCCGCCGAACCCCCGACATTCCGCATCAAGTCGGACCCTGAAACGATGGAGACCATCGTATCGGGAATGGGCGAGCTACACCTTGAAATCATCGTTGACCGCATGAAGCGCGAATTCGGCGTGCAGGCGACGACGGGCAAACCGCAGGTCGCATACCGCGAGACTATTCAGGGCACATCGGACGTTGAATACAAACACATCAAACAGACCGGAGGTCGCGGCCAATACGGTCACGTAAAAATCCGCATAAAGCCGCTCGCGCCGGTGGAGGAGGGGAAGAAGGTTAAGAACAACGTCGACCGCGAAGAGCACTTTGAATTCATCAACAACATCAAGGGGGGCGTGATTCCGCAGGAATACATCCAGCCAGTGAAGAAGGGTCTCGTCGAGGCAATGGAGCGCGGCATCCAAGCAGGCTTCCCCGTGGTGGATATCTCCGTCGAGCTCTACGACGGCTCGTATCACGATGTGGACTCTTCCGAAATCGCCTTCAAACTCGCCGCCATCAACGCGATGCAAGAGGCGATGCAGAAAGCGAAGCCTGTCATTCTCGAACCCATCATGAAATTGGAAGTCGTCGTGCCCGAGAAATTCATGGGCGATGTGACCGGCATGATTAATTCCAAGCGCGGAGCCATCGAGGCGATGGGTGAGCGCGGTCAAGCGCGCGTCATCACCGCCAAAGTCCCACTGTCAGAATTATTCGGCTTCACGACGCAACTCCGAAGTTTGACGGAGGGAAGAGGAGTGCCAAACCTCGAATTCTCTCACTACGCAGTCGTTCCCCGTAACGTACAAGAAGAAATAGTAGCTTCCAGAAAATAGTCGCTTGCCACGAGCTTGCTTGCGGTGAGCCTGTCGAACCCGTCGAAGGGTGTCGAGGAAATAATCTCGAAGATTAAGCTTTTTGTTCTTGCGATTTGAGATTTGCGATAAAGCGCTCCAGTGCGGGCAGATCTTTATCCAATGATGCAATTTTGCGAAGTGTAAATTGCCCAAACGTTTCGTCGACGATGAGAAGCCTAGACATATCTCCCGTAAATGCCGCTTTCGCAAACATATCGAATACCCCGTCACGTGAAGCAAATTGTTTCTGGTTAGTCTCGTACAGTTTCGATACAAGTATATTGAATATTTTTCGCTCTTTGGGGTATCCATATTTCCAGACTCCAAAAGTTTTTAGTGCGCCGGGTTCTGGAGGGTACTCTGACGATTCCACGTAGTACGTCTCGTCAAACGTATCACTCGATCGCAAAGAGTATCGAGGATCACTTTGCATTTGTGCGATTAGTTTATCTGAATCGACCATACGACTGCCAAGTAGCGCGTCCCGTTTTATCTCCGGAAAATATCGAATAGTCAGTTCCTCAACCAGCGCCTCGTTCACCGCATTCAACTTTCGTGTTTTTCCATCTCTCGATAGTACGGTCAATCCATTTCGGTAGAGTCTATTTTGTACTGACGGCCCAGTCGTGAATTGTCTCGCATTGTAGAATTTGAAATGAAATATCTCATTGAGAATTTGATACGCCATACTTGGCAACTCGCTCTCCTCGACGAAGATTGTTTCCATCGTTTGTTCGAAGAATGCATGACTTGAACGTTTAAACTTCGGCCACTCAGATGCCTTAATGATACGGACATTAGCTGTCGGAATATCGAAGGCAGGCAATCCATAATGCGCTAGAGTGCGGTTCGTAACGATGTTCGCGAGTTCGATGGCATGAATTTCCTCGGCGTTTTTCTCGCACTCCATGGTTTCCAGGTCAATATCCTCCAAGGTATTTTCCCCTGATGCTTTGTATCGTCGAGCATATATATCAAGTGCTCTCCGCGGAGCATCCGGAATATCCGGGTGCTTACCAACAACACGCATAACGGAGGACCGTCGTTCGGGTTTTTCCACCAAATCATCGTACCACCGGGTCTGAGTGTTTTCCCCACAATCCCAAAAACGCCTCTGGACAAAGCCGAGAAATATGCCACGATTCAGGTATTAGTCAGTAGGTTAAGTTTCGCGCATTCTTCAGGCACCAGCGCCAACTGGTCTCCTTGGGGAGGCGTTTTTTATTTGGGAAATTAAATATGTTCAAAATTAAGACGTTCGAGGGCATCGCACTTGCCGTTTTCTTTATCATCTCCCCGGCTCTTGTCTCGGCGGCAACGCTCGAAGACTTACAGGCTCAAATACAGGCGCTTCTCTCGCAGATTACTGCCTTGCAAGGGCAAATACAGCCCGTCACCCCAACCTCCGTTTCTCCCGACCAGCCCGACGACTACGGCACCGGCGCGACGCAAGGCGGCACATATTGCCCCAAGCTTTCCATCACCCTGCAAAAGGGGAGCCGCGATGCCTCGACCGACGGACAGGTCTCGGAACTCCAAACGTTTCTTACTGATTACTACGACCTTGATGAGAACATCGTCGTCGGCGGCTACTTCGGCAAGCTGACGCAAAAGTACGTCATCGAATTTCAGAACCAGCACGGCCTCCCAGCCTTCGGGATTGCAGGATCGCTCACGCGCGCGAAGATTGCGAACATGTGTGGCGGTGTAACTCCAAGACCGAACTCTCCCATCACCGTCACGGCGCCGAACGGCGGCGAACAGTGGGAAGAAGGAATTTTGAACACCGTTACATGGACGCCGTATCAATACAATCCTGATATAAATCCTGCGAAAGATGTGACCGCATACCTTGAGCGGAGTTTTGATCCTGGCGTGTACGAAACGCTTGGTAAAGTGCAGGAGTCGGGCAAGGCTTCCATCCATTGGATTAGTGGTGAGCTTAATTCTGCAACGCAGGGAGGAGTTTTCGTGAAGCCGGGTCAGTACTACATCCGTGTGGTAAACAACGTGACCGGCGCATGGGACAGAAGCGATGCTCCGTTCACGCTCTTGCCGAGCGCGACGAATCTCGGCTCATATCGCGGTTACATGAACGGGCAGCTCTTCATCTCGACCGAGAATATTTCTGAAGCGGAAGCGCTTGCAAACTGCCGGATGAATGCAGCCAATAATCCCAGCGCAAAAGTTCGATGTACGTGGGACGGCAATGAGATATTCAACAACGGCGGTTCTGCGGCATCTCTACAGATCACAAGCCCCAACGGCGGGGAGCAGTTGCAGCCCAATCAGCCATACACGATCAAATGGAAACAGGCGGGCTTGAGCAAAATATCGATTGCCCTCTACAAAAATGACACGTGGCTGAAGTGGATTGGCGAATCCGCAGGCTTCAGTGGCACCGAAGGAGAAGTAAATGGCATGCGTCAGTGGGACTTCAATCCGTCGGTCACATTCGGAAGTGAAGCATCGTCACTCTCTGCGGCAGGAAATGTCTACAAAATCTACATCACCGGCCAAAAAGCTGACGGTACGGGGTATGTCGATGACAAATCCGATTCGCCGTTCAGTTTTACGGGGACTGTTGCAACCTCGACTCCACCAGTCAGCATAGGAACCTACCGCGGCTACTTGAACGGCGCGCTCTTCATCGAGACGAAAGACGTGCAAGAGTCGTACGGGCTTGAGAATTGCAAACTCAACGCATCGAACAATCCGACGAAATCGATCCGCTGCACGTGGAACGACGCCGAGATTTACAAGGAATCGGCCACCGCAACGTCCGCGGCGCAGACGGTCTGGAAGGTTCGTTTCCCCAGCATCACCGGTGGAGGGGATAACTCTCATTACGCGACCGAAATGCAACTTATTGAAAACGGAACAAGCATTAACTCACAGGCAATAAACGTGACTGCAACAGGTGGCGCCGATCCGACGCTTGCACAGGAATGGACCGACGGCAACGTAGACGATATCGCACATGGCGCATCGGGTCAGTTAGCCACCAAGGCTGACCAATCGATAATCTGGACGTTTCCTGCGGACCGCATTCCCACAAGCTTCAAACTCTACTCCCATCCTCAAGGTGGATACGCGGGGCGCACGTATCAGACCGAGGTGTACAAGAGCAACGATGGTGGTAGCACGTACACATTGGTCACGTCCGGGACGCTTTCCCCAGGCCATGGAAGCGCGTCCTTGTCGTGGTCGCAGAGCATCTCATCCACCTTCCCGAATGCAAATCTCGCGAATGCACTGACTGCGCTCGAAGCGGCGATTAAAGCGCTTATCAAAAAATTAAACGCTCTATGAGCTTCACCCACGACGAATACGTCACAGCGATACTCCGCCTCACGGCGGAGTTTGCTTGTACCGGCGTAAACCTATCCCCAAAATCCCGAAAAGGGCTTTAGAAAAAACGAAAAAACGCGCAAAAATTTCGATATTATTTCTAGTGTCCACTGGGAGTCATATGTTTAAAATTCTCAAAATCGATCCGGCGATTTTTGAATAGTCTTTCTCCCGAAGAGGCGATACCGATTTGTCGCGATAATCGAGAACGTATTCAGCTTGGCGAATTCATTTATCGACCAGTCAATTCCTTCGGGAGAATCTCGAATGATTTTCTGTCGGGCTTATGTTTGGGGGAAACGTGCGAATGGATGATGCGCTTGTCGCCCGTGATGGGGTGATTTATTGCTTTTTTAACCCCGCACAATTTTTCTGTTATGTCAGAAACGCGACGCAACTTACTGAGGTCAATACCCGTTTTTACACCCTTCAGATGAAAGATAGTAGCGAGTTGTTCAAGGGACGCGTTTCCGGCCCTGTCACCGAGGCCGTTCATCGAAGCGTCGACGTAGTGTGCTCCGGCGTATACTGCCAAGAGTGAGTTCGCGACCGCGAGCCCAAGGTCGTTGTGGCAGTGATAGAGGATTGGTGTGCCAGGAGCCGCATCTTTCACATCGCGTACCAACTCGTAGCTTTCCAGTGGGTCGTATGACCCGACTGAATCGTAGAGAATTATCTTGTGAGCGCCAGATTTCACGACGGACCGTACTATTTTCAATAGAAATGCCCGGTCACATTGCGATGCGTTGGCAAAACCGACACCGCCGCGCTTGCCGATACTTTGTAAAAATGAGAGCCCTCTGACCGCACAGTCTATTTTTTCCTTTTGAGAATGGGGTGGTCGCGCTGAGTTTACGGGCATCACCAAGTCGATTTCATCTACCATGCCCATAAGATCAATCTCCCGTTCGAATTTGTCGTTGTGGGCATATGCAGCTCCATGAACAACAATCCGTTTTCCGTGCAATTCTTTCAATGAATTTGCAAGCCATATGGATTGGCGATTTACTCTGCCGGGATGAACGATATCGAATTCGCGAATGCCAAGAGCATAAATCTCTCTCGCGAGGCGCAATCGGGAAGCAGGCTTCAATCGTTTCTCAACACCAGGCACATCCAAACCCTCTCGCAGGGTTACATCCCGTATCACCACACCTGATGGCAATCCAAATCCTTTCATATGTAGTATTCTCTATCGAATAACTCCATTACTCGGTCGACATCGCTTTTTTCCTCTATGATCATCTCTGGTACGGCAGGTTTTGAATTCTTGCGAGCGCCGTCGGTCATACACACGAGTACCGGACCGCGCTCAATAATACCGTGCTCAATCGCTTTGTATACGCCGGCAAGCGCCATCAGGCCGCTTCGGGCCACTAATTGTCCGCCTCTCGTTTTGTGCTTGAGGCCGTTTTTCAAAAGCGTCTTAAGAACCTGTTTTGATATACATTGTTTGAATTCTTGATGATTTATCGTCAGCAGATCTCCATTCACCCTCTTCAATAATCGCGCGATAGCAGGGTATGTTCCGAATGTCTTATGGGGGTTCTTATCAAACAGCGTAGGCACAATGAGAGAGGAGGACGGCGGAAGACGCTTTCTCTTCCAGCGCTGATACATATAGCAGTTCGCCTCTTGCTGAATCCCAAAAAATTGCGGTAGTCCGTCAGAGGGTTTTTCTAGGCCGCTTTGTCTTAGTGTTTCAAATAGAGCGAGAGGACCGAATCCGGCGCTTATCGTTTGTGCGATTGCCGAAAAGGTTATAGCACGTTTCGCCATATACTCGAGGAGAAATAATCCACGAAACCGCGCCGCACGCAATCGCCAGTCAATCGTCGGCACGAGGGGGTCATACCCAAGTTTCTTTTTCATCTTCTTTCGTGCGAGAAGCATCATCTCTCGCGTGCGTTGAGCATCGCGCACTCCTATAAGGTGGATATTCCTTCTGAACAAACGGTTGCTCAAGAGGGGGACATTTGCAAGCGGATTGAAGCTAAACGCTTGCATGCCCGCGTTCTGCGCGTATGCCGCGAGTGCCTCGCCGAGATTGCCGCCAGAAGAAAAGATAATGGTGCGACGTTTGAGTTTCTTGCAGTACGCAATCGTCACCATCGCGATAAGCGCTTCGAAAGTATTTGTCGTCGTGTTCGACGTTTCGTCCAGTATGTGAATATCGATGCCTTTGTATGTCTCAAGGTAGAAAATGCTTTCGCCCTCCTTCTGACTCACGCTGAGGAGGGTTTTTTTGTCGATGTCGAGAAAATTACTCTTGTGGTATCTCAGGATCACGCTCTTACGCGCTGGGTACGCGGGATCCACGAACTTTTTAACATCAAAACGACTCATGGTGAAGTATTTCACTGAGCGTTCGAAGCTTTTTGCGAGACGGTTTTCCGGCCGGATATCCTATCGGAAGCAGACTGACCGGAGTTATCCTTTCCGGCGTTCTCAGAATCCGTCTCAATTCGCGCAGTTGCGCCGGTTTTTTTAGGTTGTATGCGGTAAGATAGGTGGTGCCAAGCCCGAGCGCAGAAGCGGCGAGCATCACGTACGTCGAAGCGATTACGCCATTCTCGAGTGTCCGCTTATGGGAGCGCCGATTATCGACACAGACCACGAGTACGACGGGAGCGTTCAGCATGAAGTCGGCGCGGTAGTCTCGTTTTTCTTGAGGGCACCATTTGTTTTTGAAGGCGACGAGGCGTTTCTTGAGAGCGCGTTTCTGCACGACGAGTATCTCGACCGACTGCCCGTTGAGCGAAGATGGTGCGTAGCGGACGATGCCGACGAGTTTTTTCACTGCGGCATCCGACACTTTTCGATCGAAAAACTCCCGCACCGAGCGGCGGTCGTGGATCACGGAAAGAAAATGAGACCATTTCGAATTGGTCCGGCGATCCGCAGGAAAGACTCCCAAATCCCTCATTGATGCTGATTATACTCTTGACACAACGCTTGCCTCAAGGAACGACGAGTTGCTTCATGCGACGCGCCCGCATTTTGTACGGCGCTCAAGTGCGTTATGATACGCGACATGCTCATCGTTCTCGGAGGGTTTCTTGGCAGTGGACGTTCGCTTTTGGCCCGTATGCTCGCGACAGAAACAGGCTTTCACTACCATTCGTTCCACGAGAAGAAAATGCGTCACTTGGTTCGTGACGAAAGAAACATGGAGAAGGTGAGAACGATACAGCCGAATACCGACGAGCTGCGTATGCGTATCTGCGAGGAGATGCTCAACGACTTTCCGATGCTCTCCAAAATGCACGACAATGTGATTGTAGAAGACGTGTTACACCGGAAAATTCCGCGGGAATTTTTTCTGAAAGAAGCAAAAAGATATTTCGATCCCGTCGTTTTCGTGTGGATAGAAACACCAGACGATACCACCGAAGCGCGCCTCAAAGCGATGGAAAAGAAAGGAATTATTCCGAGCGTCTCAGTCGCGCTCCAAAGACGCACCTTTGTTATGAAAGAATTCCAGCCGTTTGAATCACTCCCACTGATTTTTTTCCACAAAAAGACAGATGCTCGCGCCGCAAAGAAGCTCAATGTATTTATCCAGCATTGCCTTAAGCGCAAGCTGATTGCAGATTAAGTCAGCTCAGGATTTGGAGCGAGCTACGAGCCTTTCGAACCCATGTGAACATACAATCGAACTGATTGTGCAGGAAGAAATTCCGCAAGGTAAAGTATACTGGCGAACATGACGTTGCGATATGCGGCATATGGAGCAGCGTTCGCAGTCCTCGTCTTAATCACGGTTGGCGTAGAGGTTTTCTTGGGACCAACTGTTATGACCCGTATGTTTCTTGCGGAATACCTGAAAGCCGACGAAGGAGGAAAAGAAGCCGTAACGGAAAAGTATATGAGCATACTGCCCGGCATTTCTCTTATCGATGCACTTGAGAAGCGTGACCCTCTCTGCCACACGGATGCGCATCCGTTTGGTCGCGTTATCTTCCGTCAGACCGGGAATCTGGCGGAGGCACTCCCTGTGTGCGGCAGTAAGTGCAGCTACGGATGTTTTCACGGGGTACTCATGGAGATGTTCTCGACAAAGAGCGATACCCTTGGCGGCACGTTGCTCGGGGAGAGCGATACAAAGATTCTGGGCGAGATTCTGGCTATGTCTGAGCAACTATGTAGTCGAAAGGAGGTCATGGACTGGGTGGTGCCCTGGGCCTGCATCCACGGTTTCGGGCACGTTCTTATGTACATGTCGCAGTACAATCCTCAAGAGGCCGTCGCGGCGTGTCAAGCGTTCGACGATCCTACGAAGGATTCAATCTGCGCAGGCGGAGCGTTCATGGAGTTCATGCAAAATGACGCATATAAAGCTTCTGTGCGTGAGAAGAATTATTTTCCCTGCGACCTCTTCCCCTCGTATGCCAGAAGCTGCTTCATCTATAAAGGTAGGCCCATGGTGGAGGGATGGGGAAGTGTTGCGGGTGCAATCGAAGGCTGTCGCGCGCTGGACTCTTCCGCTGAAAGACTTGCGTGCATACGAGGAGTCGGTGTTACCGGTGGGTCGCTCGAAAGGCTTAGAAAGTCGGATGGATTGATAGGCGTATGCGACTCTCTCACGGGTGATGAACTCGCGGCGTGTATTGATGGGGCTGTGACGTACGTCGTCTTTCGAATGGAAGCTGATTCGAGCAAGGTCTGTGAAGAGATGGCGCCGGAATTCGAGGGCATTTGCCTCCAAAAATTTCTTGAGTTTGAAGGTTTTAGGTAGGTTACCGAGACTGTGGAGCGGATAGCGAGCGGTTCCGGTTCAAACCTATGTTTGCGATTGAATGGTCATCGTCGGTGACATAGAGAGATGACCGCGGATTGAGTCAGCTCAGGATTTTGAGCGAGCCACGGACATTGATTCATCCAAGACGATATGGGATTTTCCTCGGAGTGTTCTCGAAATAGACGCGACCTTTTCAATGGAGACACGTATGTCAGGCCCCACGATCTTGCGCATCTTGGCTTCAATGACCTGTGCGCTTGATGAGTCGAATAAAGGGCCAGGCACCACACGCACCGCCATTTCATCTTCGGCTAATTTTACGATCTGGTACTGCAAAATGATGTGCATGAAACCATCGAGGGCACCGTCAAATTCAAGATGATGGATTTTCCGGCCGCCGAATATGAGGAACGCAGAGTATCGGCCTTCAAGCCATAGGCGGGGCGTTTCAAGTCCACACGCGCATCTATCGCGCGTGAGCATACCGCGATCTCCGATATCGTATCTGATAAAAGGCATGTTGTAGTTGAGGAGATCTGTGACGATGACCCTGCCATACTGGCCCGGCGGGAGCGCGTCGCTTTTATCGTCAACTATTTCCACAATGGCGGATTCGCTGTTCACATGCATACCATCATGGCGCCCGCATTCAAGCGCGACCGCCCCGATTTCCCCACCGCCATAACGGTCGTACACTTCGCACCCAAGCGCGTCCTCGATGAAGCGGCGCATATGCGGTGTGAGCATCTCTCCGAACGAAGCCGCAAAGCGGGGTTTTTCAGGAAGAAGGGTAGGGTTTTCTGACACTTTCTTTGCAAGTTCAAAAAGGATCGATGTATAACTTGCCACTACATCGGGCCTATAGTCGGCGATTTTCCGTATCACCACTTCCGGATCGGATAGAAAATCAGAAATGGTAATGAATAACTGGTTCGCTCTTCGCGGCGCCCGGACATTGATGTGAGCTATCCGCGCCGTATCAAACGCACCGGGGAACACATTGAATCCGAGCAGAAATCGATAGCATACAAAGTCCGCATAATGCGGGTGAAGAAGGGCGTTACTTACGAGTAGCGTAAACGGCTTACCGGTAGTTCCGGAGGTTTTCTTCCATACGGTATGAGTGCGACGCCCGTGGTCTATGTATTCCTCCGTCTCCCTTCCGAGAAAGAAACCCTTATCCGTGATGGGAAGTCGAGGCAAATCAGATATTCTCCGTATCGTTTCCGGAGAAACTCCTGACGCGGCAAAAAGGTCCCGATAGGCGGGAACGTATTCGGCAGCATGGCGCACCAACGTATGCAATCGCGCAGATTGCCACTTCTCTATCGTTTGAAGGCTGCGTTTATGCAGAAGGTAGAACTTCACCAGCCGTACCCCTTCGCGCATCCGTCTAAACATAGACAGGAGCAGGGGATCTCTGGTCCATGAAATACAGAGCCTTGCCGTTGCGCCCTTCGGTAAGGGCGTCCGTAACTTCCCAAGATATATCCGCGCGGGGATGCAGCGTCCGTATCAGATGTTCGGCAATCGTTTCTTTGCGCATTTCGAAACGCGGTGTAGGTATTATTCTGACGGTGAATGCATATTCCTCCGTACGCACAATCTGAAATTGGCGGATGGCTGATGCATAGAAATCGAAGATGGGCGGAATATCGAGCAGAGAAACAATTCTGCCGTCATCGAATGCGATCAAGGTAATCTGCCGGCCTTTCAACTGGATTGTCCGGAGTGTACGTCCGCATGGGCAGGTATCCTCGCTCACAATCCCCCGATCGCCGCTGTCGTATCTGATGAACGGCATGACCATGGTATCGAACACGGTTGCTACGATACGACCTTCACTACCCGGAGGCACCGGTGTACCCGTATCGTCGACAATCTCGACATACGCCCACTCCTCGTTCACGTGGAGGACATGTCGTTCACATTCAAAAGCGAGACGTCCGAGTTCGCTTGTCGCATAATACATGTACAGCTTCGTTCCGAGCGTTTCTTCTATCTCGTGCCGGCGCTTATCGCTCAATTCCTCGCCGGCCGCCATAACCGCCTTAAGACGCAGTGTCAGCCCCCGCTCTTGTACCAAACGTGCGAGTTCAAGAATCCACGAACTGAATCCGAAGAGAACGACGCTCCCCTCAAAAGAACGGATGAGCTCGACGAGCTGATGGAGACGATGTCGGACGCTGTTGAAGCCTCGCACATGGAAGAAGTGGTAGTTCATGAGCGCGAAACCCATACGCTCCCGGGCGCGGATTGAAATCACGGGATACCGGATACCCCCGCTCACTGTACGGAATATCCGCTCGCAAATCGCATACGAACGAAGTTCATACCCTCTGTCATGGTAAAACTCGAACGGTTTCCCCGTGGTACCCGAAGTTCGTTCGAGCTGGCTCGTCGGAAGCAGTGCCGGGTCCGTGTACTCTGCACGTTTTTTCTCCGAAAAGACCTTCTTCGAGGTAATCGGGAGTTTCGGCATTTGCGGGCGGAGCGGCTCGTTCAGGGCAATCGGCTCGAGAGCGTCCTTCCAAAACGGAATGCGGCGCGCATGTTCGAATAACGTTCTCAACCTCCGCTCTTGAATCTCTTCAATCCGCTTCCTGTCCCAATATTGGCTCGCCATCAGCGCACGGGTATCGCAGAAGAGAGGGATTTTTTTGAAGGTCTTCCGGTCGAAGATAGAATGAGTCCATATACGGTCGCTCCGCCAGAATTTTTTGAGAAGCGTGTTTGTCGCAAACATATTGAATAGATGAGTTCCTATCATCATTACTGTACCGCAGGCCGCCACATCGGCAATATGCCGCATTTCTCCACGGCAGAGAACCGCGCGGATTCGAGATGCGGATATCTGATTTTCTTCTATGCCACAAAGGGTAATTACATGGGACACACGGGCGGTTTGTTAATACCTTTTGCGAGAAGGTACGTTGAGATAAGCAGGAAAATGACAGCGGCCGCACCGACTTCTGCTCCTTGGTAGGGGAGGAACGCGAGTACGCTCGTTCCACCCAGTGTCGCGAAAAGTGCTGTGATAAAAAGAGATCCGCACGCAGCGCATCCGAACCCCAACAGTGCCGCAACGGCTCCGATGCCACCACTTGCGATGCTCGTTGACGAAGGCGCGGCACGGTACATACGGAAGTAAAAAGTCAGTAGCGCAACATTGACTCCCACCAATGCCGCGATGGCGAGTGTGTACGTCGCGTTAAATGCCGTGAAGTCGGTAATCGAAAAGAAAAGCAACTGTCCTACGATTGGCAAGGCACCTTTTGCACTAAGTGTTTCGTCGAGAACAATTTGCAGGATAAGAGGTATAGCAGTCAGCCATGCGATCGTGAGGAACACTACAAGCCCGGCAAAGATTCCAAGGAAGATGTACATCGGCCGACTGAATACACGTCTCATAACAAATGCATACGCAGTATAGCCTGATATAGAGACCTCATTTGTCGGGTGTAGGTACATGAGCTCCTGTACAATTTGATATTTTAGTGTATAGTACAAATTAGTGATGCCGGCACTGTTATTCCGGTGAAGGAGAAGAGTAGGATGACGAAGAATCGGACTCTGTTGGGCGTTGCGATGATTGCGGCGACCACACTTTTCTTGCTCACCCCGACTTTCGCGCAAAAGGTGCCCACCACCAAGGAGGTGGCCACCATATGCCCGGAAGGGAGAATCACCTGCGCGGAATGGTGCAGGCGATACAATCCCGGTCCGGGTAGTGCGTGCCTAACCGGCCACCCGAACAGCTGTGACAAGAAAATTGGCGGCAAAGACGCGTGCGTGGGAGACTTCAGGCCAAAGTGAAGTCTGCCGCTCCCGCGTCACGACCCGGGTTTCGGCCCGGGTCTTTTTTATCTAAAAACCATGGTATCCGGATAGAGCATGCATTTAAAAGCATAGTCAGTCAGATGATTATGAAAGGCATTTAATTTTGTGTTCTATCCACAGCGCAGAGAGGCATTGCCATTGGGTGAGGTACACTTGCATAGTGTTCAGAATGCAAAGACTATGGAATTTTTCATAAAAAGAACGATTAAGGGGGCGATGTACACCATTGTTGCCGTAGTTGCATTTTTGGTGCCGTTCATGTTCGGTGGTAGGGTTGGCCATAACTACAAAACCTCGTCGGGCACCGACTCTATTATAGGCGTTCCTCCTGTTTTTGCTGATGCGCCGTCCGACGGTGGTGGCGGTGGCGGTGGCGGTGGCGGTGGCGGTGGCGACGCTGGCGACGCTGGCGACGGCGGTAGCGACGGTAGTAGCGGCGGCGGCGGTAGCGGCGGTAGTAGCGGCGGCGAAGGCGGGTGCGGTCCTGGCGACTCCGGTGACCCCGGCAGCTGCGGCAAATAATCGTATGACAAAGACTTTGGTGATAAGTATAGGAACAGCAGCACTGGCTGTAGCCGTGCTTGCCGGTTGGTGGTATGTATACGAGTACCAGAACGTGCCCGGAGCTCGCTATTCAGAAACGGAAACCGTCTACAACGTACTCATAAATGAGAATTCCGCTTTTGCGGAGGCAGATGCCCTCTTGCGTTCGGGGAAACCAGACCTCGCCGTATCAAAGTTTCGCGATGCTCTCGTCCGCGCGAATGATCCAGTGCAGGAGGGGCAGATAATGATCAAGCTTGCGGTGGCGATTGAGAATAGTGAAAACTTCGAGAAACGTCTTGAGGCCGTCCCTGTTCTAAAGGAAATTGGAGCCAATCCCGCATACACCAACATTACGCGGGCGTATGCAGTCCAGCAGTTGGCCAACATGTTCTACACATACGGCGATGCAAGACTCACGGAGGAGATATTCAAAGACGAGCCCTACAAATCATATCTTGACAGAAAGAACCTAAGCCTGAGCTACCGGCGTCTGTTCGGACATGCGTCTTCTCTGTATCCCCTCGTGCTTTCGGAATTTCGAATAGCGGATTGGTATGCAGACCAGATTTTGAAGTTACGGGCGTTACCCGGGAATGAAAATGCCACCACTACCGAGCGGATTGTGCGCTATAAAAAAATTATGAAAGCAAGAATTGCGAACGGAGAGCGCGACATCGCGCGGATTCAGAACGATCCGCACGAGGGCGCAGCCGTACCGGGAGCACTCATGAGGAAAGGAGTCATCATCGCCAAGATGCAGCTCATGGGAGACACATCGTTCGGCGATATGGAACCTGTATTCCAGCGGGCTATCAATCTGTATGTACTGGGTGGAATCCCAGAAAATGATGGCTACGCCCGGTACTATTACGCCCTGTATCTCTCGAAGTTTTATGGAGCTGAGCGCGTGACCGATATACGCAAACTACTTTCCAAATTCTACGAGACTGGCGTATACCGAAATTCCCGCGTCGCAATCTTTTTCAAGAATGAAAAGAAGAATGTACTTCGTGTCAAACGAGGGCTCATCCTTCTGGCCTCTCTTGATCCGAAATTCAAAGAATATCTCCTGTCACTTGGTTGGGGAGACGCTGACTTTACAAAACGGCAAGAGGTGCGTCTTTTCTAGAGTATGCGAGGCGAGAGTGAGGACGCGCGAGTGGTTCGTCCCGCGGCGCTTGTGTTTGTTATGGTGCTGTTGGTCGGCGCACTCCTCATCGCGCTCAACGTCTACAGCACGGGCCAACTTCGTGAGCGAGAGGCACATGTTCCGTCGATCCTCATTCGACCGGTTACAGGAGACGACCACATACGAGGGAGCCGTGATGCACCGGTACAAATGATTGTGTTCACCGATTTCGAGTGTCCTTACTGTAAATCTCTCCATCAGCGTACCCTTCCACTCCTGCAAAAAGACTACGGCTCATCGCTCGTCATCGTGTACCGCCATTTTCCCCTGCCGCGTTTCTCCAAGTCACAGACAGAGGCCGAGGCGAGCGAGTGCGCGTATCTTTTGGGCGGTGATGAGGCGTTTTGGGATTACGCGGACAACATTTTTACTACCACCCCATCCGAGAATGGTCTTGACCTCGACGAGCTTCCGAAAATTGCACAGCGCGTTGGATTAGATGTTGGACAATTTGAAAAGTGTCTTGCGGGAGGAAAAGGAGCCGCACGCGTAGAGGCGGATAAGCGTGAAGGGGTTGTTGCCGGGATATCGATCACTCCGAGTATCGTGTTTCGACACAGGAATACGACCGTGCTTGTGGAAGGCAGTTACCTGTCTCGCATACGGGCCGCGATAGACTATCTCTTGGAAAAAGACACACAAGAGAAAAGTCTCTAGACCAATTCGGAGTATATCCACATCGTTCTTGTTAACACGCCTGTATTCGGCCTTATACTGCGTATATGTACAGCATACGTGCCATAGTGTCGGTTGCCGCCGTAGCGGTACTCGCGACGTTGCTCCTCGTGTACCTGACCCCTCTCAAGTGGATTACTGTTATTGAGCCGACGATACGCGACATCGATCCCATTGAATTTCAGGCGGATTTTGCCAAAAATCCCGACAAGTACATTTTCATTGATGTTCGACCCGAGAGCGCCTATAACGCTCTCCATGCCGTGGGTTCTATCAGCATGCCTCTCCATACACTGTATGACCAGCGGCGTGTGTTACCAAAACGCGGTAAAACCATTGTGCTTATCTGTAGCGGCGGACGCGCATCTGGCGTGGGGTACAGCTACCTGCAACACTATGGCTTCTTTAACATTCGCCGGATTGAGGGAGGCATCGAACAATGGATACTCAAGGAGTTGCCTGTGGAGGGCACAAGCGCAACACAAAACGCCCCCGTCGGGAGCGCGTCATCAGATCCCGCTGACCCCTATCGCATTGCATCCAGTCAGTCGTGGTGTGTGACCTAGAAGGACGTGCCGCGGCTCATCCACAGTAGAGGCCGATAACTTCCTCTGTTTCATGGGGCAGGAGCATAAAAACGACGACAACGAGTGCAGTAGACCAAAATCGCTCTATTGATACTGCCCGTTTTTTTATCACTCGGCATCCCTCGTAGTATATACTTGCGGCGAGTGTGTCGGGTGTGTGCATAGTACAATACGTTCGATGATTGATGCACATCGAGAGCGTCTGTTGCCTGCGATTGTGGTTGCTTTTGCTATATTCGGTGTCATCGGAATAACGGCTCGTTATACAATTCTTCACGCGGTTGTCGAGGGATATGAGGACGTGTCCCTCTCGCTCCTTCCTTCCGCTTCCAGAGCCTATGCGTATGGGGAAGGGCATTTCAGTGCATCGTATCCGGATATGTATAATATTAATCGCGCAGAGCATCTTTTCAATGAAGTAAGACGAATAGATCCTCAGCATCCGTTTGTCTACCACCAACTTGCCCGGATAGCGTTTCTCAAAGGAGACTTTACTCGCGCACACGCGCTCATAGATGCCCAGATACGCTACCACGGGAGCACTACTCCAAGCTCCTATTATGTTCGCGGTCTCATCGAAGGGTATATGGGCCGCTACGAAGAGGCGGCAAAAGATTACGAAACATATCTGGAATCCGATCCGAATAACTGGGCGGCACTGAACGATTATGCGTGGGTGCTTCTCAAGGTGGGTCGCTCGGCGGATGCGATTGTCGCTGCCGAGCGTGGTCTGAAATATTTTCCAAATAACGCGTGGCTGTTGAACTCGAGCGCTATCGCTTTGTATGAGATAGGGGAGTTGTCGCAAGCACAGGGGCGTGCCGAAGCGGCTGTGGCCGTGTCAGAAGCCGTCACGGAAAAAGATTGGCTCCTCGCATACCCGGGCAATGACCCTAAAGTCGCAAAAGCCGGTATCGTATCCCTCCAAAAGGCATCACGGGACAATATGCACACCATTCTCCTCGCGCTTGCTTCCAGTACGCTACAATGAGGGAGATGATTCAGGCTCATGCGACGTCTTTGTGGAAGGAGATCCGGATGCAGATTTTTTTTGTATTTGCTCTCACGCTTCTCTTGGCCGGTCTTACGGCGCTCTCGGGCAACGGAAAAGCCGCTTTTGTCTCTTCCGAAGTGCAATTTACCGATTCTTCCTTAAAAAGCGGCCTCTCCATTGTCCCAGCTTCATGCCCGTCGGATCCGCATAACGCGGGCGAATGCGCTCCTCCGCCCCCACCTCCTCCACTACCCCCTCCTTCAATCGGGTTCGAATCGTTCCAGGCGGAACACCCAAGCGGATCTTTTATCGCAACCGGTCATTTACAGGTTCGTCCGACCTTGGTGCGTGGCGGGGATACCGTGCAGGGGTATTGGAATGTTAAAAACGTTTCCAGTTGTTCGGTCATCGGCAACAACGGCGACAGTTGGAACGGCGCGTCATCAGACGCAAGCGGCGAAACATCGAGAGGTGTTCAAAGACGTACCACGTTTACGCTTCACTGTACGGCGATCCTCGGTGCCACGCCGCCATCGGTTACCGAAAGCCAGATAGTCAATATCACTCCCCTGTTCCAAGAACAGTAGCCATTGTATTTGATACACGCATCTCGTCGCGCTTTTGCGTTGGTATACTGTACGCATGAAAAAGGGAATTCTTGCGCTCCTCGTTATTTTCGTTTCGCCATTCGCCGTATCCGCGCAAACACCCAATTCCTGCGCGGAGGCTTCGATTCCCGTCACCATATCGCTCACATCGGAGCTTGTCTCGACAGTGCCGAGCGCGTCAATCGGCCTATATGCAGAAATACAGAATGCGGGGGCGGATGCCATCTCCGACGCCGCACTTGCCGTCGCAGTCGTGCAAAAGGACACGGGCACGGTGATTGACCGCTTTCTGGTGCCGGAGCGCGTCGCGATATTTCCCCAGAGCTCCGGAAAAATCGGTTTTATATGGAAAGTTCCGCCGGGAGCTGATTCGGGGATATACACGCTCATGGCGACGTTTGTCCCAAAAGGCGGTTCGCGCGCCCAAGCGTTTGCGCAGGCGTATCCCACCGCCTCACGCGACATCACCATTTCGGGCGGTGCAATCACCCCGGCGCATATCCGTTCACTCACAGTGAACGGTAGCGTCTACACGCCGAATACGGTTGCGCGTGTCGCAGAGGTGGGGAACGTGTCTGCCACCGCCACCGCAAGTAACCGGATACAGGGTCCGTACAAGGGCGCAATCACGTGGCGCCTCTTTTCTCCCGATGCGACTCTTTTTGAGGCACCGCTCGACAGCCGCAAAGCACCGGTCCAATTGCACCCCGAACAGTCGGCGAACGTTCCATACAATCTGCCGACGCTCTCGCTCGGCTCGTACTATCTCGAAGGGGAATTGAGCGACGGCAGCAGCACCTCATACTTCGACATCTTGCTCGCGCGCGAGGATGGCGCGTTTGCGTGGGCGAGCTGTCTCACGCCGCCGAAGAGTGGCTCGAGCAACACAACACTCGTCGTGTCGCTTATTGTCGCCATTATCGCGCTCGGCGGCATATGGGAATTTTTCAAACATCGCGCATGAAAAAAATACTTTTCGCGTTCTCATTTCTACTTCTCGCACCGCTTGCTTTTGCTGATGCAACGACTATTTATCTAACTTCGGGGGCGAGCTGGACCGTACCGGCGGATTGGAATTCGTCGAGCAACACGATTGAAGTTATCGGCGGCGGAGGGGGAGGCGCTACGTATCTAAGCGGATCGTCAGGCGGTGGCGGTGGCGGAGCGTATTCCAAGCTCACGAATGAAGCATTCACGCCCGGATCGACCGTTGCGGTCAGCGTTGGGTCCGGTGGCGGTGCTGGCTCTGGCGGCGGTAGCGGATACCCGGCTACGGGTTATTCCGGTGGCGATACATACGTTTGTAATTCCACGTCGAACTGCGGGAGTATTTCGGGGAGTGCAGTTGTCGTCGGCGCGAAAGGCGCTAGAGGCGGAGACTACAATGGAGGAAGTGGTGGACAGGCGAGCGCGGGAATCGGATCGACAAAATACAGTGGAGGCAATGGAGCTGCTCGAGTGACCGGCGCAGTCTCGGGTGGTGGTGGCGGTGCAGGCGGTCCGTCTGGAAATGGTGGCAACGCGAACGGGGCAAGCGGCGGATCAGGGGCCGCGGAATACGGAGGTAGCGGCGGAGGCGGCGCGGCCAGTTTGGTGGTGAGCGGCGGCGCTGGGGGAAATTATGGAGGCGGAGGCGGAGGCGGGACGAAAGCGTCAGGCGGTGCCGGCGCTCCCGGCCTCATCGTCATCGCCTATACTCCTGCACCCGCACTCGCATGCGCGGGTTCGCCCGAGACATTCTCAACCCCTGGGACATATACGCGCACCGTGCCGAGCTTCAGCACAATGACCGTCGAAGTCTGGGGTGCTGGCGGGGGTGGAGGTGGCGGCGCTATCGACAACGTCGGACAAGGGGGCGGGTCGTCATCTTTTCACGGAAGCGTTATCGCACATGGAGGAAGTGGCGGAACTCAGCGTTCGACTGCTAATCAAGCGAACGACGGCAGTGGTAAAGGTGGATCGGGCGGGAGCGCGACCGGCGGCGATAGTAATATTTCAGGATCGAGTGGTCTCGATGGGCAGTATTGGGGAGATGGCGGGGCGAGTCCGAATGGAGGATCGGGTGGCGCAGGCACGCGGTCAAGAACAAAAGCTGGAGGTAGTGGCGGAAGTCCAGGCGGAGGCGGTGGCGGTGGTGGTATTGCTCCACCTAATCCCGCGCCCTATAAAGATTTCCAAGGCGGAGGCGGAGGCGGTGGAGGTTATGCGAAGAAAATATACGCGGCCGGGGAGG
>ORMF011767282.1_pt1 | contig 19694 bp, 20 predicted proteins | sample 1779871 | NCBI WGS metagenome assembly ORMF01 (sample SAMEA104232316, study PRJEB22302) | groundwater metagenome | biome: forest; feature: aquifer; material: groundwater | place: USA | collected 2011-08-07 | depth 5.4 m | reverse complement strand
TAGCCGTCGAAACCGACGAACTGGCGATCTTGGGGCACTTCCACCTGGCTGGCGAACTTCACTTTCAAGTTTCCGAAACTGGTCTGAAGGCGATTTTCAAAGACGTCGGCCATGGCCACGAGCTTCATCGGACCATACTTGACCGACAAGGCATTCGCCGCTGCGCCGCTGCCGCGCCCGCCACAACCGACAAGCGCGATCTGGATTGTGTTGTTCTCCGCCGCGTGAACGTGCGGCAACGCGACGCCGGCGAGCGCCGAGGCGGCGGCGAAAGTGCTGGTTTGTTTGATGAATTCACGACGCGAGGTCGGGGGAGGATTTTGTTTCACGGGAAAATTTTCTTTAGGACGGGTGTGACTGTCAACGACAAAAACCACCTGAAAAACTGCCGGACAAACGCCTCAAGTTACGTCGCCAGCCGCCACCACCATACCGGGCTCGCTGGCGGCGGCGAACACGGTTCCACGCCGGCGCGCGACCTAGTCCCTTGTTGCTGCGGGTAAGGGCGGAGCTAATTTGCGCCTGGCTTGTCCGCTGGCGCGCTCCGGGTCGTGCCCGGAAACGCCCTGGGGTAATCACCGCTTGCCTGCCCGCGCGACCCAATCTACTCTCATCAGCATTATGGAAAATGTTGTCATCATTGGATCGGGTTGTGCAGGTTGGACGGCGGCGCTCTACACCGCCCGCGCAAATCTCAAACCCCTGGTCATCACCGGCGAACAGCCCGGCGGCCTGCTCACCACGACCAGCCTCGTCGAAAATTTCCCCGGCTTCCCCGAAGGCGTGGACGGCTACGAACTCATGACGCGGCTGCAACAACAGGCGGAGCGGTTCGGAACGCGCGCCAAGCTCGGCAGCCTCGTCCAGGCCGTGGATTTCTCGAAACGTCCGTTTGTTCTGACGGTGGATGGCGAACGCATCGAGACCCAGACCGTCATCATCGCCACGGGCGCGAGCCATCGACATCTCGGTTTGGAAAGCGAGGACAAGCTGGAGAAGAAGGGCGTGACGTATTGCGCAACCTGCGACGGCGCGCTGCCGATGTTCCGCAACCAACCCCTCGTCGTCGTGGGCGGCGGCGATTCCGCGTGCGAAGAGGCGACGTTCCTCACGCGCTTTGCCTCGGTGGTCTATCTGATTCATCGCCGCGATTCCCTGCGCGCCTCCAAGATCATGGCGGAGCGCACGCTGGCGAACCCCAAAATCAAAATGGTGTGGGACTCGGCCATCACGGAAGTATTCGACGTGAAACAGGACAAGGTCACCGGCGTAAAGGTGAAAAATCTGAAGACCCACGCCGAAACCGTGCTGGCTTGTGCGGGCTTGTTCATTGCGATTGGCCATGTCCCGAGTACCCAGGTTTTCAAACCTTTCATTGACACGGACGAGAACGGTTACATCGTCCGTAAAAACGGGGCTTCCACCAACATCCCTGGGGTTTTCGTGGCCGGCGATTGCTCGGATCACGTCTATCGCCAGGCGATCACCGCCGCGGGCATGGGCTGCGCGGCGGCCATCGAAGCCGAGCGATTTCTGGCCGCGCAGAACGCATGACCCGCGTCACCTTCCTCACCGGATGCGGAGGGTTGCCGAAGTTGGAAATCACCACGGCCTGGAGCACGGCCGAAATTTATTTGCACGGCGCCCACGTGACGGGTTTCCAAAAACCGGGCGAACCGCCGTTGCTGTTCCTGAGCGATCAAAGCCGGTTTGAATCGGGCGTGCCGATTCGCGGCGGCATCCCGATCATCTTTCCGTGGTTCGGCAAACCGGTGGACAAGCCGGCGCAACATGGCTTTGTTCGCAATCGTACGTGGACCTTGAAAGAAATCACGACCACGGAAAGCGGAATCATCACCACCCGACTGATGTTACCACCGTGCCAAGAACTTGGGGATGACGAAATCGCCGTCGAATACGTCGTTACCATCAGCGATACGTTGAGCGCCGAGTTAATCGTAACGAACAAATCGGCGTGCGCACATGTCTTTGAGAATTGCCTGCACACCTATTTTACCGTCGGCGACATCAACTCGCTCCGGGTGGTGGGGTTGCGAGGGGTGGACTACCTCGACAGTTTGGACGGGCATCAACGCAAAACCGAGACGGCCGACGCCATCCGCTTTGTGGGCGAAGTGGATCGAATCTACGTCAACACGCCGCACCGGGTGGAAATTCGCGATGCCGCGCTACGCCGGGTCATTCGCGTGGAGAAAACCGGCTCGGCTTCGACCGTGGTTTGGAATCCGTGGATCGCGAAGGCGAAAGCCATGGCCGACTTCGGCAACGAGGAATATCAGCGCATGGTCTGCGTGGAATCCGGCAACGTGGCGAAGAATCAAATCACGCTCGCACCCGGCGAAACCACATCGTTGAAGGTGAAACTCAGCAGCGAAGCGTCCACGCAAGTCAGGCTTTCGTGACCCCCGCCCAACAAAAAGGCGAGGCCGAAGCCTCGCCTGAAAATGTTCCTGATCGCGCTTACTTCGCCGGGGCGACGACTTTTGTATCCTTCTCCTTCACGAGCGTCGCACCCTTGCCGAGACGCTTACGGAGGTAGGTGAGCTTGGCGCGGCGCACCGAGCCTTGGCGCTCCACTTCGACCTTGTCCACGCGCGGCGAGTGCAGCGGGAAAATGCGCTCCACGCCTTCGCCGTAGCTGATGCGACGGACGGTGAAGGTCTCGTTCAGCCCGCGCCCGCGCTTGCCGATGACGACGCCGGAGAAAATCTGAATTCGCTCCTTGTCGCCTTCGACGACTTTCGTATGCACGCGCACACTGTCGCCCACGCCAAACTTGGCTTCGTCTTTGCGAAACTGTTCCGATTGAATTTTATCCAATAATGCCTGGTTCATAATTGTTTCCTGTTAAATCAAATCTGGTCTGCGTGCTTTCGTCCGCAACTTTGCCTGCTCCAACCGCCAACTCGCGATCTCCGCGTGGTTGCCGGACACCAATACATCGGGAACTTTCATCCCGCGAAATTCCGCCGGCCGCGTGTATTGCGGATACTCCAGCAACCCGTGGCTGAACGATTCTTCGAGCGCGCTCGCGTCGTCACCCAATACCCCGGGCAGGAGCCTCGTCACGGCATCAATCACCACCATCGCCGGCAGCGCACCGTTCGTCAGCACGTAGTCGCCGATGGACAATTCATCGTCCGCCAGCAACTCCCGAATGCGCTCGTCAAAACCTTCGTAGTGGCCCGTGACGAATAGCAGGTGTTCCTGCTGCGCCAACTCGCGGGCGATGCTTTGATCGAACTTCCGCCCCGACGGCGAGAGCAAGATCACCCGCGTATTTTCCCGCGCCAAACTTTCCACCGCCTCAAAGATCGGTTCCGGCTTCAATAACATCCCCGGCCCGCCACCGAATGGCCGGTCGTCCACGGTCTTATGCCGGTCGTGCGTCCAGTCGCGCAACTGGTGCAACGCCAAATCCAGCAACCCCGCCTGCCGCGCGCGCTTGATGATGCTCTCGTCCAGCGGCCCGGCAAACATCGCGGGGAACAAAGTGAGCACGTCAATTTTCACTCGTCGTGCTCGTCCTCGTCCTCGTCCTCGCGTTTCGATTGCGAGGAGGAGGACGAGCACGATTTATTTCCTGTCCTCAACTATTTCCACCGAGCAACGCAAACCCTTCTTCGCACTGCCCGCCAGCAACAGGGAACGAATCGCGTTGATCGTCTGTCCCTGGCGGCCAATGATCTTGCCCACGTCCTGCGGATCCAATCGCAATTCGTAGATCGTCGTTCCCTCGCGCGTCACCGGCGTGACCGTCACCGCATCGGTATTTTGCACGAGACCCTTGACGACGTATTCGAGAAAGGCCTGCATGACCCAACAGTTAAACCGCCGCCGCTGCCTTGCTTGCCTTCTTGATGAAGCTCGCGACCGTGTCGCTCGGCTGCGCGCCCTTGCTGACCCAATACTTCACGCGTTCGAGGTCCACCTTCACGTTGTCGCCCTTCTGGCGCGGATGATATGTGCCAATTTCTTCAATGAACTTGCCGTCGCGCGGGCTGCGACCATCGGCCACGACAATACGAAACACCGGTGCGTTTTTCGCCCCGATGCGCTTCATGCGGATTTTAACTGCCATAAATTTTCTTTCCATCGCGGCCGAAAAGTTTGCATTGGCAAACCCTCCCACCGATTTCCAAAAAGGAGCGCAGAGACTAGCCATGCTACATATCCGTTGCAAGTCCTGTTTTAGGTTAAATGCGCCGCCGGATTCCGGCCCGGCATTTCCGGGGGACTTAATGGCGCCGTTTTGACGAGAAAACCTTGGTTTCCCGTCCTCTTTTCCGAACTAAAATTCCCTCCAGATCCGGCTGGGATTTCAGCAGCGCCACGCCGCGTTCCACGCCCAGCACGCTGGCCGCCGTGGCAAAAGCGTCGGTGTCGGTCGCGCGGCGACCAATCACCGTGACTTGCAGCCGCTCCGTCAGCCCGACCCCGGTGCGCGGATCAACGATGTGAGAGTAGCGCAGACCACCGATCTCGACAAATTGCTCGGTATCGCCCGAGGTCGAAACGGCCGCGTTGCTCAGAAACAAAATGCGCGCCGGTTTGTCATCGTTGCCGTCCAACTTGCCCACCGCCACCCGCCAGTTCCTCTTCCCGGGTGGCGGATCGCCAACCGCGATGTCGCCGCTCGCGGCCACGAGCGCGCGCGGCAACCCCTGCGATTTCAAAACCGCCAGCGCCTGATCGGCGGCGTAACCCTTGGCGATCGCGCCCAGATCGAGTTGCATGTCTGGCCCCGTGAGTGTGACAGTTTGTTGGCGCGGATCGAGTTTGAGTTTCCGCCAACCAACCAACTCCCGAACCCGGGCAAGTGCCTCCGGCGCCGGCAAAATCCCGGTGCGCCTGGCCCGCCGCCACTGCCGCACCACCGGCCCGATCGTCACATCGAAAGCGCCGCCGGAAAGCTCCGCGACCCGCTGCGATTGCTGGAGAATGTCGAACAACTCATCACTCACCCGGACCGGTTCCCCGACGGGCTTCCGACCAAGCTGCATCAGTTCACTCTCCGGATCGTAATCAGTCATCATGTGATCCAGCGCGGCGATTCTTGCGAACGCGGCATCGGTGCCGACCCGGGCCGCCGTCTCATCCCGCGCATACAGCGTGATCGTGAACAACGTGCCCATGTGCGGCTGCTTGAATTCGAAGCGCTGCAAGCCTTCCGACACCGGCGTCGAACGGCAACCCGTCACCCAAATCATCGCGCCCAGCAAAGCGAGGGCGCTGCAGTCAATGAACATTTTTCTCCGACCTGCAACTGGTTTCATCGCGGCCTAGCTTGGCCTGGCGGCCCACCGGAAGCGAGCGCGAAGGTTTGACGGTTCACGCGCTTCTGCCAAGCTGGTCGCGCCGCATGAAACTAAAACTCCACCCGCTGCTGCTGGCGCTCGTGACTGTGGTCGCGCTGGCCGGCTTTGCCCTGCTCCTTTTCACGACGGGCAAACCGGCACCGCTGCCACCATTGCCCAATCCCAACGGCTATGACAACATCGTGAAGGCCGGTAGTCTGGTGAGCGGCGATGCGATTGCTGCCAGAGAACTACCGTTGGAAGAATTGCGCGCGCTGATCACGACGAACGCGGAGGCGTTGCAACTGTTGCGTGTGGGTTTGAGTCGCACCTGCGCCGTACCCTTGGAGGCGGCGTTGAGCACCAATACCTTTATACTCGAACTGGGGACCACAAAACAGCTGGCCCTTTTGCTCGCCGTGGAAGGCCGGTTAGCCGAACTCGAAAACCGACCCGGGGACGCGGCCCGCAGCTACGTTGACGCCATTCATCTCGGCAACGAAACCAGCCGTGGCGGGTTTCTCATTCACCGTCTCATCGGCATCTCGTGCGAAGCCATCGGCTACAGGGGCTTGGTTAAAGTTGTGTCGCAGTTCAACTGCGAACAGTCGCGCTCGTTCCTAATCGAGTTGGAGAAAATAGACAAACAAGCTGTCACTTGGAACGACGTCATGCAGGGCGAGAAAGTATACGTTCGGCATGAACTCCTTCAAACATTCAATCCCATCCGCCATGTCGTGGGATGGTGGCAAAATCGGCAGTTGCTGAAAAAGGCCGAAGCCAAGCACAACCTCATGGTCGCCCGACTCCGCCTGCTGACCACGGAACTCGCCCTCCGCTGCTATCAGTCCGGGCAAGGCCACGCGCCGGAGCGACTCGATCAACTCGTGCCAAAGTATCTCCAACACGCGCCCTCCGACCCGTTCAATGGACAACCACTGATCTACCGCGCGCAAGGCACGAACTGGCTGCTCTACAGCGTCGGCCCAGACGGAGTGGATGACGGAGGCAAACCCGTTGGTCGCACGTTGCCGGCCACGAGCGCCACCGGCGATTTGTTCTTCGACTCACCTTGATGGAACGGACGCGTGATTCGACTGCCGCCGCGAACAACTACCCGCGATACACCGCCTGTGCCGTGCAGGTTTCCGCCACGACAACTTCCGTGAGCAACGGCAACTTCGGCTTGAGCTTTTTCCATATCCACACGGCGATTTCCTCGCTCGTGGGATTTGCCAGCCCGGCCACCTCGTTCAGGTAACGGTGATCCAGCTTTTCCCAGAGCGGTTTGAACGCCGCCGTGAGGTCCGCATAATCCATCAGCCAACCCAGCTTCGGATCACACTCGCCGGCCACCACAATCTCCACCTTGAAGCTGTGCCCGTGCAACCGGCGGCACTTGTGCGCCTTCGGCAACCTCGGCAACCGATGCGCCGCCTCAAATTGAAATGATTTTCGGAGTTCCATTTTCATGATTCATAATCCGTCCAAGTCACCAAATCGCCAAGCGCAGGCCGGCCATCATGCCGCCACGTCAGCGGCGGATTCTGCATCTGGCCCAGCGGGCAGACCCGCGTCACGCCCCAGCGCGCGAGCGTCGTGGTGATCTCCCGTGTCTGCTCTTCCGAGGCCGCGAGGCCGACCGTGGAAACTTTTCCGCGCACGGCGTCGGCGTTTTGCAGCACGCTCTTCAAATCCGCCACGGCCTTCACGTAGATAAACCGATACAGACACGACACCGCGAAACGCGCGTCGGCCTCACACACCACTGTCCAGGCCGTCGAATGTTTGCTGTGCCACAACTGCGTTTCCGGTGAATGCGCGGCGCGCACTTCGTAAATCCCCCGCCGCGACGCAATTCCCGCCGCCACCTCGGTCGTTACTTCGCCGCGTGGCTCGACTGTCTCGCGGCGCTCCAGTTCCTCGGCCAGCAACTGTGCGAAATGCTCCGGCGCAAACTCCCCGCCGCGCTGCACGTAAATCACATGCGGCGAAAGACAGCCGAGTTGATTCCACGCCACTACGTCGTCCGCCGCCCCTGCCACGATCTTCTTCGCGCCGTGACCGAACAACGCCTCGCCCGTCACGTAACCAAAACTCACGCGCTGGCCGTGGCCGAGCAGGCGCGTTCGCACCGGCAGTTTCGCACGAATCGCGGCCAGCGTTTCGTCACTGCCCGTGGCCGTGACGCAATCCGCTGCGGCGAACAGCTCGTCCTCCAGCGCCGCGTTGCCGCCGGGCCACTCGGCAATCTCCAGACAGGCGCCGAGCTTGTGATCCGCGTCGTATATTGAGTGTGCGAACAGCCTTGGCAAAAATGCTGACCCGCTCCCGCACTTCACAAACTGCGCCGAGCGGGTGAGCAACCCCAACACCAGACTCATCAGCGTGGGATTTGGAATGTTCCCTGCCGCGATGTGAACGAGCAACTCCGGCCCGGTCGCAATGGCGGCCCGCGAAAACTTCGCTTCGCCGGGCGGGGCGACCAGTTCATCCAACCGCTTCACATCGCCAAGTTCCTGCCCGAGCAGGGCCCGCAGATTTTCCCGCGTGAGCTGGCCGAAGAACTGATCCAGCCCGCGCTCCAGCGTGGGCCGTCCGAAACCCGTTTTGCCCGGCCCTTGAGCGAGCGCGAGTTTACGGAACGGGTGGTCGGCTTGCAGCCAGCCCTCCGCCAAATTCGCAATGAACTTCACGATTTGATCCGTCGTGCGCGGCGCGAGGTATTGTTCGCGATTGCGCTTCAGCGTCACGCACGCTTCGACGAGCATCGTCGGCGAGAGCGTTGTCCCGGCTGGCAGATCGGCGAGAAAGTAATTGGGGAGGTTCATTTGCGTGCGGCGCCAGCGCCGTCGTCCAGATGCTTCCGTTTGCGGATCGCGTGCAGGCACGGCAAACCGAGCAGCGACAGTAAAATCATTCCCGCCAGAACGCCATAGAGCGTGAAGTAACTTGCCGGCTGGTGGGCCGCGTGCCCCATGCGTCGGACCGCCTCGCCGACGATCCAGTGCGAGAGATTGCCGAGCAGCCCGCCCACCGTGATGAACAACCCGAACACCCGCCCGCGCACTCCGTCCGGCACCGATTGCATCAGCGCCGCCTCCACCATCGGATAGCTCGACATGAAGAAAAAGCCGTAGGTGAGGAACAGCGGAATCGTCCAACTCGCCGGCACATGCGGAAACGTCAGCACGAGCAAGGCGGAAATCAATAGCACCGACGCCGTCCAGCGTTTGCGTCCGCGATCGCTCAGATGGCCGAACAACGGATTGCTCACGGCGCTGGCCAGAAAAATCCCGCTCAACGCCAGACCGGCATGCCGCGCGTCGTAGCCATGCGCCTGTTGCAAGAACAGTGACCCGAGGCTCCCCATGGCCGAGCCGGCGAAATCGCGCAAGCTGAACGCCATCGCGCCCGCCAGGAACAAAACCCACAAAAGCGGTGTCGGGAAAAGCTTTTCCGCCGAACGGGCCGTCATCGTTTGCGCGGGAACGGGCTGATCGTCATCCGCCAGCCAGACAAACAGAATCGCGGCGAGGACGCCGAGCACGCCAAGTTCCAGCACGGGCTGGCGCCACGCCGCGGCGACCTGCAACGGCTCTAGCATCGTCGCGCGAACGCCAGAGTAAATAGGTCCGACAAAAAATCCGACGCTCGCGCCAATCCCGATCAACCCCAGCGCCCGGCCCGTCCCGACCGGATAAAGCCGCGCCACCATCGCCGTCGCCGCCGGGTGATAAAAACTTCCGCCGATGCCCGCGATAATCACCGCCGTCAGCGCGCAAGCGTAATTGGGCGCACGCGCCAAGGCGACGTAGCCCAGCGCATTGATCAATAAACCAAAGCCCAAAAGCTTTTTCCGGCTCACCCGGTCGGCCAGCACCCCCATCGCATAACTCGGCAGGAAGTAGGCGACCATCTGCACCGTGACCAAAGCCGTCGCCTGCCCCACGCTGGCGAATTTGAAATCGCGCTGCATGAGGAGGTAGAGCGGCATCAGTGCGACGTGATAGACGTGGGTGAAGGCGTGCAACGCTCCGACGAGCCAGAGCGAGCGGGTCTTGTGCTTTGGGTCGGCGCTCATGAATTAAACCGCCATGAGCGAACATCCGCGCGGTTCGGCGAGTTGCGCGCGACCGATCAATTCAAAACCATCGCCGCACCGCACCGCCAGGTCTTCGGTCTGGATGGCCAGCACGGAAAACACGTTGGCCAAATCGAACACGCGAAGCAAACCCGTTTCGCCCTCGCGAACTTCGCGGCCCGTTTCGGGCGAGATGATCTGAACGTGCGCCCACGGCGGAAAGTGGAAGACTCTGTTTTCATTTCGCCCTCCGCCCTCCGCCCTCCGCAATTCAGAATCATACGCCTGCGAACTCAGCTCACTCATGCCGTATTCACAGATAATGTGTGACGCCGGGACGCCGAGCCGGGTCGTGATGAGCGCGTGCAGTTCCGCCTTCGGCAAAGCCCGGGAGCGGCCTTTGTAGCCACCGGTTTCCATCACGCGCGAACCCGGCGGAAGTTGAAACCTGGTATTTTTCGCCGCCATCTCTTCCAACAGATGCACGAACTCGAACGCCGTTCCCAAAACCAGCAACGGTCGGGAATCGTTCAGCGTCAAAGCCGCCCGCGCGGCATCGAAATCCACCATCCATGTCCCATCGGCACCAACGCGGCCCACGAAGGCACCCACCTCCGCGCCCAACTTCTGTCGCGCGAAGTCAAACATGTGGACCAGTGAAGAGTGCGGAACTTGTGCCGACGGCGGGGTGAGACTCAAGAATCGTAAATCGTCATTCACCAATCGTAAATTCTTCGCGAGCCACGGCCCGAGCGATGCCTCATAGACCGCCAGCGATTCCGCGTTGTGAAAATGACGGCTGGGCTGCTGCCCGGTCGTTCCGCTGGAATGAAAGACATGCGTCCGCTCCGCCGGCGACAGGCAGGTGAGTTCCAGTTCCTTGAATGCCGTCGTCGGCACGGCGGGGATTTGCGTCCAGTGATTCATGGTCAGCGGCGTGACACCACGGGCCTCGCAGATTTTCCGATACACCGAATTGTTCTCGAATTGCAACGCGAAGAGTTCGAGGGCGAGGAAGTTGAATTCTGCCGTCGGACGGTCGCCGTGCGGAGGTTCATCATCTAAATCCGAAATCGAAGTGCGCCTCTTTGCGTCGTCTCCGACCGGGATTGACGAAGCAATATACTCGCGCAAGCGCGCGGCAAAGTTTAACAGCTCGGATGTCATGCGGTATTTGGTTTGGCAACATCAGGCTGGTTTTCCGCCACAGCCTGAACCGGGATAATACCCGGCTTCCGCGGCACGGCAAGTGGGGTTTTCGGTCACAAAACTGGACCAGCAGCACAAAGCTCTTTCCTGCGCCGTCGGTGACATTTCCTGGCCCGCAATCTTCTGGGCCTAACGCTTCTGGAGTTTTGCCACTGCGTCCGTCATCTCGCTCGGGGTTCAAAGGCGCCCGGCAAGAACTCACCCGTAAAAAATGTTTACTTCGCAGCGCGCCAAAAATACATTCTGCCCCGGTAGCCGATGTGGCGGAATTGGCAGACGCGCTAGACTCAAAATCTAGTACTCTTACGAGTGTGTGGGTTCGACCCCCTCCGTCGGCACCATCTTAATAAACGCAACAACTTGCGCTTTGACTTGCGCCGGTCGCCGGATTATCAACGCTGCCATGGATCGTAAACACTTCCTGGCCTTGGCCGCCGGCTGGCTCCTGTTCAACTGCCCTGCCTTTGCTGGAACCTTCCGCGTGGCCGTGTACAACGTGGAGAACTATCTCGATCAAACCACCGAATCGCGGAAGAACGTCAAGTCACCCGCCGCCAAAGCCAAGGTTCGCGAAACCATTCTCGCGCTGAAACCCGACGTGATCGCCTTCGAGGAAATGGGCGGGCTCAGTGCGCTCCTCGAATTGCGCGACTCACTTAAAAAAGACGGCCTCGACCTCCCGCATTACGAACACGTCACCGGCTACGACACCAACATCCACGTCGCCGTCCTCAGCAAATTTCCCATCGTCGCCCGCCGCCCGCACACCAACGACAGCTTTCTCCTCAGCGGTCGCCGCTTCCGTGTCAGTCGCGGGTTCACCGATGTGGACCTCAAGGTGAACGACCACTACGAATTCACCCTCATCGGCGCACATTTGAAATCCCGCCGCCCCGTGCCCGAGGGTGATGAAGCCGAACTGCGCTTCGAGGAAGCCAAAATTCTCCGCGCCATCGTGGACCAGAAACTCGCCGCCAACCCCAACGCCAACGTCGTCGTCCTTGGCGACTTCAACGACACTTACAACACCAAAGCCATCAAGGAAGTGATCGGGCGCGGCAAAGATAAACTGGTGGACACCCGCCCGGCCGAGCAGAATGGCGACAACCAGCCCAACCCCACGAACCCGCGTTACTCGCCCCGCAACATCACCTGGACGCATTACTACGGCGTGGAGGACAGCTACAGCCGCATTGATTACCTCATGCTCAGCCCCGGCATGGCTCGCGAGTGGAACCAAGAACAAACCTTCATCCCCACCTTCGCCAACTGGGGCCTCGCCTCCGATCATCGCCCGCTCGTGGCGACCTTCGAGGCGGAGAACAAATAATCCCGCAAGCGACGGCGTGGCATGCCCTACCACCGGACACGGAATCCTGCCCATTGGGTTAATTCTATCTTCCCAGCCAGATGAAGTCAGTTCATCTGTTTTACGCCGCCGCCAGAGGGCTTACGACGCTGACCGCCGGCGCCACAGAAGTCCACTCAAGGCGGCAAAGCCCAAAAGCAGGCTGCTGCTGCCCGGCTCGGGGACGACGGTTTGCACGTTGATACTGGCAGGATCCACCATGAAATCAATGTTGCCGACGAGGGTGAGGGTGGTATTGGGGACGAGATTGGGGGTGCTGCCATTGACGGGGACGCCAGCGACGAGGGCGCTGAAGTTTCCGGGTGTATTGTAGAGAGCGTTGTAGTTGACAGTCTCCAAGACGGAGTAGGTTCCAGCGGAGTTGACGCCGTAGTAGTCAATGAAGCCCTTGATGGCAGCAAAGCTGCCGGCGGGATTTTGTACGGTGCCGTTGACGGAGAAGATTGGGGAAATGGTGGGCTGGCTGGACAGACCCGCGGCATCAAGCTGGAATTCGACGCTGAATTGGAAGTTCAAGTGGGCGAAGCCGGTGTTGGGATTGATTTGATTGAGCACCACGTTGTTCAAGGCGATGGAGTAGTTCCCCAATACGACGCTGGCGGTAATATCGCCCCGGGCAAAGTCGAAGGTGACGGGGTCGGTCGTCAGTGGGAGGGTGTGAATGGCGCCGGTCCACGGGCTAACAGTCGGGTTGACACTGGTAATGCCGGGAAAGAACGAAGGATTAAGCGAGGTGGTATCGTTGAATTGGATCGCAGCGGATGAACCAGCGGGGGTGTTGATGCCGCTAACGGCTGCCCGGGCGGAATCGGCAAGGAGCAGACCGCCGATGAGGGCGAAGGCGGTAATAAGTGGACGGAGGGAGTTGGTTTTCATGGTTTGGTTTGGTTTGGTTTGGATTTAGAGGTTGAGGGTTATTGATGGGAAACCATTTTTGCACGGGGTTTAATGGGCGCGACTTTATGCTTTCACCGGCGGGCCGTCAAGCAATTTTTGCGTCTTAAAATCAGAAACTAAAAAATTAAATCAGCGTTTCCCTAAGTTGACCGCAAGTTCTGTAGCCTATCCAGTTTCATGGATGTCACAGTATTCTGTGCGCAAATTCTGTCCAGCATACTTTTGATTCAAGAATGACAAAGGCTGCAAATTCTCCTGCGGCCAAGCTATTGCCCAATCCGAAGGGAAAGTTGCGGAAGCTATTTTACTGACGCGGCCGGGTGGACCGTTCCTGGAGCCAGCCTACGTCCACATTGTTCGGTGAGGAGAAGTTGTCGTTGACGTACCCGCCTTGAACGATCGGCGGCATGGTGCGGTCGTCGCGCCACCGGTGAATTTCCGAGTGACCGTCGGCGAAGGAGAATCCGCCCGCACGGTCGTGGTAGAAACCAGGCAAGTCGTAAAAGCCATAGTTCTCAGGCTGGTTGGGCCAGCCGGCCATGCGCGGGGCGAAGTTGCCCATGTCAATGCTGTCCTCGCGCATGTCGAGAAAGACGAGAACGTTCGCCGGCCCGGGGTTGTAGAGTTCGGTCTGTTTCAGGTAAATGTTGTAGGCGCTGAAAATGGATCCCCAGTTGCCGTCCGTGCCGCCCCAGCCGCCGAGGAATAAGTTCATGGAAATGCTGCGTACGCGGGGCTTGAACTCGCTGCCAATAACCGCACCCGAGCGGTCGGCGGGACACTTCCAAATGCTGAGGTTCTTACCGCAGTACGGCCACATCGGGCTTTTCTTGATGGTCAGGTCAGGATTCCAATCGGTGGGGTCGGTCCCCGCCGGGTTGAGCGTGCCGGTGATCCAAGCGTAGTCAGCCGTCCAAAGTTTGTCCCAGTCGAGCGATTCACTGGCGAAGAGCAACCGGTCGTTGCTATCATCCGAATACATCCGCCAGGCGAGGGCGAGTTGCCGATGGTTGTTCATGCACGAAATTCCGTGCGTCTTGAGTTTGGCCTTGTTCAGGACGGGCAACAGCATCGCCGCCAGAATCCCGATGATGACAATGACGACGAGCAATTCGATGAGCGTGAATGCCCTTCGCCGCAGGGTAAGGAACTCGGGCGGACCGATCAGCGCTGGAGGTTGCGGGCTCATACGGCTTGGAAAAATACTCCATCCAACCCGGATGAATTGCAAGCGGCAAGGTAGGCAGCGGCACGGCGGGCGAGTTTGAACTTTGAACTTCGCGCCGTTGCCCGTATAACCCTCGCGTGTCCGAACCGTTCAGCCAGCCGATTGACGCCAGCACGCGCTATTGCGCGGTGTTCGGTCATCCCATCAAGCATTCGGCATCACCCGCGATGCAGAACGCCGGCATCGCCGCGCTCGGACTTAACTGGCGCTACCTCGCGTTTGAAGTGGAGCCGGAAAATTTACGTGAAGCCATTGCGGGCGCAAAACGCATGAGCTTTGTGGGTTTGAACCTGACCGTGCCGCACAAATTGCTCGCGGTCGGAATGGTGGATGGGCTCGACGATTCGGCGAAAACCTGGGGCGCGGTGAACACGATCCGCTTTGAACCAGACGGCAGCGGAATTATTCGCGCCCACGGTTTCAATACTGACGCCGAGGCGATCACGCGCTCTTTGCGCGGGGACCTAGGCGTGGAATTGCGGGGGGCAAAAGTATTGCTGTTGGGCGCAGGTGGGGCCGGGCGCGTGGCGGCTTTGAAGCTGGCCGCGGACGGTGTGGGTGAACTGCACCTGGTCAACCGCACCGAAGCCAAAGCCGCGGCCGTCGCTGAAGAAATCCGCACGCGCACTCCGGGCGTGAAGGTCAGCGTCGGTTATCCGCGCGCGGAAGTGGATTTGGTTTTGAACGCCACGTCGCTGGGCTTGAAGGCGGAGGACGCATTGCCGTTCGCGGCGGAAAAGTTTTCACTTCGTCAAACGCGCGCCGTTTACGACATGGTGTATCGCCCGGCGGAAACGGCATTACTCAAAGCAGCCAAGGCGGCAGGCTGTCGTACCGCCAACGGCCTCGGGATGTTGTTATATCAGGGTGCGAAGGCGCTGGAAATCTGGAGTGGTCAACCCGCGCCGACGGAAATCATGCGGCGGGCTTTGACAAAAAATGTTTATGGGCATTGAGCCAATTTTCGACCCCGAAGTTTGGTCGCGCGTGCCATTTCATTTTTGGTCGCTCGTATTTTTTGTGTTCGGCAGCATCGTCGGGAGTTTCCTGAATGTGTGCATTCATCGGATGCCGCTGGGCCTGAGCGTGGTGTCGCCGCCGTCGCATTGCCCGCATTGCAAGTATTCGATCCCGTGGTTTCTCAACCTCCCGCTGGTGACGTGGCTTTCGTTGCGCGGGAAATGCAAGAACTGCGCGGCCCCGATTTCGCCGCGTTATTTTCTCGTGGAACTGCTGACCGGGGTGGCGTTTCTCGGTTGCTGGCTGGCGTTTGGCGGGAGCTCAGCCTGGTTGGCGCTGGTTTATTCGATCTTCCTGGCCGGCTTGATCACCGCCACGTTCATTGACTTCGAGCATTTCATCATCCCGGACGAAATCACCCTCGGCGGCATCATCGTGGGCTTCATCCTGTCCCTGGTGCTGCCGGCCTTGCATGGGGGAACGATGGTCGCGGGCAGCTTGATGAAAAGCCTGCTCGGTATCGGCGTCGGTGGCGGGCTGGTATATTTCATTTTGCGGATGGGCAAACTGCTGTTTGGCCGGCAAAAGATTGAATTGCCGCCGAACACAAGAATTGTCTTCTCCGAATCCGCCGTCCACCTGCCGGACCGGGACATTCCGTACGAGGAGATTTTCTATCGCCAGTCGGATACCATCCAGATGCAGGTGCGCCGGTTGGAACTGGTGGATCGTAGCTATTGGAACGTCACCGTGCGCCTGGCGTTGCTGGCGAAGCGGCTGGAGATTGGCGACGATCAATTTGATCCCGAGCAATGCCGTCACCTGGAGGTGGTGGCGTCGGAACTCGTGCTCCCGCGCGAAGCGATGGGCCTCGGAGACGTGAAATTCATGGCCGCCATCGGCGCGTTCCTTGGCTGGCAGGCGACGATTTTTTCGCTGATGGTCAGTTCCATGATCGGCTCGGTCGTGGGCATCACGCTCATTGTGCTGGGCAAACGTGAATGGTCCTCGCGTCTGCCGTACGGCCCCTACATAGCGGCGGCAGCGGCGGTGTGGGTATTCGCCGGGCAACGGATTCTCGACTGGATTTTCGGTGGCCCGCCCGGCCCCCTGTGAAAAAGGTTTTGAATTCAGGGCGATTCACCGCCACCATCCGTGCTCACTTAGGTTGTTGAATTCCACAATCCGAATTTACATGAAACGCACGCATCATTGCAACGAACTGCGCCCGGCACACATCGGGCAAACCGTCACGCTCTCCGGCTGGGTTCATTCCCGGCGCGATCTCGGCGGCCTTATCTTCATTGATATCCGCGACCGCGAAGGCCGCACGCAAACGGTGTTCGATCCATCGGATTGGACCAAGGAACTGTTCGAGCAGGCCGCGTCGCTCCGCAGCGAATGTGTCGTGAGCATCACGGGCAAAGTCCGCCAACGTCCCGCCGGCACCAACAACACCAAGATTCCCACCGGCGAAGTCGAGGTGATGGCGCAGTCGTTTGAAGTCTTGAATATGGCGGAAGTCCTGCCCTTCCCCGTGGACGATCCGGAAGCCGCCAGCAAGGTGAATGAGGAATTGCGATTGAAATATCGCTACTTGGATTTGCGGCGCCCGGAAATGGCGCGCAATCTCCGCCTGCGCAGCCGCGTCGCCACGGCCACCCGCGTTTTCATGGAGGAACAGGGTTTTCTGGAAGTCGAGACGCCCACGCTCTTCAAGTCCACGCCGGAAGGGGCGCGCGAGTTTCTCGTCCCGAGCCGCACCAGCGTCGGTCAGTTCTACGCGCTGCCGCAATCGCCGCAGCAGTTCAAACAAATCCTGATGGTCGCGGGCGTGGAAAAGTATTTCCAGCTCGCCCGCTGCTATCGCGACGAGGATTTGCGCGCCGACCGCCAGCCGGAGTTCACGCAGGTGGACATCGAGATGAGCTTCATCGAACGCGAAGACATTTACGCCCTCATCGAAGGTCTCATCAAACGCGTCTGGAAAACCGCGCTCAACGTGGACGTGCCCACGCCGTTCAAGCGCATCAGCTTCGAGGAAGCGTTGAACCGCTACGGCATTGACAAGCCCGACACGCGTTTCGGCATGGAACTCGTGGACTTCACCGAGGAATTCCGCGCCAGCACCTTCAAGGTATTCAGCGGCGCGATTGCCAATGGCGGCGTGGTGAAGGCGCTTAACGCGAAAGGCATGGCCGGCGCGACGCAGGGACAGATCGAGACGATGACCGAATACGCCAAGAGTTTCGGCGCGAAAGGCCTCGCCTACATCAAGGTCGAACGTAGCGGCGACGCCTCGTCGCCGAAAGGTGGCGGCAGCGCCCTCGCTGCCGGTGCGACGGGGGCGTCGCTGCCACCTGTCGAATGGAAATCGCCCATCGTGAAGTTTTTCAACGACGCGGAAAAACAGGCGTTGATTGCGAAACTCAAGATCGAGGAGGGCGATTTGATTCTGTTCGCCGCCGATCAATGGCTGACGGCGTGCGAAATCCTGGGCAAAATTCGTTTGTATTGCGCCGACGTGCTGAAAGGGCAGGGGAAGCTGACCATTCCCGCCGACCAGTTTAATTTTTTGTGGGTGATTGAATTTCCGCTGCTCGGTTTCGACCGCGAACAGAACCGCTGGTATTCGAGCCATCATCCCTTCACCGCGCCGGTGACCGAGGACCTTCCGCTGCTCAAGACCGACCCCAAGAAAGTTCGCGGCCAGCATTATGACATCGTGGTGAACGGCGTGGAACTCGGCGGTGGCTCGATTCGTATCCATCAGCCCGCCGTGCAGAAGACGATCTTCGAGGAGTTGCTTGCGATTCCGCCGGACATGGTGCAGGCGCGGTTCGGCTACATGCTCGAGGCGTTCAAATACGGCGCACCCCCGCACGGCGGCATCGCGCTTGGTTTCGACCGCCTGATCGCGATCCTCTGCAACACGCCGAGCATCCGCGACGTCATCGCATTTCCGAAAACCGCCAAGGGCACGTGCCTGATGACCGACTCGCCCAGCACCGTCGAGCCAAAGCAACTGCGTGATTTACACATTGAGTTGAAGGTGGCGAAGAAGGAGTGACGCCGCATGGAATACCGGATCGAATTCAAGCCGAAGGCGCTCAAGGATCTCGATTCGCTACGGCGGGATGGTGCGCGTCGCGTCGTCGAAAGGATCTACCGGATGCGTAATAACCTCGAAGGCGATGTGAAACATCTGACCAACTTCACGCCGGAATACCGTCTGCGCGTCGGCGACTTCCGGGTGCTTTTTGAATTGGCGGGAAATCAGATCACCGTGTATCGTGTCGTCAATCGGCGCGACGCGTATCGCTGAAACAAGCCATGATTGAACTGCATCCAGAGATTTTGGAGAAAGACGGCCAGCCGGAGTTTGCTGTGCTGCCGTACAAGGAATTCCAAGCCATCCGCGAACTCCTGATAGACTACGAAGACCTGCGCGACCTGCGCATGGCCAAGTCGGAAGAAGCCGACGCGCCGACGATGTCGTTGAATGAAGTTTTCAAGCGATACGTTGGTGAGGCTTCTAAACCAATTTGACCGGTTCGGAGCTTGCAGATTGAAGCGCAAATCCAAACGTTCCAAGCGCGTAAGCGACAGGAAAAGCCTGTGCGAACTGAACCAAGCCATCAAGCACAGCGGCCACCAACCGCTTGTTCCGTGGGCAAAAGCAAAGAGAGAACTTGGGCTGGCTTGAACAAGGAGTGACGTGTGTCGCAACCGGTGACTCCGCCAAAACCGGCATCAATTTGGCGGCGGATTCGGCGTATGCTGCAACTACTGCTTATCGTTTACCTCGGCGTCGTGCTGCTGGCGGCGCTGTTTCAGCGGCGGTTGCTTTATTTCCCAACGAAGCTGCCGCTTGAACGGGTTGAACAAACCGCCATGGTGGAGGGCTTCGTGCCGTGGAAAACCAAGGCGGGGCAAACCATCGGCTGGAAGATTCCCGCCCGTGGTTCGCCGACGGGAAGTGTGTTGGTGGTTCACGGCAATGCGGGTTATGCGCTCGACCGTGGTTATATTGCCAAACCGATTCACGCGGCTGCCGCCCTTGACGTGTATGTCCTTGAGTATCCCGGCTACGGCGCGCGGCCGGGTTCGCCGACCCTGAAAAGTTTCCTGGCTGTCGGCGAGGAAGCCTGCAACACGCTTCCAACCGATATGCCGGTTTATCTCGTGAGTGAATCCATCGGGGCCGGCGTGGTGGCGCATCTCGCCAAAAAATTTCCGACCAAAGTCAGCGGCCTCCTCATGTTTGCGCCGTTCGACGATCTCGGTTCCGTGGCGCAGCGCCAGATGCCGATTCTTCCGGCCAAGTGGATCCTATGGGATCGTTTCCGACCCGCTGCCTGGCTGGCAGACTATCGCGGCCCAGTGACAATCATCGTTGCGGAACGGGATGAAATAATTCCGCCGAGGTTCGGGCGGCGACTTTACGATTCCTACCACGGCCCGAAGGAATTCCAAGCCGTTCCGGACGCCGGTCACAATGACGTGGCCGAACAATCGCCGGAATGGTGGCAGGCCGTTCTCTCGTTTTGGGCGAAGAATGGTTTGGCGGCTTCGGAACGTAGCGGCGGGGGGGCCCGCGCCCCGCCTGGGCGCGGGGGGGCCTCCCCC
>ORMF012573426.1_pt1 | contig 19707 bp, 16 predicted proteins | sample 1779871 | NCBI WGS metagenome assembly ORMF01 (sample SAMEA104232316, study PRJEB22302) | groundwater metagenome | biome: forest; feature: aquifer; material: groundwater | place: USA | collected 2011-08-07 | depth 5.4 m | reverse complement strand
GCGCGGCGTGGTGTTGCGCGTGCCCCCGGAAGTTTTCAAGGAACAGCATTTCCGGTTTCATTTCGAGGACGGCCGCGGCCGCCGCATTCACGGCGTCGCCTGGAAGCTCGCGCACCGCTGTCCGCCGCTCGGCGTGCCGCTCGACCTCGCCGTCGAGCTGAAGTGGAATCACTTCAACGGCCGCAAGCTGCTGCAAGTCGGGCTGATCGACTGGCGCGAATCCTTGCGGGTGTAGCTCAAAGTCCAAGCCTACGCTGCCCTCGATTCTCATTGGAGTTGAGATACGGGAGCCCCGCTTTACCTTCGCTGTTTCTTCGCTGACTGCCTACGGGGCTAGCGGGTTTTCACTGGCGGAATAGCGAAGAACTAGCGAAGGAACAGCCTGGCTAGCAACTGCCTAACCAGTGCGAACGGGCCTACTGGGGTCAAGGGCACGCGGACGGGCGTTTGGTTCTACGGCAGTCGCCGCAGTCCTTCGGCCCGCACGCGCCACGATCCATCCTGCGGAAACCCGGGTGCGTTTGCGACCGGCGCGCCGTCCCAGCCGCCGGCCATCATCGCGACCGCCGCGAGCAGCGCGCCATTCGCCGGCAGATACACCGGCAGATCGCCGCGCTGCGGACAGTGCCCGTTGGGCCGGTAGGCGTTGTTCGGGCCTCGGGTGAACAGGAGCACATCGACGGCTTTCGCCGGTTCACCGAGCCGCGCGGCGGTCATGGCGACCATCGGATAATCCCAACCCCAGATCTTCGTCTCCCAATCCCAGCTCGCCATGACGGCTTCCAGCGTCCGCCGCATCGTCGGCCGGTCGACGCCATCCCCGGGCAACTGGCCGAGCGCCATCAGGAACGAGGGATGATCGTGACGGCTGGCGGCGTTGTCCCAGGTGTCCGGCATGGATTCCATCGCGACGTACTTGCCGTCCTTCACCGGCAGCCTGGCGATTTGCGCGATCCGTTTATCCCAGTCCGGATGGCGGCCCAACCCGAGCCGCTCGCGCCACTGCTGCGCCAGGGTGAGCCCGCGTATCCAGTAACTGAGTTCGTAGGTCGGATTCATGTTCGTCGCCTGGTCGTAGATCTCCTGCGCGATCCACAAAGGAGGCCCGAGGTTGTAACGCTGGCGCGGCTCATCCCACTGCAGCATCGCGGCCATGCACTCCGCGGTGTCCAGCACGAGCTCGCGATACCGCTGCAGCGTGTCGGCGGTCGGCACGTTGCGGTAGACCAGCTCCGCCAGGTGAATCGGATGCGGCTGGTTCCAGACGATGAGCGGATTGCCGCCGGGACTCTCGCGCCCATCGGGCCCGATCATCTTCGCCCAGCGCGCGCCGGGCAGCTCGCGGCTGCGCGCCAGATCCCGCGCGATGGGCAGCGCCTGCACGAACCAGCGCAGGTTTTTCTCCAGCAGCTCCGTCCGGTCCCACAACGCGAAGTGCGCCGCATGCCACCAGATCATCTCGGTGTGATGCTTCCCATACCACGTGCTGATCGTGAGCTCGAGTTCGGCCGCCCGCGGGTCCGTGCTGCCGGCGAATTCCACCGAGGCGCCGCTTTGCCAGAACTCCGCCCAGTGCGCCGTGCTTGCGGCGCGCGTCTCCGCCAACGACCGGGGCCACTCCGGCTCCTGCGGGGTGAAACCAATCGCCAACTCGAGCACGTTGCCGGCCTTGCTCGCCACCCGGAACTCGTGCGGTCGCCGCTGCTCGACGGCGATGGCCGCCTGGCGAGCGGAGCGCCACCGCGTAGCGCGAGTCGTCCCGCGTGTGCACCAGCGCGAGCTGTTGCCCGTCCTGGGTGATGACGCGCGTCTGGTGCGAGTCGGGCGCGCTCCAGTCCAGCGCCGGATTGTTCTTCGTCCTGATATCGTGACCGCGCGGCAGCGCGAGCCGCACTCCCAGCCGGCCGGCCGCGATCAGACTCGACGTGATCCGCACCGCCAGCGCGTCGCACGCGGGGTCCGCAACCGTGACTACTTCGACGCGCTCACCGGCCAGCCTGAACCGGCTCGTGAGCACACCGCTCCACAAATCGATTGTCTGCTCGATTTCACTCAGGTCGTTACGGGTCAACCCGGCGCCGCCCGGCCTAGCGAATTCGAGGCCGACCTGCGGCAGCGGCTGCACGTGCGGATTCTCCCGCAACCAGCGGCCGGCTTCGCTGCGCTCGTTCGTCGGATAGACCACCGTCCTGCCCCCCCGCCGTGATCGGCCGATTTGCATCCGAAAGCGAATGGTGCTGTGGGTTCGGATTCGAGTGCCACGACCAGCGCGCCTCCGTCTCCAGCGCAATCCCGTGCGCCTGATAGTACGGATACAGCGTTTGCAGGCCCGTGGCGTCTGCGGTGAACGCAAACGCGCCGTTCCCCACGGTGAGCGACGCCCAGGGATCGACCGTCGTGACGTGCGGAGCGTGGCGCGTTACGAGCGCGTGCCGATCGATCCGCGTGCGGTTGTTCTGCGCCAGGGCATGCGCCGCATTGGCCGAGAGCACGACGGCAATCGTCAGGCTGCCTATCGCGCGAGTGAAGCGAACCATCGGCCGCCGAGGTTGCCGGCTCGCAGGCCTCCGGGCAATCCTCGCGCTGGCCACGGGCGAAGGCGCGGGCGGTTCATCGAACCGGACTATTTGCCGGAGCCCTTCCGGGTTCCGGCTTTCACTCTGGACGTTGCCGGCGCGCCGGCGTCCTGAATGTCGTATTCGAGAAGCTGACCATCTTTGCGGAGCTGCTCGCGTATTGCCGGGTAGGCGACATCCTGGACCGCCACGCCGCGTTCGATTGCCAGTGAGGCGGCGGCGCCGGCGGATTGCCCCAGGATCATGAAGACTGGTTCCATCCGAATCGAGCCGTACGCGATATGAGTGCAGGAGAGGCAGACCGGAACGAGGAGATTGGTGCATTCCGCCTTGGGGGGAACAATCGCGCGGTATGAAACTGGGTAGGGGTGCGGGCACCTCGCCCCGACGTTGCCTTCATTGCGCACAATGTAACGTCCGTTCAGCTCCAGAACCGTGCGCTGGCAGTTGTGGGAATCCAGATTGTAAGAGGCGAGCCCGATGGAGTCCGGGGCAACCGTCTTGGACTGGCAGTTATGCTGGGTCATCACGTAATCCGAAACCATCCGGCGGGCTTCGCGAATGTAGAGCTGGTGCGGCCAGAACGCCGTCGCGGCAAATTCTCTCGGGTCGAGGCCGAATTGATTCACTTTTACCCGCATCGCCGCCGGCACGGACGGATCATTGGCCAGGAAGAACATCAAGCCCTGCTGGTAGCACACATGGGCCTGAAAGATCTTTTCCCGCAATTCATAGAGTTTCCGGAACGGCATGGTTAAGCCGCGACGGACTGGAATGGGAGTGGAAGCGGAGGAACCCGCGCGGTACGTGCCGTCCGGCCAGAGGTGGCTCCCGCCGATGTAGTCGGTCGAAAACGCGCCCGCATTGTTACTGTCGCCCTGGCGCAACTGGACCGGGCCGTCGTGCATGGGCGTCGCGGCGTAATGATAGTTCCAGGTTATGTTCGGATCGGCATTGATGTAGCGGGCGAGCAGACCGTACTTCAATGGATCATAGTTGGCGGGCTTGGGAAACGGCACCCGGTTTGGAGCATCCGAGAGAAACATGCGGAAATTGTAGGCCTGCACTCTGGCGTCTCCGTCGCCCGTGTTGCCATGGCCGGCCTCCGTGGCGATTTCCGGGAGCAACCCCGATGATGGGTCGCCGGGCCGCCGAAAGGGATCCAACGGGACGACAAAATTATTCCGCGTGTCGTTCAGGAAGAACTGGACGCCGTTCAGGTTTTCACCGTAGGTCGCACTGGGTTCCCGTCCGACACGGTACGAAACGCCGGCCGCCGCCAACAAGTCTCCCTCGTAACTCGTATCGATGAAGACCGCCGCTGCCACGGTCTCATTGTTTTCCATTCTTGCCGACGTGATACGCGTCCCCTGCATTTGCACCGACTCGAGGCGGCGCTCGAAGAGTACCTGCACCCCGGCGTCATGCAGGAGCGTGACGAAGAGGGCTTCGGCCTCCGAGGGTCGGAAGTTCTTCGTCACACCCAGGCGCTGATAGAATTCCCTGGCCAGGCCGCCGATGGAGTCGGGCTTGCCCAAATCGGTCGCCGTCAGTCCGCCGGAGGTGAGGCCGCCGACGTGACGGTTGAAGGACAGCAGGATCGTTTTGCGTCCCAGGCGCGACGCTTCGATCGCGGCCGCCACCCCCGCGGGAGTTCCGCCGTAGATGGCGACGTCGGCTTTTATCACCGCGGGTGGAACCGCGGGAACGGGCCAGTAATAATGCGGTTCTTCGGCGGCGACAGCCGAAGCTGCAAGCAGAAAAAACAGCAGGGAAGGTAAGAGGAGAAAAGGTCTGGCGTGCATGTCCGGAAGAGTGGCGAGCGACGGGCACGAGAATATTCAACGTGCCCGGGAGGTTCCGACGGTTGGAGTCGCGGGAGCCGGCACGGCGCGCCGAACCGCTGATTCAGCGAGCAATTTCTCCATCAGAATCGGAGCCGCAGGGAAGCGCGAAATGAAAGAGGAGTACCGAAGCGGTTGCTGTTGAGCGCCGCGGCGTTCGTCCGGTAGCGTTCGTTGAAAAGATTGTTCACCATCACATTGAATGTGTAGTGCCGCCACGAGTAGCTGGCCTGCGCGTTCACGACCGCGTAGCCGGGAGAAATCAGCTTCGTTCCGGACGCGCCCGGTCGATCGCCGGCCCAGCGCAGGCCGGTCCCGAGACCCAAGCCCTGCAATCGGCCGGAGTGAATCCGGTACCGGGCAAATCCGCTGAAACTGTTCTTCGGCGTGTTGGGCAGGGGTTCTCCAACCTTGGCGCCGTTCGTCGAGTCGATGGTCTTCCCGTCGGTGTAGGCATAGCCGCCAAAGACCGTCAGACCCGGCAGCGGGTCGGTGTTGAATTCGACAGTATAGCCCTGCGATCGCTGGCGGCCCGATTGCAGGAGAAAGCCGGTATGATTGGGATCGCCTTCGACAATGTTCTCCTGCGTGAGATCGTACACGGCGAAATCGAGTCCCAGACGGCTGTCGAAGAAGCGCGATTTGCCGCCCACTTCATATAACACGCCGGTGGTCGGATCCAGTTTCTTGTCGCTGCCAAACACCGGCCGCCCGGTGACATCCGGGCGGAAGGATTCCCCGTAGGTCGCATACAACATCGTGCTGGGCGTCGGGTGCACCAATACCGCGTAACGCGGTGTCACCACATCCGGCGCCCGGTAGGATGTCCGGTTTGGCGCGGTCAGCGTGTAGGAGTCCTGGGTGACTCCGTCCAGCCGCCAGCCCAGGACAAATTGCAGTTTGTCGTTCAGCACGGACGCATGATCCTGGATGTAGGCGCCGTAGGAATTGGAGAACGCGACATTGTGATTCAAGGTGCTGGCGACTCCGCTGAGCGTGTAGTTGTAGGCCGGGTTATCGACATGCACGGTCGCCGGGGTGATATTTTGTAGGTAGGTCGCGAGATCGCTTTGAGTCTTGCGGAGGTCGAAACCGATCAGCAGGCGATGGGAAAGCGCGCCCGTCTTGAATTGCCCGAAAAGATCCCCCTGCGCTGTCTGGGAGCCGGTGTCGACGTACTGCCGGTTGATTCGCCGCGATTGGAGATGGGTGGTGAGGTTGGGATTACCCACGAGCTGTCCAGCCCTCTTGTCGGCCACCTGGGTGGTGTAAACATAGCCGAGGCGCATCGACCAGTTGGGACTGAAGCGATGGTCGAAGAAGACGTGGGTGGCGCGTTTGAAGACATCGTGGTCCTGATCGGTCAGGCCGAGAAAACGATCCAGGGGGAGACGAACGATCGTCTCGTTGCTGAAAATGGGCAGGCCCGGATCCGCGGTCTGGCGCGAATGCAGGTATTCGTAGGAGGCCGTCACCTTGGTACCCGGTTTGAAAAAGTAGGTCAGCGACGGCAGCACGGTCCACCGGTCGGAGTTCACCTGGTTGCGGTAGCTGTCGCTCCGTTCGTAGGCACCCAGCAACCGGTAAAGCAGGGTTTTGCTTTGGTTCACGGGCCCGGTGAAATCGGCGGTCTGACGGAACAAGTTGTAGGAGCCAAACTGCGTGGTGAAATCGGCGGCGCGTTTGGCCTGCGGTTTTTTCGATATGATGTTGATGATTCCGCCCGGCCAGGAGCTGCCATAAAGCGAGGAGGAGGAGCCTTTGAGAAATTCCACGCGCTCGGCGGCGATCGGATCAGGTCGGATGTTGCCGTTCAGGTCGGGCATGTTGTCGAGCAGGGTTTCCGAGATGTTCTGGCCGCGCACCTGGACAAAATCCGCTCCGCCCACCCCGGCGCCGTCGGGTGCAACTCCGGGGACGAATTCCAGCGCTTCCGTAACGGACAGCACCTCGAGGTCGCGGAGAAACGCGTCGGTCAGAACTGTGAGAGACTGCGGCGTGTCGAAAAGCGAGGTGTTCGAGCGATTCGAGGACACGGCATTGTTCGCCCGGTACGCGGTATCGCGATCCGTTGTGACCTCGAAAGGGGAGAGCTGGTGGACTTCATCTTCGGGCAGCGATCGCAGCGTGGCGGGAGTCTGGCCGGACACATGCGCTACGGCAGCGAACAGGACGACATGACCGCCCCGAATGTGGAGCGGGAAATCTTTCACCAGTTTCATGGGTGGGTGGGGTGGATTCGGCTGGGGCCGACCATGCTAAGCGAGACGGCCGACCGCGGCCTTGCGAGTCTTCGCGGCGTTCGCAAATTTGACTGAATCGCTCATCCGCCGCGAAACCAATGATGGAGAATCGCCGGTTCCAACGGCGTCTGATTAGAGCAGGGGCCACGGCAATGGCCGGCGCGGTCAACGCTGAGAGCAGGTTCTCGGTCCTGATCCAACCCGGCCCAATTCATTCCTTCGCTGATTTTGTCCGCATCTCGGGCGAGGCCAGTGCGGCGACCGCCGATTCGAGCCACCCGCTTTCCCACGTGTGTTTTCGCTCCGGCCCATGATCCCAATAATGCGGGATGCCGAGCGCCGCCATTTGTTCGTGGAGGCGAATATCGTCGTCGCGAAACAATCCGTGACCCAGCACTGCAAGCCTCGCCGGTTGCTGGCGCAGGAGTGGGGCTCGGTCGCCCAGGAGCCGGACAACATCATAGGGGGCGAAGTCGGCTGCTGTTGGCCAGACCCGCTTCGTGCCCCAACGGCCGGGTTGCGCCATCGTGAACGGCGCGTCCCACGACGCTGCCCGGCCGAACGTGTCAGGGTGCCGCAACAGCAGACTGAACGTCCCCCAGCCCGACTTGCTGAAACCAACGAGCAGCCGCCCCGAGGCTTCCCGTCTGGCGGGATAGCTGCGCTCGATGAACGGCAGCACCGCCTTTAATAAATGACTTTCCTGCCGGTCTCGCGGATTCGAAGGGTGGTCGGCGTACCAGGGCATCTGCTCGAACGCCGGGGCGACGCAGATCAATCCAAAGCGTTCATGCAGCTGCCGCTGCCGCACCTCCTCCAAACCTGCTCTGGCGGGGGCGGAGTCCGGATAAACCGGCAGCACGTAAAGCACGGGGAAGTGGCGACCCGGCTCGAGCGCAGCCGGCACGAGAACATGCACGGCATTCTCACCGTTCTGATACTCCGATCGGATCGTGTGAGTGATGATGCCGTCGCCGCCGGTATGCGAAGGTTGCGTCTCGAAGACCTGCGGCAGTATTTCTCGCGGATAAACGTCGGCCGCGGCCGGCTCGACGATCACGGACATGAATGCTGCGAGGCAGGCCACCTGCAACTCGAGTCCACGCCGCCGGCAGGTCGTCGGTCCAAACCTGGTACCGGTGATGAAGGGGGCAAAGCGGTTGCTCGAAGCGGGGTTCATTTGGAGTCCCAAGACTCGGGCGCCACGTTCCGGCGCACGTCTCGATCCACGAAGGCGAGGCAGGCAGACGTCAACTGGGGAGGGGTGCGTCACGCAGGGGCTGGTTCGTGGTGCGGCGCCAATGATTGGGCGGATAGCCGAAATGTTTCTTAAACACGCGGGAAAAGTCCGCCAGGCTGTGGAATCCGGACTGTTCCGAGACGGTTTTCAACGGCTCGCTGCTGTGGGTCATGAGCGATGTGGCCACTTCCAGCCGAAGGTGGTTGAAGACGGTTTTCGGGCTCTTGCCGAATTGCAGGCGAAACAAACGACGCAGGTGACTGACGGACACGTGCAACTCGGCCGCCACCTGGTCCAGCTTGGGATCGTCGCGCAGGTGCTCCTTGTACCAGGCCATCGCGTGTTCCACGCGGTCCGCCACCTGGGTCTCGGCGGTGGACAGCGGCTTCACGGGCTCGCGCCGGCACGCGAGGAGCGTCAAGTCCAGCAGGCCCCGCTGGAAAACGAGCGGACTCAGCGTATCCCGCCGGCGCACGGCTGCCGCCATCGCGGTCGCAATTTCGCGCGCTTCGCTTAACTCGGCCGCATCGAGCGTGCGGCTGAAAAAACCACGCCGCCGCGCGATCTGCTCGAGCGGTGCCGGAATGTGGGCGAAGTTCAGCACGCACCGCTCGACCTTGGCCGTCTCGGCCCTCCAATAGAAACGCAGCCGCGGCGGCATGACCCAGAAGTTCGCGTCGGGCACCTCGCGCCGCGGCTCGTCGTGGAATCGTGGCCGGACCCGGCCGCGAAAGGTGATCCATACCTCCCAATTCAGCCGATAATCCGAATGATCGGGCGAACGCACGAAATCACGCACCGAAAACGCAAAGTAGCGCAGCATACGGTGAGGCAACGGCTACGCGGCAATCGTGAACGAGACAAGTGCGCACCGGGGCCATGACTCATCGCGCGCTTGGCCGTGAGCGATTTCGGCAACTCGGCGAGCGGTCAGACGCATTGCGCCGTCGGTCGCATTGCCGGCAATCTCAACCAGCCGCAAAACGTGCTCTCCCATGCGTCTTTGGTCTCCGCGTGTGAAGCGCGCCGCCTGCACCGAGCACGCGGACGGGAGCACCGCTATCCGAAGTGAACGGCCTCATGGCGAAGAAGCCCGCCGGTGTGATGCTGTTCCTCGACTCGGTCTTTCAACTGGCAAAGGGAGTGGTTCCAGATCACGTCGTGAACAAAGGCGGGAAACAGCCGCCGAACCACCCACCAGGCCGGACGGGACAGAAGATTTCGACCCCGCTGGAAATTGAAGGCCGCGTAAATGGAAAGGTGGCAGGTGTCCGGCCGCGACTGGTCCAATTCAAATACCAACACGCCGCCGCGCGCGAACCCGTTTTGGACCCGATAGACAGCCAAGTTATCGTCCACCAGACACTCGAGGATCAGGCAGTAAGAGAAGCGCGGCAGGACCACTCGGTATTCGATCGTGCAACCGCGGGCGTTGGGAATGCCGGCCACCCTTTGAATCCGGACCCAGCGTGGATGCAGGTATCCCCGATCCGGTTCGCCAAACCGGCCCAACTGCTCGAACACTTCCGAACGGGGCGCTCGGATCTTGATGGTGTACATCCGCTCAAATTCGAAGCGGGACGGCACGGGCAGGTGGATCTCCGCCAGCCGGGAAACAAACGCCGCCCGCTTGGCTTCCAGCCGTTCCCGGGCTACGCCAGTGGTGAAACGACCAAAGCCGACCCAACGCAAACCGAAGACCAATTCCGTGAGAGAATTCCTCACGGTCACTGCGACTCCCCCGATCAGGATGGACCACCAGACCGACGGTCGCATCATCAAGCGAAAGACCTGTTCGTAGCGATCGTCACCACTGGCGATCTTCCAGAGGATGCGCTCGAGCGTCCGCCTTGGCGCCGGCGTGTTTTTCCGTTCGGTGAGCACGGCTTGATAGAGCAACCGGCTGAGCACCGAAGAACTAAATACCAGTCGATGCAGCAGGAACACCACCGCCGCAAAACGATTGTCCCGGCGGAACTGCCGCAACACCCAGCCGTAACCACCACGCCGGAGACTCGCCTCGTCCACGCCCCCGTCCAATACCGTGTCGGCCAGGGCGCGGGCGGTCTGGTGGGCTGAGAGAATTCCGTCCTTGTAAAGCCTTGCCGTGACCAGGTCGCCAATGACCGCCACCCGGTGCCCGCATGGGTGGTGCGCCGAGCCGACCACCATGTTGGGGTTGCACATGCAGGCCAGTCGTAGTTGCGTCCGCGGCGGTAGCAATGTGCGGATCTGGGGCAGGTCGAAAAACTGTTTCATGATCCATCGCAAGACATCCGGTTCCAGTGCCGCATCCACGCTTCGGCCGACCAGCACGGCGGTCAGAAATCCGCGCTTCGGCGCCAGCGAACACATCTCCAAGGGAAGTGCTTTCGACCCGTATTCGACGAAATAAACTTCCTCGTCCAGCCAGAGCGGTTTCCCAGACTCCAACTCCATTTCGAAGATCAGCGCGCGGCGCAGACGGGGCGGCTTGAAATCGGGGAGCAGCCGCTGGATTGACTGAAACATCGGGCTGTCCTCCACGCGCTGGCCTGGTTTGCCGTTAACCCCCACGGCAATCACTAACAAGTCCGCCTCCATTTCCTTCTCGATTCCGTTCTGAAGATAGGTGACCAGTGGTCTCCCGGCGACCGACCGTGCGGCTCTGCTGACCTCGGCGCCAACCAGCTCAGCGCCGGCATGTTGCGCGGCCCTCAGGAGAAACCCATCCAGACTATGCTGCGGGTCGGGTCGCCGGCTCGGGCGTGAGCCGCGAAAAACGGAGAACATCTCCCGCCCCTCCGGCACCTCGAGCGTGATGTTCTTCCAGTAGCCCTGAATCGTGAGGCTGCGAATGCGGCTTTGAATGACGCCTTCGGGCAGTTCCAGGCCCAACTTGCGCAACACGTCGCTGAGCCGGGGTGAAATCCAACCAGCGCAATGATTGCAGCCCTTCCAGCAATCCGGCCCGATGCCACCGACCAAGCTGGCCGGCTGATGTCGCCGCTCGAAAACGACTACCTTGATTATCCGCTCCAACTTCGCCGCCCGCCGCAACAGGTGAATGGCGAAGAACGCTCCCGCCGGCCCACCCCCGATCACCGCCACGGTTGCACCCGACTCCAGGGCAATCCGGCCTTGGGGCGGAAATTGGTCTTCGATCGCAATCGGTTGGTTCTGGTCCTGATTCACGGCTGGGCATCGGCTGGCAAGCGCGCACCATGTCAGAAGCGGGAACCAATGGCATGCTGTTGGCCCGGCGGCCTGTCAGCCATCGCGTTGGCGGCGATCACATTGTGCGCGGGGTTTGTTCGCCCGGTTGGACCTCGATGCGAGTAACGCCGAAGCGGAGCAAATCGTTCGCTTGGACGATATCTCAATAACTGCGTTAGTAGGCAAACATGAACATCGCCGTGGTGAGCTGATCACCGTCTCCCGGTTTTGGACTCGAATGGCTGCCACTCATCATCCGATGCGTTAACTCAATCTTGGCGTTCTGCGCCAATTTGTATTGAAAACCCAACGTGGTGGCTTTGTCACGATTCCTGGTTTTGGCGCCGGTGTCGGCAGAGCGATAGCCCAGCATGAGCGATAGCCTCTGCGGAACCACCCCGAGCTGCCCCTGCAATGACCAGGCGTTCTTGGCGTCGGGCCCGCTTCTATTGTAGATGCTCCCCGCCTCGTAGGGTGCATAAGCATAGACCGCGTAGAGGCCGAGGGGCATGATGCCCGCTTTACCTTGGACCTGCACATCCGCTGCCATCCCCTTCGTCACGTAGTCTACCGGCACCCCGTCTTCTTTGCTACGTGCTTTGCCGGATTGATACATCATGCCGATAGCGGTGTCCCAGTTGGACGCCAGATACGGTGTATACGCCACGCGGAAGTAAGGAGCGAGTCGCTTGACACCGAAATTGCCGAACTTCGGGGCCCAGAAAGTGACATTGACAAACCCCGATTGGTTGCTGGCGGCGAAGGCCACCCCCTCGGCTGATCCGGCGCCAAGGCCCACATATTGCGCGGCCGAAAAGGCCTTGCGATCCTCGCCGACGCGCTGCGGACGCAGGATGCCTGTATTGAGCAACTCGAAGCCATAGCCGGGGCCGGCATCATCGGCCAGGAAGGGGACGATGCTGAGCGTGGTTTTCTCACCTTTCTGCGTGAACGGGACCCTGAGCGCGACAACGCCGGCATCGGCAGAGAGAGCCGATAATTCAACCAAAAATCCCATGTGTTCGCCGACATGCCCACCAATCAGCAACGACGCCTCATCTGGAAAACGAAGTTCGCCCGTATTCGTGTCCACGGTTGAGTCGTTGCCGTTCGATTTCTGATAGCGCAATTTGGCCTCCAAGGCCGCATTCAGCACGACGGGTAGCGAGAGATGATCGCCCTTCACCAAAGATTGCCCGGTGCCGATCAAAGTATAGCCGTCGGCCTTGAACGAACGGCCGAAGTCATTGAGTGCCGGAAAAGCCTGGAAGTGGCAGTTGGCGCATTCCAAGCCGGTTTGCCGGGCGAAAGCCGGCACAGCCTGGCCCTCGCTGCCAATCTGGAGCCCAATGATGCCGACCAAACATGCCGCGCTCAGAAAAATACGTGATGCTGGCTTTCCCGTATTTTTCATGATACATGCATTCTCTTCAGGGGCGATGACTAATGGCCAGCGGTTGAACCCGATAGCCAATCACAACTTCACCAATGCACCGCAGGGTAGTTTGTGGGCGCGGTGCCCTCGAGAATCAACCCGCAACTTTCGTGCCGTCATCCCCGGCCCGAGTGGCGATGAAACTCGGCGGTGATTCCCGCCGGCGTGAGCCGCTCACCTCACAATCAATACTCCGCGCATGCCCGCCGCTGAGTGCGGGGGGCAGGAACACAGGTAGTAATAGATGCCGGGCGCCGTGGGGACGTTGAACGTAACCTCGCCAGTTTCCTTCGGCCCCAGCAGGGGAATCGCCGCGATGACCTGATCTTCGAGGGCCTTGGGGCGATACTCCTCGGCCCTGGCCGAAGCGGCGGCGCTGGCGTAGGCGGAGGCCTCCTTGCCCGCTTTCAGCAAGATCCAGTTATGCCCCATGACATCCTTCGGCATCGTGCCTTCATTGCGGAGTTGCACGTGAATCCTTTCGCCCGGACGCGCCTCGATTTTGGTGATGCTGAAGCGGAGCATATCGTTCGCCGTAATGACGATGGTCTTGACCGTGTCTTCGGCTGGTGCCGCGCGAACGGTTACGGACGCGAAGGCAAGCAAGAGCAGGCAGGAGATCGTTTTCATGCTGATGATTTTTGTTTCCGTAGGTATGGGCAGCCCAACACAAGAACGGCGGAACGCGGCCCGACGCGGCCACCGTCCTCCGTTGGGCGATATGACAATATAAGGTTCAGTAGGCAATCATTAACATCACCGTGGTGAGTTGGTCGCCGTCTCCGGGCTTAGGACTAAACTTGCTTCCGCTCATTATACGGTGGTTCAACTCGATTTTCGCGTTCTGCACCAGTTTATATTGGAAACCCAAGGTAGTGGCATTGTCACGATTCCGGGTTCTGGCGCCGGTGTCGGCAGAGCGATAGCCCAGCATGAGTAACAGCCGTTCCGGAATGACTCCAAGCTGACCCTGCAACGACCAGGCTTTTTTGGTGTTGGGTCCGCCTTTGTTGTAGATGCTCTTGCTATCGTAAGGGGCATGAGCATAAACGGCGTAGACGCCGAGAGGCAGGGTGCCTGCTTTACCCTGCAGTTGCACATCCACGGCCATCCCCTTCGTCGCATAGGTCACCGGCGAGCCGCCTTCATTGCTCCTGGCACTGCCGGACTGATACATCACGCCGATGGCGGTGTCCCATTCGGCAGCCAGATGCGGCGTATATGCCACGCGGAAGTAGGGGGCGAGTCCCTTGACGCCGAAGTTGCCGAATTTAGGTGCCCAGAAAGTGACGTTGGCGAACCCCAAATCGTTGCTGGCAGCGAAGGCTACGCCCTCGGCCGAACCGGCGCCAAGGCCCACATATTGCGCGGCCGAAAAGGCCTTGCGATCTTCGCCGACCCGCTGCGGGCGCAGGATGCCTGTATTGAGCAATTCGAAACCATAGGCAGGGCCGGCGTCATCGGCCAGAAATGGCACGATGCTGAGCGTGGTGTTCTCAACCTTCTGCGTGAACGGAAGCCTGAGGGCTCCAAGGCCGGCTTCGCCAGATAGGGCCGAGATTTCAGCCAGGAACCCCATGTGTTCGCCGGCACGGCCACCGATCAGCAAGGCCAACTCGTCAGGGAATTGGAGTTCGCCCGTATTGGTGTCTACGGTTGAATCGTTGCCGTTCGATTTCTGATAGCGCAACTTGGCGACCAAAGCTGCATTCAGCACGACGGGCAGCGATAGATGATCGCCCTTCACCAGAGATTGCTCGGTGCCCATCAAGGTATAGCCGTCGGCCTTGAATGAACGGCCAACGACGGTGAGCGCCGGGAAGGCCTGGAAGTGGCAGTTCGCGCAGGCCATGCCGGTCTGCCGGGCGAACGCCGGCACCGCCCGGCTTTCGCTGCAAACCCCCAGCGCAAGGACCGTGGCCAAAAGCGCCATGATCGGTAAGATACGTGATGGTGAGTACTTCATTTTGTGATTACGGTCTCGTTGTGCGTGTTGACATATCGGATACGCGGGTTTTAAAATGGATCCAAGATGCGACGGATTGCTCCAGTTCCTGCCGAAGGCCGGCACGTCCAAGCCCAGCCACGAACTGCGACCAACGCCACACGCCAACAGGGCTTCGCTCATCCTCTTTTCGCACCCCACAGTTCTTAGCAGGCCAAAATGAAGTGGCCCTGAAGAACGGCTTAACTTTTCTTAAGCCACCGGCAGACGCACCGTGAAGGCGCTCCCTTTGCCCGGTGTGCTGGCAACTTCGATCGTGCCGCCATGGGACTCCACGATCCATTTGCAGATGGAAAGTCCAAGGCCGTAGCCACCACCAGCGCGAGAGCCATCCCGGTTTGCGCAATAGAAAGGGTCGAATATATGCGGCATATCTTTTGGTTCGATGCCAATGCCGGTATCGCTTACGACGAACTCTCCCTGCCCGTCCACGGGCCGGCAACTCAAAGTGATTCGTCCGCCTGGCGGGGTGAACTTGACCGAGTTGCCAATGAGATTGAGCAGCAGTTGCCGGAGTCGCATCCCATTGGCGAGCACGGCGACGTCTTGCTCGGGTCCAACCTTGAACTCGAGGCCCTTGTCCTCGGCGAGGATTCGAGCCTGTTCCGCCATTTCCTCGATCACACGGGTGAGATTGAGCGGCTTGAAATCCAGCGCGGCCTTCTCCGCATCGGCATTGGACAGAAGCAGGAGTGTATCCACCAGCCGTGAGAGCCGCTCGATCTCGCCGGCGCACGACAGGAGGACTTCCTGGCAACGACTCGGGTTTGGGCCGGCTTTCAAGCCGAGTTCCACCTCGGCCCGGAGCACGGCCAAGGGAGTGCGCAGTTCATGCGAAGCGTCCGTGATGAACTGCCGCATCTTGTCTTCGAGCGCGCGTTTCTCGCGCCAATGCGCCACCATGTCGTTGAAGCTATCCACCAGGTCCTGAATCTCGTCCCGGGTTTGCAGGGCCAAGGTGAAATCGAGGTTACCTTCGCGGAGGACGTTCGTGCCGACGATGAGTTGCTGGATGGGGCGCAGGAACCTTCGCGCCACCCAATGACCGCACGCCACGGACAACGCGCCGATGCCCAGCAGGCCGAGGATGAACTGCGTCTGCAGGGGGCGAATCGCCTCGAACACCGTCGCTGTCGGCACGTCCGTGATGAGGAAATGACGGCTGCCACCTCCATTGCCACCCGAGAACAGCGGAGCGTACGCAATCACCCGGGACGGGTCCGCCGTAATCGATCCAGGTGAACCCGATATGATGCGGGCAACCATCGCCGGCGGATAGTCGTGGAGAAGATTTTCATCCTCCTGCAGGGCCAGCAGCCGGTTCCAGTTCGTCTTCTTCTGCGAATGATACAGGTAATGCCCTTCGACGCTGACGACCATCACGATCTCGGACGGATAGCGGCGGATGTTGAGGAGTTCGAAGAACTTCGCCGCATCGACACTGGCCACCAGGATGGCCGCTGGCGCATGCTGCTCGTCGAACAACGGCAGGATGCAGTCAATGGCGGGAATGATTCTGCCAGTTTCGGGATGCCGGAGTTCGCACGGCGAAAACTTGATTTGGCCCGGCTTCATCTCGGCCGTGGTCTGCACGTAGAAGGAGAACGGACGGGCGGCGAGGCGGTCCGGTGCGACCGCCTGGATCTTACCTTGGTCAAACATCACCGCAACGACCTGCTGACCGGTCGCGTCCAGCACGTTGACCCGCACGTAGGAGGACGTGTCCCTCAACAGATCGAGGAGTTCCTGTTCTACGGCGTGGGCAACCGGCGGAGGCACGTCGCCGTCCCGTTGCAGGCTGTCCGCCAACTGCTGAATTTCCGTGGTGTGGGACAGCAATCGCATTTCGCCTTCGACGCGGGACAAGAACGACGAGGTCTTTTCCCTCAACTCTGCGACTTCGTTCTTCAGATTCCTCAGTTGTTCGGCTTTCAGCTCGTCAACCTCGGTGCGAATCACGTAGCTGCCGATCACCAGCAGCGGAAGGGTGGACAGCAGAACAAACAGGAGCGTGAGCTTCCCCTGAATTCCGAATCGGCGCGCCGATGATCGGGGGATCGAGGTGGTGGCACGCATGCTGAAACGTTACCGCTTCATCAGGAAGTCGGCGGAAACCGCACCGCGCTCTGGCACAATGATGTCCTGGACGTTCAGCGCCTTGGCCTCATGCCAAGCGGCCAGGCGATAGCTGCCCGGCGGCACGCCGGTGATCCGGTAGGCACCTTTCCCATCGGTTACTCCATAGTAAGGGGTCGGCACCACGACGATGAAGCCCGACATTTCGTGATGAACGCGGCAGAGCAAAGGGATCACGCCGGGGCGGTCGCACACGATGGTCTTGGCCGAACCGGGTCGGTAAGTGCCCAGATCGAACTGCCGGTCCTTCCGGGGCGAAAACACATTGTGCAGCACTACATCGTTGTTCGGGAGCGTGACCGTGGAGCCAACCAGCACGGGCAGCACATGCGGCACAAAGGTGATCTTGACCTGATCCAGCACGGCAGGTTGTCGGGGCGGAGCGAAAGTCTTGCCTTCGATCTTCTCGATATAGACGACCGCGTCCGACAGAGCACGCCAGGTGGTCTTGACCGTGCCGGTGATCTCCCCGGCGCCGGCCACCGACAGCCGCACGGCGCAAAAGGTGATGGCCAGCACCACCGCCCTGGTCCCATTCCACACAGGCAAGGTGCTGAGGCAGTCCCGACCCTCAGGCTTCGTTGCCCAGGGAGACTCCGACCCAGTGCGATGACGGTGATGGTGCGGTAGCATGACTGAGTGGATCCGGGGCTCTATACTACCGAGCCAAGGTGAAGGGATCCTGAAGACTGGCTTAATTTTTCATCAGCCAGCGGCAGGCGCACGGTGAAGGCGCTCCCTTGGCGTGGGATGCTTTCGATTTGGATGCTACCGCGATGGGCTTCGACAATCCATTTACAGATGGAAAGTCCCAGCCCGTAGCCGCTGCCCGCGGCGGAACCGCTTCGGTCTGCGCGAAAGAATCGGTCGAAAACATGCGGCAGGTGCCTTTCTTCGATGCCAATGCCGGTATCGCGCACCACGATTTCCGCTTGTCCTTCCACGGACCGGCAACCCAGGGTGATCCGGCCGCCTGGCGGCGTGAATTTGACCGCGTTGCCAACGAGATTGAGCAGCAGTTGCCGGAGTCGCATTTCATCCGCCGCCACCACGATCCCCGGGCGGCCGACGAGCGTGACCTCAATGCCCTTCGCTTCAGCCAGGATGCGGGCCTGCTCGATCATCTCTTCCATCACGGAGGTGAGGTTGACGGGCTTGAATTCCAGCGAGGCTTTCTCCGCGTCGGCATTGGATAAAAACAACAGCGTTTCGACCAGGCCCGACAGCCGCTCAATCTCAACGGCGCACAAGCCGAGGATATCCTGGCAACGGTTCGGGTTGAGCTGGGATTTCAGACCGAGTTCGACTTCCCCCCTAAGCACCGCCAGCGGACTGCGCAGTTCGTGCGAGGCGTCGGTGATGAATTGCCGCATCTGCGCAAACGACCGATGGAGCCGCTCCACCATTTCGTTGAAGGTTTCGGCCAGCCCTTGCATCTCGTCGTCCGTCGCAGGCACGTCTAACCGCTGGTTGATCTCCTGGGCTTGAATCGCCCGTGCCGTCCGAATCATGTCTCGCAGGGGGCGCAATGCGCGGTTCAGCAACAGCCACGCGCCAAAACTCGCCAGAATCAGCACGCCAGGTACGATCGCAATCAGGACGAACTGGAATTGGATCAACGTCTGTTGGACGCCGCGGAGGGGCAGGGCCACCACGCCCACGTAGAGCAGTTTGCCGTCTTCGCGCACCTCTCGTCGCAACGTTCGCCACAAGCCGAAACCGGCCACCCGAATACTGATCGGAGAGTTGGTCGGAATCTCAAAGGCAGAGCGCACCGTGTCGCTCACGCTAACCGGCGAAGTCGCAGATTCAAAGACCACGCGCTGTGCGCCGTCCACCACGCGAATATAGAGATCTGGCCCCAATGCGATCGGGGCGGACCTCTTGCTCACGACTTCCGCAAGTTGCGCCGGGCCGTGGGTGGGCAGCAACTCCACCAGGCAGGTCGCGTAGGTCTCCAGTCGTTCGTCCAACTCATGGTGGAGCCGCGCTGATACCGTCTGGTAAAGCCCCATGGCCACGAGCAAGTGAACCGTGCCGAGACTGAGGACATACCAAGCGATCAATCGGAACCGGATGCTCTTTGAATTGATTCTCATCCCGCGGCTGCACCCGCCTCCTGCAGCACATAGCCGACTCCGCGCACGGTTTGAATCAGCGAAGGTTCGAATCCTCGGTCGACCTTGTTGCGCAGATGGCTGAGGTGGACCTCCACAAGGTTCGTGCCGCTGTCGAAGCTGTAGTTCCAGACGTGCTGCTCAATCATCGTTTTCGTGAGCACGTGGCCGACGTTGTGCATGAAGTACTCCAGCAAGGCAAATTCCTTTGGCGTCAACTCGATGGACTTTCCGGCGCGACTCACCCGGCGGGTGGTCGCGTCCAGCACAAGGTCAGCGACTTGGAACCTGGGCGGCTGGGGCACACCGCGACGAAGCAGCGATCGTACGCGCGCGACAAACTCGGCCACCGCGAACGGTTTGATGAGGTAGTCGTCACAACCGGTGTTCAATCCCGTCACCCGGTCTTGCACGGTGCCTTTGGCCGTCACGGCGAGCACCGGTATCATCTTGCCGCGCTGCCGCAGCGTCCTCACCACGGTAAGGCCATCGTATTTGGGCAGCATCAAATCGACGACGATCGCGTTGTAGTCGGTCGTCGATGCCAGCGCCAGGCCTTCCTCGCCGTCGTAGGCGCAATCCACCGCGTAGCCGGATTCCGTGAGGCTGCGCCTCATGAAACTCGCCACGCGCTCGTCGTCTTCAATTATCAGTATTCGCATGGCAAAGCTCTGGCCAGCAGGGCAACGATTGTGGTTGCACAAAGGTAGCGCGTTCGGAAACCGGATGCGGCAGTGCGTTCGCCATTAGCGTTCCGTCGCATTTCGGGATTCTGCTCATGCTGGAGGATTGGAAACCGGTGCGGCGGGTGGGGCGCGGGCAGCGGAGATTGGGTAGGGTCGGCGTGAACGTGCGGATGGTGCCGCCATGTCGCAACCCCATTTCCAAAACCACGACCATCACCCAACCTCGGCGG
>ORMF011204033.1_pt1 | contig 19712 bp, 16 predicted proteins | sample 1779871 | NCBI WGS metagenome assembly ORMF01 (sample SAMEA104232316, study PRJEB22302) | groundwater metagenome | biome: forest; feature: aquifer; material: groundwater | place: USA | collected 2011-08-07 | depth 5.4 m | reverse complement strand
GCGGGGGGCGAGGGCGGGGGAGGCGCGGCCCGCGAGCGAGCCGGTCGGACGCCGCGACCCAGACGTTGAAGGCGCGCCGTTGCCGGCCGCGGTTGGTCAGCGGACCGCCGGACTCGATCAACCGGGCGAACGCCGACTGCTGGATGACGGCCGCCTGCGCGATGCTGCTGACCGCCAAGCGCAGCGCCTCGGGCGCGTCGTCGCGGGTATGGCCGGCGTCGCGGATGAGGCTCTGCTCGATCTCGTCGCGCACCGACGCTTGCGCCTGCCAGAACACGCGCGAGTTCGGTCCCACGAGGAGCGCAGGACCAGCGGAGCCGATCCGCGGATGTCCGGCCGCGCAGCGATCGGGATCGCTCGCATGCGGTCCGCGGCCGCACTTGCAGAGCCCGGCAGCCCCGGATGTGTCAGCCCCGACCTCGCCAATTGGCTCGCCGGGCGCTGGAAGGTCTTCGGGAACGAGGTTCATTCGACGTCCTTGGCGGTCTGTGGGAGTGGGGTAGCGTCCCCTACGGGACTATCACCGTCGTGTGCCCTAAACCCAGGTCGCTCCGCTAGATAGTCCGCGACAAGGATCTGGGCCAGCAGGCGCCGCAGCTCGGCCGCCACGCCGGCCGGTAGGGCAGGAACCGAGTCGACGGGGGAGAGCAGGGGAGGCGTCCGTTCTTGCGGAACCGCGCTGCTGCCGCCACGCGTTTTCGTGCCCGTTTTCCTGCGCCGTCTCCCATCCTGTTTCGGGCGCGGCGTGTGCGCACCCTCCCCGTCGCCCTCGGCCATCGGCACAATCGCCGCGATGGGGCGCGGGGCCCGCGCCATCCTCGGCGCTCCCGCTCCCAGACGCTTCGCGCGCGCTAGTTCCTCGGATGCCGAGCCGCACGCCGTCATCCGAGCGCGGGCGTAGAACACCAGCGACAGCCGGACGTGCTGACCCGGCTCGCCCTTGATCTCCGTGTTGCCGTGGGCCTCGTGGACATCCGCCAGGAGGACGCCTCCGGTGCGCATGTCTACGGCGACGCGATACTTTGGAAAGACCAGATACCCGCCGGTGTACGACCCGGCTTCGAGCACGCTCAACACGCCGAAGCCCTGCCGGTAGTCGCCCTTGTCGACGTGCAGCGCGGTGCGGAAGGTCTGATTCACGGTGAGAGTCGTGAACGCCGTCCCGTGGATAGTGAAGTCTCGGGAGATGCCGTTGACCATCTTGCGCTGTGCGGCGTATCGATCCGGGGCGCCGACGGCGAACGTGCGATCGACGGCGCGGATGAAGGGCAGCGCTCGGTCCCATTCCGTGGCGTGGTCGATGTTGAACGCCGTCATCCGACAGAAGGGAATGCGTGGGTAGCGGTCGAAGAACCCGACGATGCCGCTCCTCAGCTCGGCAGCGGGATAGGTCGTCCGAGTCGGTATGCCATCGCGCTTCAGTCGGCGTGCCCGCGTGCGGTGCCCGTCGACGCGCCCTGCAGCCATGCCGCGGTTCGCGCTGTGGAATGCGACCTTCGAGAATACGTCGTAGGCCGTGTTGCATAGGCGGCGCGACAGAGCGTTGTCCTGGTACATCAACAGCGGTGTGCCGTCTGGTTTCTTGACGACCGTGTTACCGGACACCAGCAGGTCGAAATGCGAGTCGTCCATGAACTGGCCGGCCAGCGCCTCGATCTGCTTGTCCGGCAAGCTGGCCGGTGCCTCGATCTCGAGCAGGTCAGGCTGCATGACGCTTCGCGACCAATTCCGCGTAGACGCGATCAACGGCCAATAGGACGGTGTCGGAGAGGTTATCCGTGCCGAGTATCGACATCAGCGCATCGCACTGCTGCTGAAGAACCCGCTTCGTCTTCACCGTCAGGAACAGCTGCACCATCTGCGCGTACGCATCGGGCAACGGCGCGCCGCTGTCGTCGACGAGCTGGCCCTCGATGATGGATGCATTGGGTCCTTGCGCGTCTTCGTCTGCGCGTCCGCCGGGCGCCAACGGAAGATCGGTGACGAGATTGTTCTGGGCGTGTGGCCGGGCGAGGTCATACAGACCCTTCGAGGTCAGCTCCTCGCCGGCCGCGCGAATCCGTTCGACCCATACGATGAAGTTCTCTTCCGGGACGAGCGCGCACCGTTGCCAGCGATGCGATTGCGTGTCGGTGATGCCGTCGGGCAACGTGCGCGCGGCGCCGAGGATCTTCCCGGTGCCTTCGTCGCGAAGGCACCGGCCGCGCGCCTTGGTATCGGCGAGCAGCTCCCCGAGCTTGCGCTCGGCCCGCAGCTTGATCTCCGCGGCGTCGTTCTGCTTGTCGAGCCCGAGCTTTTGCGCGCGTACAAACTCCTGAAAGGTGGAAGCCTGATCACGGAGCAACTTGATCTCGTCGATGGTGTTGGCGGCGGCGAGGATTCGACACGCATCGGAGACGCGCATGAGTGCCGTCCCCGGGTGCGTCGGCTTCGGTCGCCGACCGGCCGCCGCTGCCTTCGCCCACGCGATCTGCGCTTCCGTCCGCGCGCCACCCTCAAACCAGCCGGTCTTGCTCGTGCGCTGCACCACCGTGACGAACCCGGGATGCAGATGGGCCAAGTGCCGAACGTCCGCGTCGTGCGTTTCGCGCGTGCGAGTCAGCGAACAGCCGCCGGCTGCGTTGGATGCTCGCTGGCCCTGAGCGAAGTGATAGGAGGTTCCAATGCGTAGGCCCGAGCGAAGGACCGTGAGCCCGAGATCGAAATCCTCAAGCGTGCGAGTGCGGAATCGAAAGCCGATAGCGTTGAGCGTCTCGGGTCGGTAGCCCAAGACGCGGCACGGTCGGCCCGGCTTGTCGGTCCAGCGATCCGTCACCCAACAATTGCCCTGGCGCTGGCTGACGGTGGCGAGGCCGATGGTCGAATCCGCAAGGAGCGACGCCGTCAGCTCGTCGAAACAACGACCCACTGCTTCCGGACGGGCCGTGTGGATGCGCGGCGGCTCGTATTGATAGCGTTCGTAGAAATCGAGGTCATCGTCGACATGAACGACGACTGGAGCGTCTACGTGTTCGTGAATGAATTGCCGGGTCTTTCCGATGCCATCGAGGTCGGCGTGCACCATCAGCCGCGGATACGTGTGCTGGTCCGCCTCGCTTGCCGGCACGCAGAGCACCGCTCGGGCCTGCCATTCCGCAGGCAGGTTCGCTAAGGTCCGCTGCTGCTGCACGCGCCCGAGCGTCGGAATCACGATCACGGCCTCCGCTGAATGAACCACCTGGTTCTCATCAATCGTCATCGTTCGCATCTCTCCCGCCGGGCCGCTGCGGACCCGACAACGTGTCGCGTCGATCTGTTGCACTCAGGTCGGTGGCTCCGCGACCGGATGCCACCACTGATGTCGCCGCCGGTGTCTCGACTGTCGAACGCGATTCGCGCGCTTGACGTCAGCACCGTTCCGCGCCTGTTGTTTCAATTCCGCATCGAGATGCTCGGCCGCCCGTTGCCAATGTTTCGCGTCCGCCCGCGCCGCCTGCACGTCGACCTGCGCTCGTGCGATTTCGGCGGATATGAACTCGCGCAACGACCTGTCTTCGGCCATCCGCTCAGCCCATGACTCTCTGCTGTTGGTGCTCGCCATTTCGTCATCTGCCGTTCTCCTAGTTCCCGCCGGGATCGTTCCCGACTACTGACTCTGGTTCGTCTCTTTCCTGCATCCTTCGGCACCGGCCCTGGTTCCAGCAGGCAGACCCCGGGCTCCCCGTGGTCTGGCAATGGAGAGGCAAGCGAGGTCATCCCCCGGCCCGCGCCCGGCCCATTGGCACGCGAAGCACGTGTGACGGCGTGTGCTCGCGATGGCTCAAGACTTTTCCCGGCCGCCGCACGACCGGACCCTGACGACGCTCCTGAGCTTTCACCCGCGTCGCGGACTCTGTCAGGCTCCCCCCACGTGACACGCGAGCATCAGGTTTCGCCGATGCGCCGTGTGCCGCCAGGCTCGCGGCCTCCGCTTCCGAATCGAGAAGGTGGCGCCCGCGTTCGCGGTTCTGTCCTCTGCGCCAACTTCCGGGTCCGAACGCGACGCGGGTATAATTCCCGTTGCTTCCGTCGTTGTTCGGACCCTGAACGGCCGCCTCGATTGCTTTCGATGCGGCCGTTGCCTTTCCGCACTCAGTTCTCGTGTTCTTCCAACACAGATTTCTTAACCGGTTAATCCTTCTCGACCCTTCCACTCGACGATTGCGATTTGGTTCGTTTGGACCGTTCAAACGCACGAACCACTGGTCCTACGATCCGTGGATCGGTGGTGGCGGCAATGGCCCGCGCTGTCGCGGGCGTAGCTCCCTCCAGCAGCACGACATACGTCGGCATTCGGTCTTCTGCGCGGCCACGTTTCCGAGCCGTGCCCTCTATACAGGTTGTGAACTAGCGTTTACGTCCCGCCGGTCCCGTCCCTACTAGAAGGTTGCGAACTAGCGTTTACGTCTGAGGCGGGGCGCTGCGCGCGCGATGGAGGTGAACCCGAACGGTGCTGGGGGAGATGTGGAGTACCTTGGCGACGTCCGCGACGGAGCTACCGGCAGCGCGGAGGCTTACGATGCGCCGTTGGGTGGGGGTGAGTCGACGCTTGAGCAATTCCCGGTCTGAAGTGTTCCGCTCATCCTGCTGTCTGGCGCGAGCCCGTGCCGCATCCGCCATATCCGCGATTGCGTCATCCGGGAGCCACTCGATGCCGTCGCGACCCGGTGGCGCGAATCCAGCCATCTTGCTGGCGTGCCGGTACGCGGTGCTCGCCAGCCACCACAGGAAAGCCGGCGTCTCGAAATTTTGAGGCACCACAAGAATCTTCTGTCCATCAAACCCTGTGAGCCATCGGCGACCGATGCGGACGTGCTGCCGTTGGTCGGCGGTCCGGGCAGCCTCTTCGATGCCGCGTACCATCGCATCCCATAGCACCTCGTCGGGAGATAGCCCGCTGCCCGCGGTCAACTCTCGCCCGTCGCGTTTCCAGGCGCGGACCGCAGCAGGGGACCGCAACCGCGGCTTCAGGTCGCCGGCCACCGCACGTGCGGCTTGATGCCGCGCGGTTTCGGTCGCGTCCGGCGACTTGAGAATGTTCGTCGCGGCGATCAGCTTGCGCTGTTTTTCGTTGGCTCTTCGGGTGAGGCGATCGGCTCGCTCATGATCTCCCTTTTCGTGCGCCGCTCGTATCTCGCCACGTCCCCACGCGAGACCGAAGAATCGCGTCTCAGCATCGAGGTAGATCGCAAGCATTTGTTCGCGATCGACCTCCGACGTCCAGTTGAATTCGAACTTAGGAATACGGACTACCGGTGCCTCAGGCCGCAGGCCGGGCAGAACGATTCGCCCTCGCTCTCCGGCCGTCGTCCCGACCGTGCGACGATGGGGGACACCTGTTCCTCTACCAGGTCGTTTCCGTTGGGGTTTAGGGGATCGCAATAGCTGCCTCCGCGAGCAGCTCCGCAGAAGGGGAATCGGCGGCGGGCCGGTGCGGAAACCGGTGTTCGGGTGCCCCCTAGCCGCCGAAGATCAATTCTACGCGGCCATTAGGCCGCCTTCACGAACCCGTGGATGTCGATCATCAGTGGGCTTACCGTGCCCACCGCGTGCGGGTGGGGACGCCATCTCCCTCGCGATGCTCGGTCGATGGCGTCCGCCACCGGCCTTCAGGCACGCCGCGTCTCGCTCACGCTCGACGCGAGCGGGCACGAATCCCGGTGGGGACGCCATCTTCCTCGCTTCGCTCGGTCGATGGCGCCCGCCACCGGCCTTCAGGCACTCGGCCATCGGCGCTACGCGCCTCGGCCTTCGGGCACGAATCCCGGTCCGGTCCGTCGTCGGGTAGGTCATCGTCGATCCGGAATCAGATGATTGCTGCCGTCCCGTGTTCACCAGAGAACGGCGTGAATCCTAGCACGCGGCTGCGAGTGGCTGCGGCGAGCCGGAGCCTAACGGCCCGCTAGCGAGTCTTCTTCTTCTTGACGGTGATGACCTTTGGCTTGATCGTGATGGGCAGGCGCAATGCCAAGCTGCCATGGAGATCTGTTCGGGATTAAAGGCGCATGGGGTGTTTCTCGACCTCACGTTGGACGACGTTCAGAAGGACACCGACGCCGCGCTCGCCTCGTCGCGATAACAACTAGGCGACCACCTCGACGGTGCGGGCGACGGAGGTGGGTTCGGGGATCGACTCACCCGATGCACGCAATTCCTCGAAGTACAGGAGGATTGCCTCCCGCATCAGATGTTCGGTCTCCTCGACCGTGTCGCCGGCGGCAACGACGCCCGGCAAGTCAGGCGCGTACGCGGAGTAGTTTCCTTCCGCGCGTTCGACAACGATCGTGTAGTGCCTGTGCGTCATAAGAGCCCTGCCTGCTTCCACACGCTTTGGAGCGTCCCAGCCTTCATGTCCTTCGAGGGGTGCCCCGCAATAACCACGATCCCTCGTTTCGTTTGATGCTTGAGGATCCCGTGGCTCCCTTCTTGTCGAACGATCTACCAACCGTCGTCATGGAGCCGTTTCAGCACATCACGAATCTTCATCGATAGGACGGCGACCGCCGTCTCATGCCGCTACTGTACGGCTTGCGGAACGACACGGCAAGTACGGGTGAGCCGCTGTCCTAGAACTCTCTGAACTGCCGCACAATTCCCGGCAGATAGTCCGCCTCTTGCGTTCTCGCCCTTCGGATTCAAGAAGCCGACGACTGGCGTGCCCATCGAGGATGTTCATAGCGCCGCGCAGGCTCAGGCCGCCGCACAGTTGAAACAGCTGCAGTTCGGAGAGACCTGTCAGCTGTGGGACGCCATCTCCTTCGGGTCCATTCTGGGGACATGGGTAACAGTTCATTCCGAGGACATCGGTCAGGCGGTCCAGCGACGCACCGAGATTATTCCCGCGGACTTCGAAGGAGCCGGACGAGTCGATCACCAAAGAGCGACCCGTTCAAGTACTATCCCTGCGCGGGACGAGAATGAGCAAAAAATCGAAAACACGACGAGGGTCGAGGACCCGGTCCGAAACACACGCACTCCGGCCCGGGCCCAATTGGCCGCTCCTGGCGGTGAGCAGCCTGGGCATGGCACTGACCGGGTACCTGGCGTGGACTGCATTCAGCGGTGGGGCGGTGCAGGGATGTTCCGCCGGTGGGGGATGCGACATCGTCCTCACGAGCCGCTGGGCGACCCTTCTCGGCCTGCCGACATCCCTTTGGGGACTGTTGGGCTACACCGCGCTCGCAGGCATCGCGTTCGTCCGCCGAGCGGACACGCACTGGTCCTGGGCGTTGACCGTCGCATTCTTCGGCGTCTGCTATAGCGTCTACCTGACGGTGGTGTCGCTGACGATTCTGGAGTCCGCGTGTCCGTACTGCCTGACGTCGCTCGGACTCATGACGGGCACACTCGCGCTCGTTGTGTTGCAACGTCCTCCCGAGATGGCGCACCGCTCCTGGGTGGGTTCAGTCGCCGGTCGGGGCGCGCTCGCGGCCGTGGTGATCCTGCTCCTGCATGCCAACTACACCGCTCCGCAACCCGAGCCCGCCGGCCCGGAAGACCCTATGACCCGTGCGCTGGCGGAGCACCTGACTGAGGAAGGCGTCTCGTTCTACGGCGCATCGTGGTGTCCCCATTGTCAGGAACAGAAGCGACTCTTCGGGGCGTCAGCAAGCCGTCTCCCGTACATCGAATGCAGCCCCGCTGGACGCAATGCTCCGCAGGCGCCGTCATGCAACAGGGCCGGCGTGCAGACCTATCCAACCTGGGTCATCAATGGCCGGGCTATCGTCGGGCAGGTGTTGAGCCTGGCAGAACTCGCCGACGCCACAGGGTTTCCAGGGGCGGCCAGCTTCAAGTAGTGCCAGTCGCTGAGGATCCGACAGCGCCGATCGCTTTTCCTTGACCGAGTCGCGAAACGCGCCAACCTTGTTCGGGCCAGCCCCCTGAAGTCCCTGTTCGGCCGCGCGTTCGCGGAGAGCAAGGCGGTTCCCTGAAATTGTAGGATCGCGGCATTTCGCGCCGGATCGGATTCGACGACCGTGCAATCTATTATCTGTCTCTCGTTGGGCGGTCTCCTGCTGGTCGGGGCTGGTTTGAGGCTGGCACGGTGGCGCGCCGTGTCTGCGACGGTGGCATTGGTCGCACTTCTCGTCCTCGCTTTCGTTCTGCCGTTACCGGCCGATCGGTTCGTGATGGGCGACGGTACAAGCATCGTCCGAGAACGAAGCGACTTCGAGGACATTGTCCACCCTGAAAGGGAAATACGCTTTTCGGCGCATCTTGCGTATCGGCTGTTGGATCGAATCGATGCGGCGCTCGGTTCGACACTGACGTCTCCAACGCAGTCGTACCGCACCCTCTCATGGCTCGCCGGCGCCGCGTTTGCTCTCTCCCTGTTGTTCTTGGCGGCCACGGACCGTTGGAACCCTCGGTCCGTTCGGTACATTGCACTCTCGGTCTTGGCTCCAGCCACGCTGATGTACTTCGGCTACCTCGAGGTGGGGTACTTGTCTCTCTCAGCCACCGCCTTCCCCCTGGTGGCCCGAGACCTCCACAAGGGCGACGACCTCACGGCGGGTCTCCTTGTGGGAGCGATCCTGTTCGGGCTGGGCGCTGCGCTGCACGGGATCGGGTATCTCGGCATCGTAGGGCTTTGTGTCGCGGTGCTGGCATCGGACATCCGGATCGGACGACGCCTCGTGCTGGCAACGGCTCTCAGCGCCATTGCTGTGGGAACAGCCCTGATCTGGCTTTGGTACTACCTTGCCGTGCTGGGACTGAACGTCATTCCATCCCATGCCGTTGGTGGATTCATCGTGAGGCCGCTATGGGAGGTACGAGAAGCGGAGAATCGGATCCTCTATCCGCTGCTGTCGACGATCACGGCTCGCGATTTGTTGTTGAGCGGTTTGATAGCGGGCGTGCCCCTGGTGCTCATAGTCCTGCTCATCAGAAAGCACTGGTCACGCGAGTCGAGGCTTGCGCTGGCGTTCACAGTTCCGTGTTTGACCGCCTTCGTCCTCTTCTGGCCTGTGCAGGGTATCGCGGTGGAAATGGACATGATCGTGGCGACGTTTCCAGCTATCTATCCTTTGCTCTGGATCTGTTCACAGTCGGTTCGCGCGAGCGTCGCGAGTGCCGTGTTGCTGGCGCTGGGTCACTGGACATTCTGGCAAGTGGTCCTCGACGAACGATTCATCAACGGGATGCTCAGATGAAATCGCCCCGCGAGGCTGAGGGTCTGGCGACGGGACACTATAGACTGGCACCACAGTGCGTCTACGAGTCCTCGCTGTCTTCGTCCTCCTCGCGCTGACGAGCGCCGGTGCGCAGGAGCAGCGCCGCACGTGGCGCTTCGACTTCTACGAGACCGGCGGCCCCGGCATCGAGGCCTACAGCTTCGATCGCCTCGTCGTCGAACCGCTGGCCTGGCCGGACAATCCTGCCGCCAACGTCGAGCCCTCACCGACAGGCAACTACCGGTTCGAGGTGATCGACGCGGCCGGGCGCGTGACGTTTGCGCGTGGCTACGACCCGGCCTTCGCGGAGTGGGTGACGACGGCGGAAGTGCGTCAGGTGCGGCGCACGTTCCACGATTCGCTCCGGTTCCCGGCGATCGACGGCAAGGCCACCGTCGTCCTCTACAAACGCAACCCGGACGCGCAGTACGACGAGGTGTGGCGCCACGCGATCGACCCTGCCAGCCCGTTCATCGATCGCGCGGAGCCGCCGCGGCAGCAGGCGATTGAGGTCGAGCGGCACGGCGACCCGCGCACCAAGGTGGACATCCTGCTGCTCGGCGACGGCTACACGGCCGCCGAATGCGGACGCAAGTTCCGCGGCGACGCACGCCGCATTTCGAACGCGCTCTTCGCGCTCGATCCCTTCCGCACGCGCCGGAACGACTTCAACATCTGGGGCATCTGCCCGCCCGCGGCGCAGTCGGGCATCTCGCGGCCGTCCACCGGCGTCTACCGCCGCACGCCGGTCGGCACGAGCTACGACGCCTTCGGCTCCGAGCGCTACATCCTCACGTTCGAGAACCGGACGCTCCGCGATGTCGCCTCCTGGGCGCCGTACGAGTTCATCACGATCCTGAGCAACAACGAGATCTACGGAGGCGGCGGCCTCTACAACGTCTACTCGACGCTGGCGATCGACAACGACTTCGCGGACTACCTCTTCGTCCACGAGTTCGCCCACCACTTCGCCGGGCTCGCCGACGAGTACTACACGTCGCCCGTCGCCTACGAACCGCCCGACCGGATCGTCGAGCCGTGGGCCGCCAACGTCACCGCGGCGACCGACCCCGCACGGGTGAAGTGGCGCGACCTGTTCGCGCCCGGCGTCCCCATCCCGACGCCCTGGCCGAAGCAGGAGTACGAGGCGGCATCGAAGGCGTATCAGTCACGCCGTGCGATGATCCGCGCCGAGAACCGTCCCGAGTCCGAGATGACGCGCCTGTTCCGCGAGCAGATGGAGATCGAGACCAAGCTGCTGTCGGCCGCTGAGCACACAGGCAAGGTGGGACTGTTCCAGGGCGCCAACTACGACGCTCAGGCCTTCTACCGTCCCGAGGTCGATTGCGTCATGTTCTCCAGAAACCGCGTGCCGTTCTGCCGCGTCTGCCAGCGGGCGCTCTCCGCGGTGATCGATCGTCACACGCGACCGATGTGACCATCCTGATCCGTCGGGCACGAATCCCGATGCCGCGCGGAACACTGCGACGAGCCACGGAGCCGCTTCCGTGCCTCCGTGGCCCGGCGCCGACGCGCGGTCTCGGGCTTATAATCCGCAGCATAGCCATAAAAGATTCTGAGCGGAGGTTCCAGTGAAACCACTCGGTTCTCTCGCTGCGGCCGTGCTGATGCTCATGGTGTCAGCCGATCGCACGTCGGCCCAGGCGACGCCTCGAACAGCCGGCGGATGCCCGCTCGAGCCGATGAAGTTCCACGAGTGCGCGCTTCCAAAAACGAAGACCTTCAATCCGCCACGTACCGCGGATGGGCGGCCGGACTTGCAGGGTTACTGGGGGCGGGCGTTCACCTCCCAGGACATCGAAGAACATGGCGCTGACGGCCTGAACACTCAGGCGGGACCCAGCCTCGTGGTCGATACGCCGGACCGGAAAATTCCCTATCAGCCCTGGGCGCTGGAGTTTCGGAAGGGCATCGCCGAACGGTTCATCTCTCCGCTCGCCAGTTGTTTTCCACCCGGCGTGCCCCGCCACGTGATTGCTCCGGCGGCACATCAGATTGTTCAGATGCCCGGCTACGTGCTGCACCTGCTCGAGTACTCCCACTCCTACCGGATCATTCCGACGACTGGCGAACCACAGGTGAGAAGCGCGATCAAACTCTGGCAGGGCAACTCACGCGGGACCTGGGAGGGCAACACGCTCGTCGTTGATGTCACCAACACGAACGGCCTGACGTGGCTGGACAACGCCGGCAATTTCTTCAGCGACGCGCTGCACGTGGTCGAACGGTTCACGCTCATCGACCCCGACACGATTCACTACGAGGCACGACTCGAGGACCCGCACGTCTATACACGCCCCTGGACGATGGTCTCTGCCCTCATCCGGAACAAGGAGCCCGGTTTTGAAGTGTGGGAACAGGCGTGCCACGAGGGGAACAAGTCCGTCGAGGATCAACTTCGCCTGGGTATGAAGCCGTATTCAGGGGTCGCCCCACCGGGACGAAATTAGAAACGCCGGGCTGTCGTTCACGGCGGTTCCACGTTCCGGAGGCGAACGCACGCGGAGAAAAGGTTACGGAGCGGGAACGAATCCGTCCGGCAGGAGCTCCACCGCCACGGCGATCCCCTGCTGGCTGCTGGGTGCCGGGTCGCGACGCCATGTGACGTACACGTCTTCAGCCGGCCGACGCGCACCGCAGGAAATCGTTCCTGGCGTGGTCGTTCGATAACTGATGAAGTCGATCGCATCGAATCGCGGGGCGCGCAGCAGCAGTGTTTGACCCGCCGCTCGCACGTGCAGCACGACCTGTTGTGGCGTGCACTCGATTTCCGTGAACAGACCGTACGTCCGGGTTTCGCCCGGCTCTCGTTCGCGAAACACTGGCTGAACCGTCGAATCGGTGGGCCTCGCAGGGCTTGAAATGGGCGGCAGGTCCGCAGCGGATGGCGCCACTTCAGCGCGGACCTGCTGCTGTTGCTCGACTCCAACCGACCGCGCGAGTAGTTCGCGAGCACGTTCCTTGACTCGCGCATCCGCCGCACGCCCGACGACAGGGCCAAGTCGTCGGCGCGCCTCAGCGAACTGTCCGAGGCGCAACTCCGCTTCCGCGAGCATGAGAATGACGTTATCGTCGCCGGGGTCCCCATCGAGAGCACGACGGAGCGTGTCGCGACCCTTCTCTGGCTCGTTCGCGAGAAGGTATCCGTACCCGAGCATCTTCTCTGCTTCGGCAAAACCGGAGCGCAACTCCACGGCCCGCTCGAGCGACGCGATTCCTTTCTTCAACTCGCCATCACTGGCGGTGCGGTTCGCCACACGTCGAACGAGCGCGACGCCAAAGTAGAAGTGAACAAACTCGTTTGGCGAGTTGGCCGACGTCGCCTTCTCCAGATACGTCATGGCCTCATTGCTCTTGTCTTGCCGCAGCAGAAGCGTGCCCATCGCCGCATGCGCTAACGGCAGTTCTGGCGACGCTTTCAACGCTCTTTCGAGGAGGACGGTCGCCTCTTCCGTGCGACCCGCATGCCCGAGCAGATCCCCCAGCCAGGCGTGCGCCTCTGCCTCGGACATCGGCGCGGGCTGTCCCTGGATGCGGGTGGCGACGCGCTGATCCAATGCGACCACCTGATACTGCATGGCGTGTCGCCGCACGTAGTTCTGCAACTCCTGTTCGAGAACGGCCGGCGCGACGCCGAGTGCTTGCTCGAAAGCGCTCGCTGGAGGCTGCCCGTTGTGCATCAGGGACTCGAATTGAACGAGTTGTTTCCAGCGCTCCGGATTCTCGATGAACGCGTAGTGAGTCAGCAGCCACGATTGCGCGTAGAAGAGCGTTCGCCTGTTGCCTTCGTTATAGGTCGCCGAATCGTGATTCACCGCAAACAGCTCGAGCAGGGGCATCTGCCGCTCGCGGAGCAGTCCGACGTGGTCCACCAGCGGCCGGCCGAAGCGCGCCGTGCTGCCCGAGGCGTCGAAAGTACTGAAGTACTCCGCAAGCCCCTCGTGGACCCATGCGGAAAGATTTGCCGGCAGGCGACGCATCAGCAGATGAGTGTATTCGTGGTAGACGGTCTGGAAGTCTGAACCGCGCGTGTCGGCAGCGAGCGTGATGTAGTTGACGTCGTTTCCACCGATGAAGTAGCCGCCGACTCTCACCGACTTCCCGTTGAATCGCGGCTTGTACGGTTCGTATGACCGTTGGTCACGAAAGACGATGACGACGACAGGAGGCCCAGGGCGGTCGTCGGCGAGGACTGGAAACGCCTCGGTCACTGCCGCCCGAAACTGCTCGAAGCGCAGCGCCACGTCCCTGATGTCACGTCCGCTGGCATCACCGATGAGCAGGAAATGGTCAGTCTCGAGCGATGTCCAGTCCGCCGCGACTGCGGGAGCCGCGGTAACGATGCAGGCGGCAATCATCAACAGGCGGACAAGACGCATAAATCGCCTCACTCGTCGCGCAGGTCGGCGTGTGGTAAATCGTGACCTTTCGAGTTGTATTAGACATCGAACCGATGGCGGAGACAGACCTTTCTTGGAATTGATACAACCATTTCGGCGTCACGTGTTTCACGCCAACGGCGCCGGGTCCGGGAGCGCGGGGTATACACTTCGGCTCCCGTGGCCTGAGTCCCGGCGAAGGGTGTATCCACGCGAGAGGCGGACGGACGCAGGTTATGTCCCTGCGCCGTCGAGCCCAGTTAGGGCTGGTGATAGGCGGTCGTGCTGATCGACTCGCCTGAGACAACCAGCTCCACACGTCGATTCTGCTGTCGTCCAGCCGCCGTATCGTTCGAGGCAACCGGCTGGGTTTCGCCGAATCCTGCCGTTCCCACCGCGGTAGACGCGATGCCCTGCGCCACGAGATACGTGCGCACCGAATCGGCGCGATTGTCGGAGAGATGCTGGTTGTAGTCTTCTGACCCGACGCTGTCGGTGTGACCTTCGATCTGCATCTTCAGCGCCGGGTGCGAAAGGAAGATACCGGCGACCTTCGCGAGCTTCTCACGCGTACCGGCTTTCAGGTTCGCGCTGCCGGTATCGAACAGCACGTCCGAGAGGTTCACGATCAGTCCGCGTGCACTTTCGCGCGTTTCAAGAATCATGTTGAGCTGTTGCCGCAGCTGATCGCGGAGTGCGGCCTTCTCGCGATCGGCTTGAGCTGCGTTCGCCTGGGCTCGCTGCGCCTGGCTCTCCGCCGCGAGCCGGGCTGATTCTGCCGACGCACGTGCCGCCTCGGCCGCCGCCTTGTCGCGCTCCGACTGTGCCGCGAGCGCCTGGGCTCGCAGCACCTGCACCTCCGCCGCCGCGCGTGCCGCCTCCGCGGCAGCTCTGTCGCGCTCGGCGGCAACCCGTGCGGCCTCGGCATTCAGTCGATCGAGCTCGGCCTGCCTGCGGGCGGTCTCTTCGGCGCGCGCGCGATCGAGGGCGGCGCTCTCGCGCTGCTGCACGAGCGCGCGTTGCTGTGCCTCGAACTCGTCTTCCTGTTTCTGTAATGCGATCAACCGCGCGTCCTCGGCGGTCTGGACGGCCTGGCGCGCCGGCATCATCACTTCGTTCCCGCCGCGGCCGCGGCCGCGCGCCTGTTCGGCGTCCATCAACAGCCTCGTCGCCTTGGTGAACGTATCGTCCGAGTAGCGATCGGCGCCGGCAAACCGCGCCAGCATGACGGCATTGCGAGCCTCGGCAAGATCAAGCGGAGCGCCCGGCTCGAGCGGCTTGAGCTTCAGCTGGCGCGTGTCCTGGTTCATCAGGTACGTGCCTCGCTTCAGCAGATCGTACTTGGCCGCGATGACTTCGATATTGCCCTTGGTGCCCTTGCGAACCTCGTTTTCAAGCACCACCACGTCGCTTGGCTGCGTGACGGCGAAGTACGGTTCGGCCGTGACGATCATCCCGAACGCCTGCAACTGGGTGGTGACGTGGACACGCGCGTGATTGCCGTCCACCTGGACTTCGCCAAGGTTCGTGGAGCGCCCCTCCGGAGTGATCGCCCAAAGCACGTAGGTGAGATATTCGGGACCGAACTGTGTGGGCGCCTGGAGCTTGTCAAACTTGGCCTCGATGTCGATATAGCCCTTCTTGCCGCCTACCTCCGCCTCACCCACCGCGAACGGCAGAATAGGAGTGCCTCTAAAGTCGATTTTCGTGTCGCCCTTGCGCGGCCGGTAGTTGACGGCCGGCGTCGTATGACCGACGACCGTGACCCGGAAGACAGGCACAGGGCCGTCCTGCGCGGACGGACTGGACTGCTGGCTTGAAGAAGATGTCGTGGGCTGCTGGCTGGGATTGGGCCGCGTCTGCGCGGTCGCGGGACCTGTGACCAGTGCGCCAGCCAGGAGCAACGCCGCCGAGCCTCGTTTAGACATGGAGGTCCTATCGGCAACTTCCGGTCCAGTCCGGACGAACACTTCTGATGATCAAATGGGGGCGGCTTCGACGGAAACAGCGGGGTTGACGTCCGGCGTGGCGTTGCTCGATCACAGTTTTCGATAGCGACCCTCAGATTTGCCAGAGCCGTCTCGAAGCCATCGTGCGCTGCTTCCGTGCTCGTGGCTGAATTGATTTGGTGGCACCGATCGATTGTGCGAGACTCCCGCTTCACCGCGCTCCTTGTTCGCTGGCTTTCGCTCGGTGTTGGTTGCCATGAAAAAGTATGTTTGACCCACTCTTTCTCTGGTTGGAATCGAGTGGGCTCGGTGTCTGGATGCGGGAGTCGCCGTCGGTGTTTGCCTTTCCGATGATCCTGGCGGTTCACACGATCGGCTTGGGACTCCTCGCCGGCATCAACGTGGCGCTCGATCTGCGGATGCTCGGTTTTGCGGCGCGAATTCCGCTCCTGGCGTTCAGGCGTTTCCTGCCGCTCATGTGGCTTGGTCTCGGGTTGAACGTACTCTCCGGCCTTGCGCTTGTCGCCGCGTATCCCACCAAGGCACTGACCAACCCGGTGTTCTACCTGAAGCTTGGGCTGATTGCCGCCGCCCTCGCGATTCTGCGAAGCGTCGGCCGGTTCAGGCTTGCCGACGGCGCTGCGCCGGCGATTCCTGGCCTTCGTTCCGCGAAGATGGTCGCCGCGGCCTCGCTCGTGTGCTGGGCCGGCGCGATCGTCGCCGGGCGATTCCTGGCCTACACGTACATTCGTTTGATGGTGGATTCGGTTCCCGTTCCGCGGCCCTGGATTCCGTGAACGTTTCGGAGGGAACACGATGGGCGGCTTTCAAATCTGGCTGCACGAAACCCTGGCGAGCGGCACTGCGGCGGCGGCGTTCATGCGGACTGACTGGGGATGGCCGACCATTGAAAGCGTGCACTTCATCGGATTGACGCTGTTGTTCGGCACGATTGCGGTGTGGGATTTCCGCCTGCTCGGCATTGCGAAGCGTGTACCGATCGCCGAGTTCCACCGTCTGGTGAAATTCGGCGTGCTTGGATTCGCGATCAACGCGTCCAGCGGATCGATGTTTCTCATGACCGAGCCGAATCAATACCTGTACAACCCGGCGTTCCAATTCAAAATGCTGCTCCTCGCGCTGGCCGGCCTCAACGTCCTGGTGTTTTATTCAACCGTATTCCGGCACCTCAGCACCCTCCCTCCTGATGTCGATGCGCCGCGGGTCGCGAAGATGTTCGGGGCGGTGTCGTTGATCTGCTGGATAGGCGTCATCATCTGCGGACGACTGATTACGTTTTATCGGCCGTTCCCGTGCGGTCCGGGCGAGGCGATCGCGTTTGTCATCGAGTGCATCCCGCGACAATGACGTGACACGTCGACAGTCGTGCGCGCCTCAAAAACTGTCGTCGCTTTGAGAAGAGCGTCTCGGCAAGCGTGGCCGACACGCGGCGGTCGCGGCGGGCGCCGTCCCACAACGTCGGGCGGGACGTTCTTCATTCCCTCGAAGCTCGCGATAAACTCACGACGTGAATATACGAGGCAAGTGGCAGACGGCGCTCGCGTGCGTTGGATTCGTACTAGCGCTCGACGGCTGCACCAGGCCAGCACCGCCGCCGCCCGTCCAGGCGAATTCGTATATGGGATCCGCATCGTGCGAGAACTGCCATAAAGCGGAGTACGACCGCTGGAAGGTCACGTTGATGGCCAACGTGGTGCAGGACCCGAAGCAACGGCCACAGGCCATACTCGGCGACTTTTCGAAGCCGAACCCCCTGGTGACGTTCAGGCCCGAAGATGTGGCGTTCATCTACGGAACCAAGTGGAAGCAGCGCTATTGGAAGAAACAGGGTGATGACTATTACGTCCTGCCGGCGCAGTGGGACGTGCAGAACAAGACCTGGCGTCCCTACCACGTCCAGCCAAACACCGATTGGTGGGTCCCGCACTACCCGGAAGCGCAGGAGCAGCGACCGACAGGCCCACTGTGCGACGGCTGTCACTCGGTGAATTACAACATCACCACCAAAACGGTGACCGAGTGGAACGTCGGGTGCGAGCGATGCCATGGTCCAGGCGGCACGCACGTTGCGAATCCGATCGCGGCAACGATTGTCAATCCCGCCAAGCTCGATGACACACGGTCCAACGACGTCTGTATCCAGTGCCATTCGCAGGGTCAGCCACGCCAGAATCCACACGAGGGCAAGTACTACGACTGGGCGGTCGGTTACACGCCCGGCGATCGACTTGCCGACGTCTGGCGACTGGAAGAACACACGCTCGGTGAAACCACGTTTACGCACTGGCCGGAAGGGTCGGCGCACAAGAACCGGATGCAGGGGAATGACTTCGTCGCAAGCCGGATGTACGCCAAGGGCGTGCGCTGCTGGGCCTGCCACGATCCCCATGGGACCGGACGTTCTGCCGACCTCGTGCTTCCCGGCAATGCGGTCTGCACCCAATGCCACGGGGCACAGCTCCAGGCTGGTCCTCGAGGAACGCTGGAGCAGCACACGCATCACCGGGCCGACAGTACGGGCAGCGCGTGCGTCTCCTGTCACATGCCGCAGATCGCCCAGACGATCGCCTCGGTGAATGTCCGAAGCCACACGTTCCGGTTTGTGTCCCCGGCAATGACAGACAAGTACAAAGTGCCGAATCCGTGCACGTCCTGCCACACCGGGAAGAGCACTGCGTGGGCGCTCGAAGCCATGCGGCAATGGACGAACGTCTCGCCTTGGCGAGTGGAGTGACCAGGTGATTCCGCTGGTTCCGGCATGGGCGCCAAACGTCCATCCGATGGTCGTCCACTTTCCGATCGCGCTGCTCTTCACCAGCGTGCTGCTCGATCTGCTCGCATACTCGCTGCCTGGAAGGGCGCGCCTGCTGCTCAGGGATGTGGGATCCGTCCTCGGCGTTCTCGGCGCGCTCGCCGCGCTTGGGACCTATCTGACCGGCCGGGCGGCCGCGCAGACGGTCCTGATTCCCGGTATGGCCCACGCGCTCGTCGACGCTCACTGGGAGTGGGCGTTCTGGACGTTGTGGTACTTCGCTGGTCTCGCAGCGGTGCGCGTGGTCATGCTCCTCCTTCGAGGTCGCGCGATCGGTCCGCGGGCCACGGCGGCCCTGGCGATAACGGGCTTGATCGGGTTGGGACTCCTCTTTGAAACCGCCGATCGTGGAGCCGAGCTGGTGTACGGCCAAGGAGTAGGTGTGGGTGTCATTCCGAACGCACCTCGCTGAGTCGGACGCGTCGAACAAACAGCCCCCCCAGGAACGTCCTCGACATCGGGCCATGAGCCCTCGGTGGAATATCATTGTGGTCCGGCATGGATCGTCAGATCGCCATGGCTTCGCCCACGTATCGACGCTTGTCACCAGGCGTGCACCCCCCGGAGGATCCGGCGTACCGCAGCACGGTGCTCCGTCATCCGCTGCAGCCGCTCATCGCGATCCCGCAGACGCTCTCTGAAATCACCGGCCCTTCGTATCCCTATGACGCAATCGGGCCGGTGGACAACGACTTGACGAGGCACCACGCGGCGCCCCCGATCGGCGAGCGCATCATCGTCGAGGGGCGCGTCTTCGACGAGAGTGGACGCCCCGTTCCTCGCACGCTCGTGGAAATCTGGCAGGCCAACGCGTGCGGCCGGTACGCGCACGAAGTGGATACGCACGACGCTCCCCTCGATCCGAACTTCACCGGGACCGGCCGCACGATCACCGACGAGGAAGGTCGCTACAGGTTCATTACGATCATGCCCGGCCACTATCCGTGGGGAAACCATCACAACGCGTGGCGTCCGGCACACATCCACGTCTCGCTGCTCGGCCCCGGTTTTCTCACGCGACTGGTCACGCAGATGTACTTTCCCGGCGATCCGCTACAGCCGCTCGACCCGATCTTCAATTCCGTCAAGGATCCTGCCGTACGCCAGCGCATGGTGTCGTCGTTTGACATCGATTCGACCGTGCCCGACTGGGCGCTTGGATACCGTTGGGACGTGGTGCTGCGCGGCCGCGAGGCGACGCCGATGCTGCCATGACGGCTGGCATCACTCCCTCGCAGACGATTGGACCGTATTTCGGCATCATGGTTCGCGGGCGCGCCGAAAGTCGCCAGGTCACCCACGCGACCACCGGGACGCGCATCGTCGTCGAGGG
>ORMF010620349.1_pt1 | contig 19721 bp, 15 predicted proteins | sample 1779871 | NCBI WGS metagenome assembly ORMF01 (sample SAMEA104232316, study PRJEB22302) | groundwater metagenome | biome: forest; feature: aquifer; material: groundwater | place: USA | collected 2011-08-07 | depth 5.4 m | reverse complement strand
CTATAGAACACGCGCACGGTAGGTCTGCGCCCGACCGCCTTCGCGCCCGACCGAATCCAGCGCGCCGGCACTCGCTGCCTGCGTGAGGTCGACTGCGAATGGCGGCTATGGTGACAGGTCACGCTTGGGGATCCGTGGTGGCAATGTGGCATCAGGAGGTACCGATGAGCAGACGATTTGCCGCGTTGATAGGTGTGGCGGTGGTCATCGTGGCCGTGGTTGCGCTCCTGAAACTGGAGCCCGGCCAGGCCTCGAAGGAAACGAGTACTCCGTGGGGCGAACCCGACCTGCAGGGCATCTGGACCAGCGACGCCGAGACACCCTTGCAGCGCCCAGCCCGGTATGCCAACCGAGAGTTTTTTACGGATGAGGAACGAGACGAACTGGATAGGCTGCGAGCGACCGCTATCGGTCGAGAATCTGATGAGAGCCGCCGCCAGCGGGGGAGCGAACAGGACGTCGGCGGCGCATACAACGCGGCGATCTTCACGACGCACAAGCCCATGGGTCGCCGGACGTCACTGATTGTCGATCCGCCGGACGGGAGGATTCCTCCTCTCACGCCGGAGGCTCAGAAGAAGAGGGCCGCCATTCGAGATTTTCAGCTGGCCCTCGTGCAAGCCACAGACCTGTGCAAAAACAAACTACCCGGCTGCGAAGGTGGGAAGTATGGGCCGCCGTCCCCGAGACGAGCGGAAGCGCCGCCGTACTACGTGACGGTCGGCGCGGCAGGCGGGGGCGGGGCTGGGGGTGGCGCGATCAATCGAGCCGACGGTCCGGAGGATCGCGGCCTCGGGGAGCGGTGTATGGCCGCGGCCCTGCCGGATTTTGGCGGCAATACTGGTTTCTTCCTCCAGATTGTGCAGTCGCCTGCAAGCGTGTCGATTTTCTACGACACCGGCCAGGGGCAGGGATGGCAGCGCATCGTCCCCGTGACCAGCAATCCGCATCTACCCTCCGATGTCCGCCAGTGGTGGGGTGACTCGCGCGGGCGCTGGGAGGGTCGGACACTCGTTGTCGATGTGACCAATTTCAGCCCCAAGTCCTACTTCCAGGGGTCCCAGGAAAACCTGCATCTTGTCGAGCGGTGGACACGCCTCGACGCGAACCGGATCGAGTACGCCGTCACGATCGAGGATCCAACGACGTGGACCAGATCGTGGACTGTCAAGCAGGAATACAACAAGCAGAGCGACCAGGCAAACCGGATCTACAAGGAGCCCCGGTGTCACGAGGGCAACTACGGTATGCCAGCACTGCTCGTGGGCGCGCGCATCCAGGAACGCGCCTTTGCGGAAAAACGCGGCCCCGATCCGGCCACAGAGTGCACGGCCGGATGTGGAGGATTCGCCCTGGGATTTGCGGACAGCGGGGAGGACAGTAATCCGCTGGCCAGATAGTTCGAACTGAAAGCTGAGGAACTGGGCGTCGCCAGAAGAAGAGATCGCGAGAAGGAGAGGTCGTCATGCGACATTGGCTCAGAGGCTCGAACATGACATTTGCAGTTGCTGTGGCCGCTGTGAGCGCCGTCATCTCCGTATCGGTGACACGCACGTCGAGTCAGGCGGCGCGGCCATCACGCACATCGGACGGCAAGCCCAACTTCAGCGGTATCTGGCAAGCGCTCAACGAAGCTCACTGGGATCTGCAGGCGCACGAAGCGCGGTCCGGCGCGGTGACGCAACAGGGTGTCTATCCCTATAGCTTCGCGCGGGTGCCCGCGGCGCCGGTGCTAGCGCTCGGTGCGGCCGCCGGAGTTCCGGGATCGATCGGCGTCGTACAGGGCGACGGACAGATTCCCTACACACCGGAAGCCGCGGCAATCAAGAAGGAGAATGCTGAACACTGGATTGACCGCGATCCGGAACTGAAGTGTTATCTGCCGGGAATCCCACGCGCGATGTACATGCCCTACCCCTTTCAGGTTGTCCAGAGTACGAACAAGATCCAGATGGCGTACGAGTTTACGAGCACAGCTCGCACAATCCACCTCGATGCAGTCGAGCCACCACCCGACGATACGTATATGGGCCATTCGGTCGGCCGCTGGGAGGGGGATACGCTGGTCGTCGATGTGACCCATTTCAACGGCAGGAACTGGCTCGACAGGGCTGGGAATTTCCACAGCGAAGCGTTGCATCTGGTTGAACGCTTTACGCCGATCACTGCCGACGCCGTTCGCTACGAAGTGACGATCGAAGATCCGAAGGTCTTTACGCGTCCCTGGCGAATCGCGATGCCGCTCTATCGCCGCCTGGAACCGAATGCTCAGCTCCTCGAGTACCGCTGCATCGAGTTTGTCGAAGAGTTCCTGTATGGAAATCTGCGCAAGGAGCAGTTGGTGAAGCGCTGGGAGGGGGAGACCATGATCGTTGACATCACGCGCAAAGTCCCACCCGGTGACAAGCTTCATGAATGGTACCGAAGGTAACTTCAGGTCCCTGTTGTCTGGCGTGTGATTCCAGGCATGATGACCCGTGGTGAATTTCTGCGCGTGACCGCTGCCCAGATGATGAACATGCTGAAACACATCGGCCGCCGTTGCCGGATTTGCCTGTGGATGGGGATCGCCACGGCGCCTCTCGTCGCAACCTCTCTCGATCAAGCGGCCAGCAGATCCGCGAGAGTGGCACTCTATGCGAGCGTCGGCGAGGAACTTATTTCGTATAGCGTGGATGTCGAGCGCGCCACGTTGACCAGACAGTCGTCGGTGATGCTTCCCGGCTTTGTGCAGGAGGCATGGGCGGCCTCATCGACGCCTTTTCTGTACGTCGCCTGGAGCAACGGGGGAGCGAGTTACACAGGGTCGGGCGTCGCACCCCTTGGAGACAAACATGGTGTGACTGCGTTCCGGATCGATGGCGCGTCCGGGGGTTTGCGCGTCCAGGGTCCGGCCGCGCCGCTGCGCGCGCGCCCCATCCACATCACCGGTGATATTCCCGGCAGGCATCTCTTGGTCGCCTACAACGATCCGAGTGGCGTGTCCGTTCACACGATCAAAAGCGACGGGACAGTTGGTTCGGAGGTTCCGCAGGCGGGCGCCTTGGACGTCGGCATTTATGCGCATCAGGTCCGCGTGATCCCCACGAACAAGAGCGTCGTCCTCGTGACGCGTGGGAATCAGGCTGCCGGTGCCATGCCGGAAGATCCGGGGGCGCTGAAGGTGTTCCGCTACGACGACGGCAAGCTGACGAACCTCGCCTCGATTGCTCCATCGATGGGGCTCGGATTTCGATCACGTCACCTGGACTTTCATCCGACACTTCCCTGGGTGTTCCTGACGATCGAGTCGCAGAACAAGCTCGACGTGTTCAGGAGACTTGACAATGCCACACTGAGCGGCGAGCCATTGTTCGGCAAGAACACTCTGGCAGGCGCTGGTGGCGTGTCCCCCGGCCAGGCCGCCAGCACCGTGCACGTGCATCCCAATGGTCAGTTCGTCTATGTCGCCAACCGGGCGAGTGGAACGGTGGACTTCAAGGGCACGGCGGTGTTCGCAGGCGGCGCCAACGATATTGCGGTATTCCGCATCAACCAGGAGACTGGCGAGCCATCGCTGATTCAGAACATCGATACGCGGGGCATTACGCCACGTACGTTTGCCGTTGACCCAAGCGGCCGGATCCTCGTCGTGGGCAACCAGACGACGCGCCTGGTCCGTGACGGAGACAACGTGAAAACGGTCCCGGCCAATCTGGCCGTGTTTCGGATTCAAACGGACGGGAAGCTCGACTTCGTGCGTCGGTACGACCTAGCGGTCGGTCACAAGCCGCTGTGGTGGATGGGGCTCGTCACGTTACAGTGACGCCGCAGCGCGGTACGTCGACGAAGGCGGGGTGGGAGCAAGGTTTGGGTCCAGGCGTCGCTTGACGGCACGAAGCCGCGTACGCAATATAGGGAACCGCGATGCATTTCAGATCTCTTTTTGTCGTCCTTGGCCTGGGCTTCCTGTGCGTGCTGGGTGGCATTTCGGCGCCCCTCAGGGCGCAGGGTGGCGGGGCGTTCCACGGCTCGTCCGAGGATCCGGCGATCGCCTATTCGACCGCGCCGCTGAACAACGTCGTCGTCGACGTGAACAGGAAGCTCCAGGACGGAACCCTTCATCTCACGTTCGAGGGCCGCAGCGGATACCTCAGGTCGGCCCTCGAGGCGCTCGAGCTTCCTGTCGATTCGCAGGTGCTCGTCTTTTCGTCGGACAGTCTGCAGAGACGATTGATCAACGAGCGCAATCCGCGGGCGCTGTTCTTCAACGATCGCGCCGTCCTCGGCTGGGTGCGTGACGGAACTGTCATCGAAGTGACGGCTCACGACGCGACGCAAGGCGTCGTTTTCTATACGCTCGCACAGACCGATGAGGGCAGGACCGGCGTCCCGCAGTTCAGACGGTCCTTCCAGTGCCTTGGGTGTCACGTGGCTGGGGACACGCTTGGCGTGGCTGGCCTGCTGATGTTCAGCATGACCCGGCCGTCCGACCCCGCCGCGTCCGGGTTGCCGAGTTCGACCGATCAGAACACTCCGTTACGACAACGCTTTGGTGGTTGGTACGTGACTGGAAGCACCGGCTCTGCACCTCACATGGGAAACGCTGCGGCCGCCCTTGACGGTCGTTCAACGCGCGAGGTCACATCGGTGGAGGGGTTGTTTGATTCGGACGGCTATCGTGCTCAATCGAGCGACATTGCCGCCCTCCTGGTGCTGTCGCACCAGACGCGCATGACCAACCTCCTGACTCGGGCCAGTTGGGAAGCGCGCGCCGTGGATCCCACGCTGCACCCGCCCTTCGTGGCTACGCCACAAGCGGAAGCCAGCATCGCCGCGATGATGAGCGGGGTGGCGAACGAGGTCGTGGATTACCTGCTGTTCATCGATGAAGCGAAGCTGGCCGATCGGGTCCGCGGCTCGACGGGCTTCGCGGAGCGCTTCTCGAGTGTTGGTCCGCGGGACCGGAAGGGACGCTCGCTGAACGAGCTCGATCTCAATCGACGTCTGATGAAGTATCCGTGCAGCTACTTGATCTACTCAGCGGCCTTCGACGCGTTGCCACCGGCCGCGAAGGACCCCATCTACAAACGCTTGTGGCAGGTGCTTTCAGGAGAGGAACGGGATGCGCGGTACCGGTCGGCGCTGTCGCTCGCAGACCGTCGGGCCATCGTCGAAATCCTGCGCGATACCAAGAAAGACCTTCCGCCGTATTTTCAGAATGTGACCAGGTAGCCATTCCTCCACGTGTCACGCTTCGGACTTGAGCACATCAATCGACACAGACTTGACCAGGGCGTGGAGGCCCATGCCCACGACAATGCCCAGTGTGGCGACGGCATCCTGAGTGACTTCAGCGAGAAGCAGCCCTCCGCCCACTGCGATCTGCACAATCACATGATCGATCGTCGGGTCGATATGTATCGCCGACACCGTCCCGGACAACGTGTTGTGGAGGCTCAGGCCCTCCGGATGCCTCGTGGCCAGGATGACTTCGCGCGCGGGTATTCGCAGCCGGACTTTCGTGCCGATCGCGACAGACGAATCGGATGCGAGCAGGGTGCCTCCGTCGAACGTGAGCTCGACGAGTCCGCGCGACGCGTGGGTTCGTGTGACCACGGCGTCGAAGAGGCTGCCCAATCCGACAGCCTTCCGGAGCCACGTCAAGTCGGGACGGCTCATCAGGCTCCGCAGAGGGCCATATGCGCCTCCTCGACCCTGTTCCAGGATCAACAGATGTGTCGCCAGCCGCACGACGTCGTCGAAATCGTGGGTGACGAGGATCAGGGGAATGTCGAGCGTCCGCCGTAGATCGTCGATCTCGTTTTGAAGATGCCTGCGGACGGTGCGGTCGACTGCAGCGAACGGCTCGTCCAGCAGCAGGCCCGCCGGCTCACGAGCCAGCGCCCGGGCCAGCGCCACGCGCTGGCGCTCACCGCCCGACAGCGCGCTCGGTCTACGGCTCAGGTGTCCAGACAAGTGCACGAGCGCCAGCAACTGCTCCGCGCGTGCACGCCGTTCCGCGCGCGGCCGGTGTCCGAGCGCGGTGATCACGTTGCCGACGGCGGTCAAGTGGGGGAAAAGCGCGTACTCCTGAAAGACGAACCCGACCGCGCGACGATGCGCAGGTGCGAAGAATCCTGAGGCCGTATCGGTCCAGACGTCGGCGCCCGAGCGAATGCTGCCGTGTTCCGGCCGGTACAGTCCTGCGATGCTGCGCAACACCGTCGTCTTGCCACTTCCGGACGGTCCGAAAATCGCGAGCACGTCGCCCGCGTCGCACGCGAATTCGACATCGAGCGGAATGGGGCCGTTCTGACGGAGGGTGACTGAGAGCCTTCGATCAGCCACGGCGAGGAATGACGCGTCGAGAGAGCACCGTGGTGAGCATCAGCGTCGCCACCGCGGTGACCAGCAGGGTCGCAGCCATCACACCGGCGCTCCGATCGTCGAACGCGTTCATGCGATCGTAGATCGCCACACTGAGTGTCCTCGTCTCGCCTGGAAGGTTCCCTCCCACCATCAGCACGACGCCAAACTCTCCGAGAGTGTGGGCAAAGGTCAGGATGGCCGCGGTCAGGATACCCGGCCAGGCGAGCGGTATCTCGATGCGCACGAAACGCTGCCATGGCGTCAGGCCACAGCACGAGGCGGCGTCGCGCACGTCCGCCGGGATCGCTTCGAAGCCGCGCTGGATCGGCTGGACGACAAACGGAATGTTCGCGATAGCCGATGCCAGCAGCAGGCCCTGGAAGGAAAACGCCAGCGACTGACCCGTGACGGCCTGAAACGCCTCGCCCAGCGGCGAGCGCGCACCGAAGGTGACGAGCAGGTAAAACCCCAATACGGTGGGAGGCAGCACGAGCGGCACGGTGATGAGCGCTTCAACGAGCAGCTTCCCGGGGAACTCTCGAACGGCGAGCAGACGGCCCAACCAGACGCCGCACGGGAGCAAGAGCGCGATCGTGGCGCCGCCGAGCCACAACGAGACACTGAGTGCCGTCCAGTCCATGGGCCGCTATTCTGGCACCGCGAAGCCGTGCCGTCGGAGCATCGCTCGAGCGTCGGCCCCCTGTAAGTACTGGTAGAAGCGTTCGGCCACTGGACCAGCTCGTTTCAACAGCACCATTCGCTGGCGAATCGGCGGATGATCAGCCTCTGGCACCACGGCATATGTGCCGCGTTCAGCGAAGCCGGGACTGAGCGCGAGTGAGTAGGCGATGAGGCCACCGACAGCGTTTCCGGTTGTCGCGAACTGGGCGGCCTGAGCAATAGTGTCGCCGAGCACCAGGCGCGCCCTCATCGCTTCCCAAAGGCCGCGCTTGCGGAGTACCGCTTCTGCGGCGCGACCGAAAGGTGCAATCTCCGGATTGGCGATCGCGAAGCGGCTCACACCGCCGGTGCGGAGCAATCGAGCCAGCCCTTCGAGCCGATCGTCAACGACCAACGGCGAGCCCCTGGGGGCGAATATGACGAGGCGCCCCACAGCGTAGACCACACCGGGGTCGCGGGTCAGACGCGCCGCAGACAGTTGATTCGGAAATTCCTCGTCCGCCGCCAGGAACATCTCGAACGGTGCACCGTCCTGGATCTGTCGTGCAAGGGTGCCGGAGGCTCCAAACACCAGTTCGACACGCGCTCCAGTGTCACGCGCAAACCGATCTGCCACTTCCTCGAGCGCGAAGTTGAGATTCGCCGCCGCGGCGATCGTCGGAGGACGCTGAGCGAGAGCGGCAGACGGAGACCCGACCAGCAGTCCGATGACTGCAAGCCAACGCAACGGCACACTGAACATCACTGCGTGGATTCTAGATCAGGAGCTGAACCACATCAAATCGATTTAATACTCGACTCATGTTGATCTAAACAGCTCTAATAGTGCAGAACAGTGCAGGACTTGGTCTGCGTCACCTTGGCATGATGGGCCCTTCACGCAGTGACCGAATGTCAGCGCGCAGGTTGGCCCCGTCAGCGAGATCCTGACCTTGTGGCGCAGGGGCGCTCCCGTCGAAGTCGACTCTCGGTGATACGATTCAGGTCGATTTCGTCAAGAGAGGGAGTCGAATGCCACTCCTCACCGTGAGGGCCGCAGCGGAACGTCTTGGCGTCGGGTATTCCACATTGAAGCGATGGATTGGCACTGGCCGTGTACGCACGATGCGCACTGAAGGCGGCCACCATCGGATCGCAGAGGCTGAGATCGACCGCCTGCTGGCGCGTCACCAGCCGGCGCCGCGCGCTCGTGTTCGCTCATCGAACGCGGACGAATCGATCGCGGGCCTGAGCGCGCGCAATCGCTTGCACGGATTCATCGAGGAGGTGCGCGTGGATGGCCTTCTCGCTCAAATACGCCTGCGAGTGGGGGATCAGACGCTCACTGCGGTGATTACGGCCGATGCCGTGCGCGCCCTGAAGTTCCGCAGGGGCGATGACGCATTGGCGATTATCAAGTCGACAGAGGTCATGATTGCTCGCGCAAGCGCCGATCCCGCCCGGCGGACTGACCGTAAACGCAGGGGGCTTCGCTGAAAGCTCGAGCCCGACCTGATCAATGCTCAGAGAGTCTCGCGGCGATTTCGCGAGGCGTGCACGAAGCACGACTGACCCTGCGCACATGAGAGCGCCGGCGCCTGTGAACCGAGGGTTGCTGGTTCGTGCGGATCTCGCCGCGCTCCGCACGAATCCAGCCTGAGAAGCCACTCCCTCAGATCAACTTCAGAACATCAGACGGAAGCCCACCTGCGCCGTGCGGTACTGGGCATTGATATGCCGCAGGTACTGCGACGTCGAGCTCTCCTCTGTGCCGATGGTCCAGTTCGGCCGGTCGAAGACGTTGAAGATTTCCGCGATGCCATCGATCGACACGCGGCCGCGCAGTGGGAACCGCTGCTGCACCCGCAGGCTCGTTGAATTCTGCGGCGGGGAGATGATCGAATTGCGTGGCACGATCGTCCCGTTCGGGCGCAGGCGGCCGCTGAAGGTCGAACCGGTGTTCCGCAAATCGCTGCCGTAGTTGCTCGCGTCCCGGATGCCGGCGCCCAGGTAATGGAAGCCGCTCAACTGGAAGCCGCGCCCCACCTGCCAGATGCCGCTGAATACAGCCCGGTGCCGTTGATCGTCCTCCGACAGCCCCCATTCCCCGCCCAGATCGGGAGCGGTGGGGAAGGGAACCATGTAGAGCCCGCTGAACGGCCTCGAGTCGGCGGTCCAGAGGCCCGACAGCGTATACGTGGCCGACGCCTGCCATCGATTGCTGAACCGCTTGGTGAAGCCGGTGATCAGCCCGTGGTAGGCCGAGCGGGCGGTGTGCACGTTCATCGAGATGACACCCCAGTCGGGGTAGGGGCGGTTGCTCCTGATCCTGAAATCCAGGTTGGCGCCGGTCGCCGGATCGAATTTCAGATTCATGTTGTCGAGCACGTCCTTCTCGAACCGGCCTTGGCTGTACACGTAGTCGGCTTCGACTGCCATCGTGGCGCCAAACTGCCGCTGGAAGCCGATCGAGGTCTGCCACGTCCGCGGCAGTTCGATGTACTGAGGTATCGCCGTGAATTCCCGGACGTCACGAATGAGGCATCCGCGCGCATTGTTGTTGTTGTAGCAATACAGGGGGTTCGCTTCCTCATAGGTCGGCAACGGCCGGCCGTTGGTCGGGTTCGCGGCGAAATCGGGCCGGAGGTCGTTCTCGTACCGAATCGTGGTGATCTGGTCATTGCCAATCGCCGACCCGGCATCGGCGAACGCATCGCCGTAGTAGATCCCCGACCCGCCACGGATGACCGTTCGATCGTTCAGCCGGTACGCAAACCCGAGCCGTGGCTGCACGTTGTTCCAGTCGTCCGGACGCCCGGCTTCCTGGAACGGCGGGAAGCTGATGTCATTGGCAAAGATGCCGATCCCGACGTCGTAGCGCACCCCGAGGTTCAGCGTCAGGCGATCCACGATCTGCCAGTCATCCTGCGCCCAGAGGGCGAACCGTTGCGAGCCTTGATCGACGGCGAAGTTTCCGACACCGATGGTGTAGCTGCGCACGAGCGGGGAGATCGCCGCCAGGTTCCAGGTGTCGGCATTGAACGCGTCGGGGAACCATGCCTGGAGCTGGGCCGCCGACGGCAGCGGGCCGCCCCGTGCGTCGATGAGACCCATGTTCTGCCGGCGATTCACCGCGATGACGTCCTTGAACAGGTACTCGCCGCCCGTTCGCACGTCGTGACGCCCCTTCGCGTTGAACGCATAGGTGAAATCGTCGCGCACGTTGTACACGTCCTGGTCAAGGGAACGTGGATGGTTCTGGTTGCCGGTGATCAGGAAGCCCGTGAACGTGATGCGTGGCGACCCGGTCGTGATGCCGTTCGCCCGCTGCCAGTGGTTCGACCACTGGGTGAGATTCTGGTTGTAGAGCCCGAACGCCGTCTTCCCGACTTTGATCTCGTTCAGCGCCCGATTGCTCAGCACCTGCGTCAACTGTCCGAGGATCTCGTCGTTGTATTCCTGGGTCGTATTCGTGGACGCCGGGTGGTTGGTGGCGGAGGGCAGACCGAACGGCTCCCACAGCCGGCCCCGGCCGACCTTGCCCATCACGCGCGTCCGCGACGAGAGCTGATAGTCCAGGCGGCCGCCGCCGATCTTGCGGTCGTTCGTCCCCTCCAGCGAGACATTGAAGAACGGGTACGGCGTGCGCCAGATGCTGGTCCTCGGCTCGCGCTCGTACTCATAGTTGGCGAAGAAGTGCAGCTTGTCCCGCAGCACGGGGCCGCCGACGGCCGTGCTGTACTGCTGGTTGTTGATCGGCTCGACGACGTTGAGAACCCGATTCTTCGAATTGAGGCTGCTGTCGCGAAAATTGCCTCGGAACACACCTGACGGCTGATTCGTCCCCGCCTTGGTGATCACATTGACTTGCGCGCCGGTCGACCGGCCCTGCGTCGCGTCGAACCGGTTCGAGATGTACTGGAATTCGGCAATCGAATCCTGGCTGTACCGAGGCTGGCCGCCGGTTCCGAACTCCGACGTCACCTGCTGGCCATCCACGTGGTACTGGAACTCCCGCGTCTCGCCGTTATTGCGGTCCGGCAACGCTCGCTCCGAGTTTTCTCTGCTGCTGGCGACAGGGACCTGCCGGCTCCCGGGTGCCAGCATCGCGAGGGTGATCCAGTTGCGTCCGGCCACCGGCAGTTCCGCCATCTGGCGCGGATCGATGTTGCCCCCCAGCGTCGACGTAGTGGTCTCGATGAGCGGCGCCTCGCCGGTCACCGTCAGCGTCTCTGCGACGCCCGAGGGCGACATCTGCAGGTTGAGGACGCCGGTCTGTCCCACCAGCAGCTCGACGGAGCGCGCCATGGCATTGAAGCCCTGAAGATCGGCCGTGATCCGGAACGCACCAACGCGCACGGCCAGTCGGTAGGCCCCCCGCTCGTCTGTCACTGTTTCAAAGGCATTTCCGGTGGCCTCGTGGACCGCCCGGACCGAGACCCCAGGGAGCACGCCCCCCGATGAGTCCGTTATCGTGCCGCTCACCGCCGCTTCCTGCGCGTGCGCGGTCATCGGCAGGATCAGGATTGTAGACGCGAGGATCAACCGTACCAGTAGGCCCGATCTCATTACGACCTCCTCCTCAACTACGGGTGGGTCAACGATCGGCTCCGCCAACCTTGCTGTCGCCGGCGGGGTCGGCTACGAAACAGGTAAGCACTACTGCAGTGGTGCAGCGGGCGCGATTCTAGGAGCGGCGAGTAAGCTTGTCAATTCAAAAGCAAGGCAGAATCCAACTTCCTCGAGAATTCCCCGGACTTCCTTCCTTGGATCCGCCGACTGTGACGTGGACGTGACACGATCACGTCACAGTTTTCCTTCTTGAAATCCGCTACAATCCGCGCAGTCTCCAGACCACACAATGTCCCTCGGACCCGGCGCTCTCCTCGGGCCGCACGCAAACCTTTCCGCCATCGGTGCCGGCGGCAAGGAGGAGGTTTATCGCGGGCACGATATGCGGCTCAACCGCGAGCGTGCGACAGATGGCTTTGAGGCAACAGCGGCGTCGCCCATATGTGACATCACGCGTAGGCTCCGCGCTGAAGCGGCGTCACTGGCTGGAATCTCGGCCCCAACGTCTGGCAAGGTCATTGCTCGTGACGCGCAACGTCTTCCTGCAACATGTGATGGAAATCCAACCGGCTCGCGCTGGCTCGGTATTGGTCCCTCCGGCGCGTGACACCGCGCCTGGTCCCATATGATGCCGATGACTGCGCGTTCGATTGACCCGCGCAGCCTTTCCATGACACTTCCATCGCTTGCATCGCTGCGTCGCGTGGCCGGTCTGACTGCACTGACGTGGGTCGCCTTCGTTTCGATTGGGACGGGGCCGGCTACTGCTTATCAGACACCGCTCGGTGTTCCTTCCCAACCGTCGAACGTCCAGGCGCCGGACGGCCTGACAGTCGTGATCAAGTCGCAGTATCGGCGGTTGGCGTTCACACAAGACATTCAGCGTATCGCTGTCGGCGACACAGAAATCGTGTCCGCAGAAGTAATTTCCAGCCGCGAGTTGCTGCTGCTTGGTCGCGAAACGGGCAGGACGACCCTCATCGTGTGGTTCTCGAACGGCTCGTCACGCGAATACCGTTTTTCGGTTCAGCAGGATCTCTCGGTCTTGGAGCGCGCCCTCAAGCTCGTAAATCCGTCGATCGAAGTTGAAAGCGCTCCCGATCGCGATGCGTTGGTGCTCACAGGCGTGGTTCCGGACTTCCTCGCTTCGCAGACGGCCGAGGCCGTCGCGCGCAATTACCTCGACGCGGGCAACAACCGACGCGGCACCGCACAGCCGCTTCTAGCGGCTCCGCAAACACCCGATGCGGGTGTTCCCGCGCCAGCGGTACCCGGTGCGGCCCCACAAAATGTTGCATCGACGCCGCAGGCGCCCGCGGCGGGTTCCGGATCGTCGGGCGCTCCTGCGAGTGTGCTCCAGGGGACGCTCCCGCCCTCCGGCACCATCATCAACCTGATCCAGCTCGAAACGCTGCCGCTGCTCCCTGAGCAGAAGATTAGCGAGGCAATCCGGACGATCGGCGGTCAGGATGTCACAGTCCGGCGCGTCCTTCATGGCAACGTCCGCGACGACTCGAGGGACGCGCTCGTGCTCGAAGGGCGCGTCCCGAACCAGATTGCGCTCGTGCGCGTGCTCGTGTTGTCGGCACAGTTGTTTGCCGGCCGGACGATCTCAGCCGCGGACATACGCGTCGTGGCAGACGAGGCCGGTGGACTCGCCGAGCAGACGCAGGCCCAAAGCACGCAGACGCAATTGGGCGGCGGGGCGACGTCGTCGCTGTTTGGCGGCGCCAGGGGAAATCGCCTCACGAATCAGATCAGGACAAATCTCGGCCGGGCCAAGGCGATCGAAGCGGCCGGCGGTCAGATTCTCTCGTTCATCGAAGTGACCGACCTGCCGCAGGTCCGGGTTGACATTCGCCTCGAGGAAGTGAACCGAACGAAGTTGCGCGCGCTGAACGTCAATTCAGCGGCGCTGCTCTCAGACTTCCGGCAGCCGTCGCTCAATCCTGCGCAATCGGCCACGACGGTGCAGGGCGACCAGGCGGCCCGCCCCGGTATCACAGGCGCCGCGATTCAGAACGTCCTCTCGTTTCTGAATGGCGGACTGCTGAACGAGCTTCAGTATTCGGGTGGTCACGCGGCCATTGACGCCGTCTTGTCGCTGCTCGAGCGTGAGGGGATTGCGCAAACGCTGTCGTCACCGTCGCTGACGGTGTTATCGGGAGAATTGGCGCAGGTGCAGGTCGGCGGCGAAGTACCCGTACCGACTGCCTTCGCACCGGCGTTCGGAACAGCCGCCGCCACCGCCGGAGCCGCTGCCACGCCCGGCGTCTTCAGCTCGGTGGAATTCGTTCCATTCGGCGTGCAACTCCAGATTCGACCACTCGTGGGTGACGATGGAACAATCACGCTCGATGTCCAACCGCTGGTCGTGACTCCCGACGCCGTCCTCACCGACACGATTCGTCAGACCACCGGCACCGCCGTGCCGACGACGGCGTTCCAGACTCGCGCGTTGCGCACGAGCTCGAGGCTGCAGGACGGCCAGGCGCTGCTGATTGGCGGCCTCACGTCGAACAATACGTCGACCAACACGGCGTCGACACCTGGTCTGAGGGACGTGCCGATTCTCGGTAGACTGTTCCGGGGCTTCAACCGGAATGACCAGGATACCGAGCTGATCGTGGTCGTAAACCCGGTCGTTGTGCGTACGCCCGTTGCTGATGTCGCAATGTGGGCGTTTCCCGGTCGAGACGAATTAATCCGCTCCGTCATGGGCGGGGCTGCAGCCTTGCCAAAACAGTAACGCGGTCAGACAGGAGAGTGTGATGTCAAAGCTCGTGAGGCGGTTGTTATCGGGCAGAAAGGGCGCAGCGCTGGTCGAGTACGCGCTGATTGTCGCTGGGGTTGCGCTGATTGGCGCGGCCGCGGTGTCCATCTTCGGCCACAAAGTCACCGACATGATGGGCACCGCGGCCGCCGTGATGCCGGGCGCCCACGCCGACGATAACGCACCCATCGTCGCCGGCAAGACAATCGAGACCTCCGCGAACACAGCGGGGTTCGATAGCGGGAACTCGGCGACCGGTATCGGTCTCGATGTAAATGCCATCACCCAGGCCAACGGACAAACCCGGCTCGGTGACAGCGTGGGAGGCGATGGAACGCTTTCGTCGCTTGTTCTCGAGACGAAGAACAAATGAGTTAGCGCTCGTGTGGAAAAGGCCACTGCGAGGAATTGCGGTGATCCGATGTGCGTACACGTCGTGTCGAACCGGAGCCCGGCGCCCGGATGGCGGTGCCGCGCTCGTCGAGTTCGCGCTCGTGTCGGTAGTGCTGTACCTGCTGCTGGCTGGAGCCATCGAATTCGGACGGCTGATGTTCGATGCGAACGCTCTGCAGGACGTTGCGCGGGTTGCGGCTCGAGAGCTTGCCGTGGCGCCGATCAGGGCCGACGTGACGTTCGACTACGCGCTGTCGTGCGATCCGGCCTCCGATGCGAACTGCCTGGTGGATCTCAAGTCGCGAATTTTCGACCCCGCATGCCTGGTCGTCGATCTGAACGATCCAGCCGTCGCACTCGATCCCGATGGCTTCTTTGCAGCGATGCCGGTGGTCAACAGAGCGCTTCGCTCGCTGATGATTACCGAGCCCTCCCGACCAAACATCCTGCGCTACGCGGGTGCGCTGCTCAGCGACGGCGGCGGCACGGGGTGCAGTGCGATCGGTCCAAACGGCCAGGCTGCTCCGACGGGCCTCACTGTCGGGATTCCGCTCGTCGACTCACGTGGTCCCAACGGGACGGAATCGATCACGTGGCTGCCAGTCGTGCAGGAGATACGAGCAGCGGTCGATGCGGATTGTCCCTCGAGGGGTCCTTTCAGTCTCGTCTACCTCGCGGGCCAGGACGAGTGCGGTCCGCTGGCCGTTGACCCGCTTCCCGACCGTGGATTGGCCGCGGTGCGCATCAATTATCCCTACCAGGCGGCAACGCTGAGTGGCTTTCAATCGTCTCCACCGACCGACGTCGATCCGCTTCCGCCCAATATCTCCAACGCGATCCTCGCTGATGATGCCGGCGTGCAGCAGAACAACGTGGCTCCCGGCGCGGCTGTGGATGATCCAGGTGCGGTCGGCCCTTACGCCGGCGAGTTTGGACTCGGCCGGCAGTTCGCGCTGGCCGGCAGGACCGTCCGGCCGTTCCGAAAGCTGATTTCCGCGCAGGCGATTTATCGCCGTGAGGCGATCGAGTGAATCGCTCCCCTCAGCGCCGTCCAGGCGGCCCGTCACCGTTTACCGTCCCCGTGATCGCGCTCGCGGCCGTCGCGTTCGTTGTGGTGATTTTCGGGCTGCTGTTGGCGTTTGGCCTGCTCGACTTGTCGAAGTTCAGATCGAACGAACGATCCACAGCCGGACTCGTCGCCGTACCGACGCCCGCGAGGACTATTCCGGCGTACGCCAGGGTGACGCGCGATCACCTGTGGGATCCCGCAAATGGCCGCCTGGCCATGATCTACCTGCCTCCCCGTGCGGTTACGGGGGAGATGCTTGTCAACATCTCCGACGTGATCGGTCGCGTGCTCGATCACGACAAAGCGCCCGGGTACGTCTTCACCGAGTCCGACTTCCTGCCGAGAGGAACGCGAGAGGGGATCGTCGCCGGCATACCAGCCGGGAAGCGAGCCGTACGGATCTCAGCCGACAAAGTAGATGGCCTGTACGGGCTGCATTCTGGCGACCGCTTCGATCTCCTGGCGACGATGCCGATCGACGCAACGCAAAGCGGGGGCGGCCAGACGTTCAACTTTGCCGGCGTATACGGCCAGCAGCTTGCGCTTCAAGCGCGACTGTCCAACTGGGACAAGCAGGCGACCGTACGCGTGATCGTCCAGAGCGCCGTGATCGTCGAGCCGATGACCACCCGCGGGGTACCCATCTATCAGACCTCGCTCACCGAAGGCAGCGCGACGCGGGTGCGGCCGGTCCAGGAGGTAGTCATCGCGATCGATCCCGACGAGGTCGCGCTCTTGACGGAGGCGATGGCCGTCAACGCCAGGCTCACGACGATTCCGCGGTCGGGCCGCCCGGATGATCCGGTCAACAGCCGCACGCCGGACCTGAGTCCCGTCAGCCCGTTCATGCGTCCGGGTGCGGGAGGCTTGAGGGCGGGCGAGCCGGGCGCCCCGACCGATGAGGATGGGAACGCGTTCAGCGTGGTCGAAACGATCATGGGACAGAAACGAGCGCTGACCGCTGTTCCGAGGCGCTGACGTGCTGGTGCAGTTGGCGTTGATCGTGTTCGCGATGTCGGCGATGCTCTCGCTGGTCATCGACGTCGGTTACGCGCGGGTCACCCAGGGCCAGATGCAGAACGCCGCGGATGCCGCAGCGCTCGAAGGGCTGCGAACGGGCGACCGCTCCGCAGCCAACGTGCTCGTGCAGAGAGTGTTCGACGACGACCTCGATTCGACGAACGGGGATCCGGACTATCAGTTCGGCGCCGGTCCTGTCATCGATCTCACCGATGGAGTCACCAGTCTCCATGGGCTCCAGACGATCAGCGTGCCCGACGTTCACGTCTACAAGCCTGACCTGCAGCTCAATCAGCAGAATGAGGTGTACGGCGACATGGTCAGCGGGCGATTCTGCTACACCTCGGATCCGGCTCCGTCCGAAGACGCCCGCTACGAGCTGCAGGACATCGTGTGCACCGCGCCGCAAAACGGAAGCGGCTCGTACGCGAGGAACGATTTCAACCCCGGCGTTGCCGACGCGAATGCCTTTCTCGTGAGGTTGCGCCGCTCGAATGAGTTTCAGGATCTCGACGGTCAAACCGAACCGGATGTCGCCTCCAGCGGACCGTCGTTGCCGCTCACGTTTGGAAAAGCGACGACGATTCACGGCGATGACTCGTCGTCGAATTACTCGGTTCGCCGCGACGGTCTCACGATCCGAGCGACCGCGATTGCTGAAACCCGGCCGGCGTTGCACGTCGGCCTTCCGCGGGCCAACGCCAATCAACCGGGTGCGACCCCGTTTGCGCTCGTGGACACGTGCATCCAGGGCCCTAACCCGGCCGCCCCCGTCACGATTAACGTGACTGTCAATCCCGCCACCGGTGTCATCACACGTCGAGCTCCGGCCGCGGCGCTCTGCGCCGTGGGTTCGGTGGTCGGTCGGTTTGTCGGCAATGCGAACGCGATTAGTACAGTCGGAGCCGCTCTCCCTGCACCATCGGCGAGGACGTGTGCGTCGTTCAATATCCTCACGGGGTACGGCCCTGTGTACTCACTGATGGCGTCAGGGACGAATCGGATCATCGGGTTTGCGCGCGCCAGTCTGACCCATACTCCGTGTCCCCCTGGACCGGCAACGCCATTCCCCGCGACGATCGTTCGCGCCGCGTCGGTTGTCGTCCAATCGAATGCGACCGCGCGCGTCGTCGGCGGCCTGCCGCTGCCGGTGACCGCGCAGCCGGCCGATGTCCGGGAGCTGATGAGCAAGAATCTCGTCGACGCCGGACGCCTCAACTACGCTCCGGTGCTGGTCCCCGTCCTGGCCCGGTGATCCAGCCCAATCATGAACGCAGGACAATCGAGCGACACGGACAAAAGCCTGCGCGTGTTGATCGTCGGAGGCGATCGCTCCCTCGAGGAGGAGTTTCGCAGTGCGCTCTCCCGCGTACCCGACAGGCAGGGTGTCGTCCACTTTGCCGAAACCTATCGTGACGCGGTCGAAGTCGCCACACGTCGTCAGCCAACCTTCATTCTGATCGAGATCGACCGCGACGTCGGCGAAGTGGCTGCGCTGTCGAAAGACCTCCAGGAGCTGGTGCCCGAGTCGGCCATTGCCGGCGCGTTCAGGCCGGACCGACTGGAGGAAGGGCAGTCCGAAGGCGCCACGATCATCGAGCTGCTTCGCGCGCAGGTACGCGATTTTCTCAGGCGTCCGCTGTCCACGACGGAGCTGCGCGCCGTGCTCGACCGGCTGTTCTCGCGTCTGCCAGGCGCGCCGCCCGTGACACAGGGCCGGGTCGCGGCATTCCTCAGCAACAAGGGTGGAGTCGGCAAGTCGACCCTTTCGGTCAACGTCGCCTGTGGTCTCGCGCTTCGGCATCCCGATGACGTCCTGCTCATCGACGCGTCCTTGCAGGTCGGGACCTGCGCGATGCTGCTGGATCTGACGCCAACCACCAGCATCGTGGATGCGATCCGCGAGCGGGATCGCCTCGATAAAACGCTCCTGCGCCATCTGACACTGAGGCATGCAAGCGGCTTGCGCCTGCTGGCCGCACCGATTGACGCCCTCGAGGGAGCCGAAGTCGACGACGACGCGATCTCGCGGATCGTCAACATGGCGCGCCGCTCGTTCAAGTACGTCGTCATCGACACGTTTCCGATGCTCGACAGCGTCTTGATGACGATTCTCGATGTGACCGACGTCGCGTTCATCGTCGTGCAGGGCATGGCGCCAGCCGTCGCCGGGATCGCCCGCCTGCTGCCGGTGCTCGAGGGCCTTGGGCTTCCGGCGTCCCGGCAGCGCCTCGTGCTGAGTTACAACTACAAGCCGTTTCTCGGAAACCTCCAGCCCTCCGACATTGCGGATCGGCTGGATCGCACGCTCGACTACGTCGTGCCGTACGAACACCGGGTTCTCGCATCGACAAACACGGGCAGCCCGCACCTGCTGCATGCGAGGCGCTGGGAACGCTTCGGACGGACGATCAACCATCTGGTCGATGATCTCGATGCCTTCGCCGTTGACGCAGCCAGGGAAGGATCTCCGCTGCCAGCCGTCGTCGAGCGGCGGGTGAAGGCGGGCGATCGAAAGGAGATCCTGTGAGCGACCGACCGGACGATGCGACGTCGTACGCGAACGCCATCAATCGCCGCCGACTGTCGCGGCTGTCGACAGACGCCGCTACGCGCCTGAAAACAGTCGCCGCCAGGGCGGGACGTCTGGCGGGCGACGAAGCGGACCCGGAGGTGAAGGCCGCCAAGCCCGGACGGGCCGACTACCTGGCGGTCAAGGCCGCCCTCCAGGAGCGTCTGCTCGACGAGATCGGGCAGCGTGGGTTGCTCGAGAGCGACGGCGCCGACGTGGCCGCTGCCGTTCAGGATTTCGCCGCCCGGGCGATCGCCTCAGAGGATGTCGCGCTCAACGAGGCCGAGCGCATACGGCTCGCCGAAGAGCTG
>ORMF011437194.1_pt1 | contig 19733 bp, 16 predicted proteins | sample 1779871 | NCBI WGS metagenome assembly ORMF01 (sample SAMEA104232316, study PRJEB22302) | groundwater metagenome | biome: forest; feature: aquifer; material: groundwater | place: USA | collected 2011-08-07 | depth 5.4 m | reverse complement strand
ATCAACCTGATGTGGCCACGAGTGTTCAGTCCCGAGATGTGGTGGAGGCGATCCACGGTAGACTGCGCGCTGCGGGATTATGCGATGATATCAAGGTGTGTTATCACACCGATGCAGACGCCTGTGATTGCCGCAAACCCAAGCCGGGAATGTTGCTTGAGGCAGCTCGCGAATGGCGGATAGACCTGGCAGATAGTTTTATGGTGGGCGATCGGTGGCGGGATGTGGCTGCGGGGAAGGCGGTGGGCTGCTACACTTTCTTTATTGATTATAAATATCGGGAACGGCGCGCCGACAGCCCGGATGCGGTGGTAGCATCCCTGGACGAAGCGGGCAGGCTTATTCTTCAGGAAACTCATCTACAAAGGGGACTCACGTCATGAGCGCAATTGTAAATCTCAAGGTAAAACTTTTTGCTGACGGGGCCGATCTCGCTGGCATGAAGGAAATGTACGCCAACCCGTTGATCAAAGGGTTTACCACCAACCCGACACTGATGCGCAAGGCCGGTGTGCAGGACTACAAGGCGTTTGCCCATCAGGTGCTTGAAGCAATACCGGATCGCCCCATTTCGTTCGAAGTATTCGCCGACGAGTTTGACGAAATGGAGCGTCAGGCGTTGGAGATCGCGTCATGGGGAAAAAATGTCAACGTCAAGATTCCCGTAACTAATACGAGAAAACAGTTCACCGGTCCTCTGATTCAACGCCTGTCGAAGGCCGGAGTCGCGCTTAACGTTACTGCGGTGATGTCGCTCGAGCAAGTGCAGAGCATTACCGACCACCTTGCGCCAGGCACGCCCGCAATCATTTCGGTGTTCGCTGGGCGCATCGCTGATACGGGACGCGACCCGGTGCCGTTGATGGCGGAAGCCGTAACAATCATGCGCGCCAAACCGAAAGCCGAACTGATCTGGGCTAGTCCGCGGGAGCTGTTGAATATTTTCCAGGCCGATTCAGTAGGCTGCCACATTATCACCGCGACCAACGACATATTGAAAAAACTTTCTTTAGCCGGGAAGGATCTCGAACGGTATTCGCTGGAAACGGTCGAGATGTTTTATCATGACGCGAAGGCGGCCGGCTACAAGATTGCAACAAAAGTTCCAGCTTGATACTTGGAGAAAAAATGAAATTCAAGAATATTCTTGTTACGGGTGGTACCGGCTATGTCGGCAGCCTGCTTGTTCCTCAGCTGCTTGATGCGGGCTACAGGGTTGGCGTGTATGACATTATGTATTTTGGTGATGATTTCTTGCCCAAGAACAACCCCAACTTGATTTTGATCAAAGGGGACATCCGGGACACGGCCAAACTCGCGCAGGCATTGAAGGGCGTGGACGCAGTAATTTCGCTCGCCTGTATCTCGAATGATGCGAGTTTTGAGCTCGATGAGAAACTGTCGACTTCGGTTAATCTACACGCCTTCGAGCCGATGGTGGTTGCGGCGAAGGCGGCGGGGGTCAAGCGCTTTGTGTATTGCTCGTCTAGTTCGGTATATGGCGTGTCTGACTCGCTCGACGTGACCGAGGAGCATCCGCTGGTGCCGCTTACGTTATATAACAAGTATAAGGGGATGTGCGAGCCGCTGCTGTTCAAGCATCAGTCGTCCAACTTCGTGTGCGTGACGATCCGTCCCGCAACGCTCTGTGGCTATGCGCCGCGCCAGCGCCTTGATCTGTCCGTGAACATTCTTACCAACCACGCGGTGAACAACAACAAGATCACGGTGTTTGGCGGTGCACAGAAGCGTCCCAACCTGCACATACAGGACATGGTTGACTTATACAAGCTGCTGCTCGAGGTTCCTGACGAGAAAATCGCCGGCCAGATTTTCAACGCGGGTGTCCAGAACATGTCGATCATGGAGATTGCGCAGGTGGCGAAACGAGTGGTGGAGGAGCTGTTTCCTGAGAAAGGCGACATCCCGATCGTAACCACTCCGACCGACGATATTCGTTCTTACCATGTCAATTCGGACAAGATACAGCGAGTGCTCGGTTTTCGCGCCAAGCGCACCGTAGAAGACGCTATTCGGGACCTTTGTGCAGCGTTCAAGACAGGCAAGCTGCCGAGAAGTATGGATGATACGTTCTACTTCAACGTCCGGCGTCTGAAAGAGCTTAAAGCCGCATGACCGGTCGGCCGATTGCGGTAGTGACCGGTGGCGCTGGATTTATCGGCAGCCACATGGTCGATTTGCTGATCGAAGAGGGTTTCGAGGTCCGGGCAATCGATAATCTCGTCGGCGGTCGCGAAGAAAACCTCTCCCATCTCCACAACGCGCCGCTAGTGTTCGAGCGGCGGGATATTCGCAGCTTTGCACCCGATGACGCGCTGTTCCGTGGAGCGAAGTACGTCATTCATTTCGCCGGTATTGGCGATATCGTGCCCTCAATCGAGCGGCCGCTCGAGTACATGTCGGCGAACGTCCAGGGCACTGTGCACATGCTGGAATGCGCCCGCCATGCCGGGGTGGCGAAGTTTGTCTACGCTGCCTCATCGTCCTGCTACGGACTGGCCATCGTACCGACCCACGAAGACCACCCGATAGACACCGGCTACCCCTACGCGCTTTCCAAGTACCAAGGCGAGCAGGTCGCGTTCCACTGGCATCAGGTGTATAAATTGCCGGTCAACTCCGTCCGGATCTTCAACGCCTACGGCACGCGCTCTCGCACCTCGGGTGCCTATGGCGCGGTGTTTGGCGTGTTCCTGCGCCAGAAGCTCGCCGGCAAGCCGTACACGGTCGTTGGTGACGGTACACAGTCGCGCGACTTCCTCTATGTTACCGATGTCGCCCGGGCGTTCCTTGCTGCGGCGGAGACGCGGCGCACCGGACGGATTTACAACCTGGGCGCGGGCAATCCGCAGTCGGTGAATCGTCTGGTTGAGCTGCTTGGCGGCGAAATCGTTCGGATCCCGAAGCGCCCGGGCGAGCCGGATTCCACCTGGGCTGACATCACCCGGATCACCACGGAACTCGACTGGCGCCCCCAGGTGAGCTTCGAGCAGGGTGTGGCGAACATCGTCGCCAACATAGATTACTGGCGCAACGCGCCTCTGTGGGACCCGAACTCGATCGCCAAGGCGACCAGGACTTGGTTCGAGTTCATGTCGCCGCAAGGAAACGCTTGATGGACGCCGCGAGCAAGCATCTCTTTTCGCACAAGATCAAGACCGCTAAGCAGATCCGCGAGGCGATAGGCCCGCGACCGCGCGAGAAGAAGGTCATCATGTGTCACGGCACATTCGACGTAGTGCATCCGGGCCACGTGCGGCACATGCTTTACGCCAAAACGAAGGCCGATATCCTGATTGCCAGTCTGACGGCGGACGAGCACATCATGAAGGGCAACATGCGGCCCTATGTTCCCGAGGATCTGCGCGCGGTGAACCTGGCCGCGCTCGAGATGGTGGATTACGTGGTGGTAGATCGCGACGCGACGCCGCTCACGAACCTGTCCCTCATCCAGCCGGATTTCTTCGCCAAGGGCTATGAGTACACCGCAGGCGTGGTGCATCCGAAGACGCAGGAAGAGATCAATGTGCTGGAGAGTTACGGCGGGGAGATGATCTTCACGCCTGGCGACATCGTTTACTCGTCCTCCGCATTGATCGAGCTCGCGCCGCCTTCGATCGCCGTCGAAAAGCTGATGACGCTGATGGAAGCCGAGGGCGTCACCTTCAAGGATCTGCGCGACGCGCTAGGCAAGATGAAGGGCTTGCGTGTCCATGTGGTCGGCGATACCATCGTCGATAGCTACACCTACTGCAGCATGATCGGCGGCATGACCAAGACGCCGACCATGAGCGTGCGCTACGAGAAGAAAGTGGATTACGTGGGCGGGGCCGGTGTGGTTGCCAAGCATTTGCGTGCCGCTGGTGCCGAGGTGACCTTTTCGACCGTGCTCGGCAACGATGTCTACAAGAGCTTCGTGCTCGACGACCTCAACAGCGTCGGCGTTCACTGCGTGCCGATCGTCGACGAGACTCGTCCGACCACCAACAAGAACGCAATCATCGCCGAGGGCTACCGGCTGCTGAAGGTCGATACCCTGGACAGCCGCTCCATTTCTGACAAGATCGTCGAGCAGCTGAAAAAGCAGCTCGCGGAGACCAAGACCCAGGCGGTGGTGTTCAGCGATTTCCGCCACGGCATGTTCAACCGCGGCACCATTCCGCAGCTCACCTCCGCGGTCCCGGAGGGTGTGTTCCGCGTGGCCGATAGCCAGGTGGCGAGCCGCTGGGGCAACATCCTGGAGTTTCAGGGCTTTGATCTGATCACACCGAACGAACGCGAGGCGCGCTTCGCGCTCGGCGACCAGGACTCGGTCGTGCGTCCGCTCGCGCTCGAGGTGCACAAGCGTTCACGCTGTGGCACGCTGATCCTGAAATGTGGTGACCGTGGCATCATCACCTACCGATCCAATTCGCCGACGGACTTTCGCGCTTTCTTCAGCATCGACACTTTCGCCGGCCAGGTGGTGGACGCGGTTGGCGCCGGCGACGCGCTGCTCGCCTACGCGACGCTCGCGCTGGTGGCCACCAAGAACGACGTCATCGCCTCGATCCTCGGCAACATGGCCGCGGGCGCCGAGTGCGAGCACGACGGCAACTGGCCGGTGACGCCCGAGCTCGTGATGAAGAAGATCGACGCGTTCGAGAAGCTCGCCCGATACGAATAGCGGGATCTGAGCCCATGCGTGTCATCGTGGTCGGGCTCGGCGTGCAGGGCCGCAAGCGCCTCGCCGTCGCCGGCAAGGAAGTGGTTGCCAGCGTCGATCCGTTCAATGCCGAGGCGCAGTACAAGCGCGTCGAAGATGTACCGTTGTCTTCTTATGATGCGGCATTGCTTTGCGTCCCTGACGAGGCCAAGCTCGAACTCATTACCTATCTGCTCTCCAACCGCAAACACCTGCTGGTGGAAAAGCCGCTGTTCGCCGCCGACCCTGCGGACCTGATGCGCCTGAAGGCGCTGGCCGAGCAGAACCGCACCGTCTGCTATACCGCGTATAACCATCGCTTCGAACCGCACTTCGTGCGCATGAAGCAGGCGATCGAGTCGGGGCGGCTCGGCAAGATCTATTGCGTGCGCATGTTCTACGGTAACGGGACTGCGCGCCTAGTACGGGATTCGGCCTGGCGCGATCAGGGTGCGGGCGTGCTGCCTGACCTGGGATCTCATCTTCTCGATACCGCGTTGTTCTGGTTCGGCAAGCCGTCGGTGCCGTTCGAGATTTATTCGTGCAACCGTTTCGAGAACAGATCCTTCGATCATTTTTCATTTGGCGCCAATGGCTCGCCGGTGCTGCAATTGGAAATGACGCTGCTTAACTGGCGCAATCACTTCTACGCCGATGTGTTCGCTGAAAAAGGCAGCGCGCACATTCAATCGCTGTGCAAGTGGGGCCCCAGCACCTTCACCCTACGCGACCGCAAGCTGCCGAGTGGGAGGCCCGACGAGGAGGCGATGACTTTGGTGCAGGCTGACCCGACATGGGAGCTCGAATACCAGCACTTCAAGCACGTGTGCGCGAGCGGCGAAAGCAATATCGAAAACGACATTTGGATCAATTCAATTCTTAACGATCTTAGTCAGCGCGCGCTCGGCGCAATGCAATGACTTCAAATATGATCGGCTACGCCGGCATGACTCACCTCGGACTCAACTCCGCAGTGGCAGCGGCAGACAAGGGTTTCGAGTTGGTGTGCTACGACCCAGACCCGCTGCGCATCGCCGCGCTTGCGCGCTACGAGTTGCCGGTCGCCGAGCCCGATTTGCCTGAGCTGCTCGAGAAGAATGCACGCCGCATCAGGTTTACAGCTGATTCGAACGACTTAATATCCTGTGACGTGGTTTATGTCGCACCGGACGTGCCGACCGACGATCACGGGCAGAGCGACCTTGGCCAGATCGATGCATTGATCAACCAGGTTGACTCGGCGCTGCACCCGGATACCGTGATGGTTATCCTGAGTCAGGTTCCTCCCGGCTTCACCCGTGGCCGTATGCGCGCCGGACGCCTACTGTATTATCAGGTGGAAACGCTGATCTTCGGCCGCGCTGTTCAGCGGGCGCTCTATCCGGAGCGCTTCATCATCGGCTGCGCCGAGCCTGAGCAGCCGCTGCCGCTGGTGTTCGCGCATTTTCTCGGAAGCTTCGGCTGCCCGATCCTGCCGATGCGCTACGAGAGTGCAGAACTCGCCAAGATTTCAATCAACATGTGCCTGGTCGCGTCAGTAAGTGTTGCCAACACGCTCGCCGAGTTGTGCGAGCATATCGGCGCGGATTGGTCGGAAATCGTGCCGGCGCTCAAGCTCGACAAGCGCATCGGTCAGTATTCCTATCTTGCGCCTGGGCTTGGCATCGCCGGGGGCAACCTGGAACGCGATCTTGCCACCGTCTGCAACTATGCGGATCTGTATGGCACCGACGCCGGAGTCGTCCGCGCCTGGGTCGCCAACAGCCGCTACCGCCGCGACTGGGTGCTGCGTACCTTGTACCGCGAGATTTTGTCCAGGGTGAACGACCCGGTGATCGCGGTGCTGGGACTTGCCTACAAACAGGACACGCATTCAACCAAGAATTCGCCTTCAATAGCGCTGCTCGAACATCTGAAGCCGTTCCGCGTGCGCGTGTTCGACCCGGTGGTGCCGGCCTCCGCTGCGCCCAATCTCCGCCGCCACGATGCCAAGTCCGAACTCGACGCCTGCCAAGGGGCGGACGCACTGGTTGTGATGACGCCGTGGAGCCAGTTCGCCAAACTCGACCCGGTCAACATCGCGAAGAAGTTGCGCGGCAAGGTGGTGCTCGATCCCTATGCCGCGCTTAAGGCTGCAGCCTGTCGGATCGCGGGTCTCGATTACCGTACGCTCGGTATGCAGTCCTGACGGAAGAAGCAGCGACATGATCACCCATCAAAACTCGTTGCCGAAGAAGCCTGAGCGTGTCGTGCTGCTCGGTGCGCGCGGCTTCATCGGCGCGGCTGTGAAGCGACAACTCGAGGCGCAGGACGTGCCGATGCTCGCGCTCACCCCGGCCGACGTGAACCTGGCCGATGCCGGCGCAGCGGAGGCGCTCGTTACGCTGCTCAAGTCGGACGACGCCGTCGTGATGCTTGCGGCGCTCACCCCCGACAAAGGGCGTGATATCACCACCTTGATGAAAAATTTGGCAATGATGCAGAGCGTGTGCGCAGCGCTCGAGAAATCCGGTGGTGCGCATCTCGTCTATTTCAGTTCCGATGCGGTCTACAACGCCGCGGTGAGCCGCGTCACCGAAGACACTCCGGCTTCCCCGCAGGACCTCTACGGCGCGATGCACTACACGCGGGAGATCATGGCCTGCAGCCTCGCCAAGGTCCCGGTGCTGGTGCTGCGCCCGGCGCTCGTATACGGCCTGGATGACACACACAACTCCTACGGTCCGAACCGCTTTCGCCGTGCTGCGCAAAAGGACGGCAAAATCACGCTGTTCGGCGGCGGCGAGGAGACACGCGACCACATTCGCGTGGACGATGTCGCCGCGCTAACGGTGCGCTGTCTGCTTCATCGCAGCATTGGCGCGCTCAACGTCGCTACGGGGGTATCGAAATCCTTCCTCGAGGTCGCCGAGCTCGTGGCAAGGCAGTTCAAGAACAACGTCGAAGTCATCAAGACACCCCGCGCCAATCCAATCACCTATCGCCACTACGACGTGACCAACCTGATCAAGGCGTTCCCGGATTTTCGTTTTGTTGCACTGGAGGATGGCGTGGTGCGCGTGCACCAGGAAGCGGCGGGAAAAGCGTGAAAAGTGGTCGCAGACATGATTGAAAAGATCACCATAACAGACCGGGACCGGGAGGAATTTGATAATCTGAAGGTCAATCCGCAGGATATTCAAGACGACCATTACGATTATTCAAAAGTCGTGGTGAAGAAACCCTGGGGTTATGAATATCTCATCTTTTCTAATGAAGTGATTGCCGTCTGGATTCTTTATCTTAAGACCGGAGCCCAGACCTCAATGCATTGCCACCCCAGCAAAAAAACCTCCCTGGTAGTGTTAGAAGGAAAAGTTAACTGTTCCACTATCACCGAAAACCTGGATCGGTCTGCCGGAGAGGGGTTGCTCATCGATAAGGGGGTCTTTCACCAGACTGCGACCATTTCGGAAGGTGGCGCCTTTGTCATGGAGATCGAAACTCCCGTCAACAAACGCGATCTGGCACGGCTCAAAGACAAATACGGGCGCAAAGGAAAAGGGTACGAAACAGAAGATCAGCACTCCTTTAATATCCAAAACTATAACTACATCTCGTTTCACAGCCCGGGAATTCAGCACAATCTTAAAAAGCACTTCGGGCAGTGCTCCATGAGATTCAAGAAACTGACCGATGAGAAAATTCTGGACGAAATGCTGGAACTGAATCCGGAAGATGTCATCTGCATTCTCAGGGGACAGTTGCTCAGTCCTTCCAACCAGCCAGTCATCGAAGTGGGTGACACTACGACCGTCAAGGCCCTTAAGCAATTTGGAAGATTGCATGTCAGTCGGAATACGGAAATACTGATAATCAAGAAAATCGACCGTATCCTCAAGATTTCAGATTGTGTCGCCTCCTTCTTGAGCGAAAAAAATATCAAGCCGGTCTTTATTGTACCGGGAGAGGCCAATGTTCATCTGCTCGACTCCATTGGGAGGCATGAGGGCTTGAGTTTTGTTTGCACCCAGAATGAAAAGAGCGCTTCTCTCGCCGTCGAATCGTTTTGCAAGCTGCGCTCAGATTTAGGGGTTCTGGTGGTCTCGTCGGGGGCAGCGGCCGCGAATACCGTTCCCGGCGTAGCAAATGCCTGGGTCGATTCTGTTCCTGTGCTGGTGATTTCCGGTCAGGCACGAACCGACCAGGATACAGATGGCCGAGTCCGGCAATTGGGCAATAAGGCATTGAGTGTTGTCGATCTGGTCAAGCCGATTACAAAGTATGCCGTCAAAGTCACCGATCCGACGATGATCCGGTATCACCTGGAGAAGGCTGCTTATCTTGCCACCCAGGGGAGACCAGGGCCTGTCTGGGTCGACCTCCCGATCGATATTCAGGGAATGGTCATTGACGAAGAAGATCTCAAACGATTTGATCCCAAGGAATTGAGTTCGGTTGCCACAACATCGGGTAAGGAATTTCCCCAACAAATCCTACAGGTGATTGATCTTCTCAAGCAGGCGTCACGTCCGGTCATTTTGGCTGGAAGCGGTATCCGCAATGCCAAGGCGGCCAAGGAATTTTTGGAGTTGGTCGACCGACTTAAGGTCCCTGTGCTCACCAGTCGGCGTGGCGCCGACCTCGTACCGGATGATCACCCCTACTTTTTTGGCCGGCCCGGCACCTATGGACAACGAAGTGCCAATTTTGTTATTCAAAACTGTGATTTGTTGATCAGTATCGGCTCACGCCTCTCCATTCCCCTGATAGGACGCAACACCACGGCCTTTGCGCGGGCGGCCCGCAAGGTCGTGGTCGACATCGATCCCAACGAGCTGGAAAAACCGACATTAAAACCGGATCTTCCTCTCGCCCTGGATGCAGGACAGTTCATCCGGGGGTGCCTGTCGCTTTTACCCGCTTCCCTGCCTTCCTATTCACCCTGGATGAAGTGCTGCCGGGAGTGGCGACTAAAGTTTCCCCCGGATTCCTATACGGGTCCATCACTTCCGCCGGATCCACCGGAGAATGGGTCGATTTATCCCCTCCACCTCCTCCGCATTCTTTCCGCCGAACTGGGTGAAAATGATGTCATTGTGGCCGATGGGGGGGCTACCTTGATTTACACCCTTTTGGCCTTTCGCTTCAAGTTGGGCCAAAGACTCATCAGTTCCACAGGGCTTGAACTGCCCGGTTTCGCCCTGGCAGGGGCGATCGGCGCTAGCGTGGCCAGAGACCGCAAACCGGTGACTTGTCTCTGCGAGGACCGCGGCTTTCAGATCAGCATTCAGGATCTTCAAACCATTCTCGATTACCAGTTGCCGATCAAAGTGCTCATTCTTAAAAGCAAGGGATACTCCATTATTCGAAACATTCAGAGAGATTATTTTGGGGGTCGCTTTGTCGGAACCGATCATGAGATCCGTCTGGGGTCTGCTCCGTTGATTCAAATTGCCAAGACCTTCGGCTTTCCGACTTTCGAGGCGACCCACACCGATCAACTTCTTTCAACGCTCCGGGAATGGCTCGGAATGGCAGGCTCGGCGGTTTGTGAAATCCAGGTTGAGGATGATCAAGACAAAATTCCACGTCCCGGTTTTACCATCCGGGAAGACCAGAAATGGGTTGCCAAGCCTCTGGAAGATATGTATCCGCTCCTGGATCAGAAGACATTGCAAGAAAACATGATAATCGACCTGATCCAGGAAGACTAACCAGGAGGAATCTGTTTCATGCGCGTTTCGGATTACGTTATCGAATTTTTCGAAAATCAAGGGGTGGACCATATCTTTACCGTCTCAGGTGGAGGATCGATCTTTCTCTGTGATGCATTAGGGATGGCCAAAAAGATGAAATATGTTGCCTGTCATCATGAACAGGCTGCCTCCATGGCAACGGAGGCTTATGCTCGTGTCCGGCAGGGGCTGGGAGTCACTCTGGTCACTTCAGGTCCAGGAGGAACGAACGCCGTGACCGGGGTGGCGGGGTCCTGGCTGGATCATGTTCCGCACGTGACAATTTCGGGACAGGTCTTTCTGGCCCAAACCATCAGAAAACATCCCGGCTTGAGAACATTGGGAGTCCAGGAACTGCCCATTGTCGATATCGTCCGACCCATCACCAAATATGCCATCATGATAGAGGACGCCCAGGAAATCAGATACCATTTGGAAAAGGCCGTCTATTTGGCAACTCATGGCCGGCCCGGCCCTGCCTGGATTGATATTCCGGCCAATATCCAAAACGCCCAAATCGATCCGACTGCGCTAAAAGGATTCGACCCCAAAGAATATGCAGTTCCTTTGGATCCCGAACTGAAAGTAAAAGTCGCCCATGTCGTGAAACTCTTGAAATCGGCAAGACGGCCTCTGGTCCACATCGGGCAGGGGGTGCGGATTGCCGGTGCCGAGAAGGAATTCTTTAAATTGGCGGAGACATACCGGCTCCCCTTTGTGACCGCAAGAAATGCAAACGACATGGTGCCATGGGATCATGAACTTTATGTAGGCCGTCCGGGGACCTTTGCACAACGAGGAGCCAACTTTGCGGTGCAAACTTCGGATCTATATCTCGCAATCGGCACACGTCTTTCACTTGCCCAAACCGGCTACAACGCAAAGGATTACGCGCGAAATGCCAAAGTGATTATGGTCGATATCGACCAGGCGGAGTTGGATAAAGATACAGTCAATCTCCATCTGAAAATTCAAACCGACGCAAAACTCTTTTTGGATGAGTTGAACCGACAGCTCTCTCAAGAGAAGTTGGATAATCAACAGTGGGGGCAGTGGCTCAAACAGTGTCAGCAGTGGAAGCGGAAATATCCGGTTGTCTTGCCTGAATATCGGGACCAAATCGGTAGCGTGAACTCCTATCATTTCATTGATGTCCTCTCGGACGTGCTAACACCTGATGACATCGTTGTTACGGACATGGGGTTTGCCTTTCAGAATACCCATCAGGCATTCCGAGTGAAAAAGGGACAGAGGGTATTCACCAATTGTGGTCTTGCCTCGATGGGATGGGGTTTGCCCGCAGCGGTTGGAGCCTGTTTCGGCAGTGGGAAAAAGCGCACAGTTTGCATTGCCGGCGAGGGAGGGCTTCTCATGACGATCCAAGAGATGGCGACCATTATGCATCACCGTCTCCCGGTCAAACTGTTTGTCCTTTACAATGGTGGCTATCTCACCATCAAGCAGACTCAGGAACTTGGATTCGAGGGGCGCCTTATGGGAAGCAATGAGGAATCGGGCATTTCCTTTCCGGATTTAATGAAAATTGCTGAAGCCCACCGCTTCAAAGGGGTCCGTCTCACATCCCATCAGGATCTGAAGAAGCATATTGAGGAAGTCATGAACCACGAGGGGCCGGTCCTCTGTGAAATCATGTTGGACCCCAACCAGATGCAAGCGCCCAAGGCAATTAATCGAAGAAATGCGGACGGCACCATGAACCAAACGCCACTCGAAGACAGTTATCCATTCTTGGATCCGAAAGAAGTTGAAGAAAACCTGAGTATCATCAATAAGATCTGAATCGAAAGAATCAAGGAGAAACACATGCAAAAAAAAGCACTCATGATCGCGGGAAAACTGGTCCAGGACCACGAGTATGTCTATCCCTATTATCGGCTTCAGGAAGAAGGGTACGAAGTCGATGTCGCGGTTCGGGGGAAAGAAACCGTGCTGGCAAGCATTGGGGTCAAGGTGATCCCCACCAAGGATATTCCCGAGTTGAAGGTGGGAGACTATGAAGTTCTTGTCCTCCCGGGTGGAGCCAAGGCGATGGAATATATGAGGCAGGATCAGGACATCCTTAAATTCATCGCCGACTTTCATGCTGCCGGTAAGGTGATCGGTTCGATCTGTCATGCCGGCCAATTGCTGATCTCCGCCAAACTCGTCAAAGGCAGAAAGATCTCCGGCTATTACAGTATTATGGACGACATCGTTAACGCCGGTGGCACTTATGTCGATGCCCCTTATGTCACAGATGACCGGATCGTTTCCTGCCCCCACTACAAGCATCTCGGTCCTTGGATGAAAGAAGTGATCGACGAGGTGAAGCGAGCCCGAGCGCATTGACGACTGCTTTGAAAGGGATTCTGTTCGATTTTGATGGAACCCTGGCCGACACCATGGAAAGGCATTTTTTAGCCTGGCGGGCGGCACTGGGGGAATATGGGATCGCCATCGAGGCGGGTGACTATTACCCGCTAGAGGGGACTGGGCTTCATGAGGTCGCGAGGGAGTTTACCAAAGAGCTGCGATGGACCGAGGCGGCGATTGACGAGTTGGTTCTGAAAAAAAAGAAATACTTCGTCAACCGGCAGTCAATTACTTTCTATCCCGGAGTGGAATCCCTCGTTTCCGAACTAAAGGGTCGGAAGGTGCCGATGGCTATCGTCACGGCAGGACATCTGGATCAATTGCGACTATCCGTTCCCGATTACTTTTTGAACCACTTTGATGCCTTGGTTACAGGTGATTTGTTCTCACGAGGCAAACCGGATCCCGAACCCTACTTGCGAGGGGCGGAAATGCTTGGACTGGCCCCGGGAGACTGCGTCGCGGTTGAAAACGCCCCATTGGGGGTTCAATCAGCCCGCCGGGCCAAGATTTACTGTATCGCCATCTGTTCTACCGTCAACCGGAACGACTTGGCGGAAGCTGATGAAATATTGGAACAGTTCGAAGATCTCCGAAAGTCACCCAAGATCAGGCAAATCTTAGAAATAAAAAAACGCATGCGTGAGTTTGACGCCCTAACGGGTTATCCCGAACCCAAGGAACCTCGGCTCGTCCATCCGAAGGTCAGGACGATCCGTAATCGCATCATCGCTTCCTATCGTGACAAGGAATTTTATGATGGGGACCGCAATAATGGATACGGGGGCCTGAAATACGATCGGCGGTGGGTGCCCATCGCCAAAAATATGATGGAACAGTATTCCCTCAATGGCCAATCGGCCGTTTTGCAAATCGGTTGCGATAAGGGATTTTTACTCCATGAGTTCCGTCAGCTTTGTCCAGCCATCAAAGTGAGGGGAACCGAAATTTCCGACTATGCGATTGGTTGCACTATGCCCTCGGTCAAACCTTTCGTCCAGAAGGCCTCCTTTACGAAGTTGCCTTTTGCAGGCGGAGAATTTGACTTTATCATCGCTATCGGACCAGTTTATTCTTTGAATCTACCCGATGCCATCAAATGCCTCCAAGAAATTCAGCGGGTCGGGAAAGGAAAAAGTTTCATCACCCTCGGTGCCTATGAGACAGAAGAAGACTTCCGCCTCTTCAGATACTGGACACTGCTCGGTTGCACGGTTTTATCCAAGAAGGACTGGGTCGAAGTCTTGAACCACACGGGTTATACAGGGGATTACAAGTTCAATACGGCCCAATCACTCAACTTGGTTGAAAAAATTTAGCCATGGAACAAATTACTGTTTCGGAAGAATGCGACTGTCTCTTCAACCTCTTCAGTTGCCGGAACCTGCGCAACCTGCAATTTGTGATCGTTGCGCCTTCTGCCCTGTGTGACGAAAGAGACGTTCGCTGATACCCGGTGCCGTAGATAGAATATTCTGATAATCAACGACGAGTAGTGTCATTCGAAAAATCATTGAAAGGCCAGCCGTGGAGAATAGATACAGACAGGTGTGGGAAAGGCTGGAGAGTGCCAAACCTCGACCGGAACGGGCAAGAACGATCATCAAGATGGATTACCAGGAATTCAAAGAAAAAATCCAACACCAAGCAGATTCCTTTGTTGAATCGATCGTGGGCTCTCTTTATCGTGGCGATGCCTATCTCATCAAGGGGGCGTTTACTAAAGATTTCATGATTAATTTGAGAAAGAAAGTTCACGCGTATTGGCAAGGAAAGCCATCTGAATTCTACAAAATGCTGGAAGGATCACCGGACTTTCATCGGATCATCGATCTTGAGTCAGGGAAAAAATACAGCTTCAGGGGGTGTAAACATTCCTGCTATTTTTATCCTTGGAATGACGACCCCCTCGACTTGTTTGGGCCAATTTACGAACGCTGGCGGGTGATTAAGTTTCTCATGGGGCTTCGCCTCGACGAATATGAAAAAAATACTCCCAAAGATGGGGTCGTCGACCGAATTCAGATAGTTCAGTATCCACCCCGGATCGGTTTTCTGGAGCCTCATTCGGACCCCTACCTTCATCAACGTCTTTTCTTTTCCGGGTATATGAGCAAGCGTGGGGTCGACTATCAGGGCGGAGGGTTCTACCTGGTAGGCCCGGGAGATAAAGTCGTTAACGTAGAGGACCAAATCGATATCGGTGATATTTGCATCGGTTATGCCACGGTGTACCACGGAGTTGCTCCTGCTGACAGACATAAAGAACCCAATTGGGAAGTGGATGACGGTCGCTGGTTTTTGTCCATGTACAGCAACGCAAGTGATGAAATACCCGACCGGCATACCGGACATCCAGTGCGGCTTTCGATAAATGGCGTTATGCCCGATGAATACTGATCATCTACCATCATCCCTCATGAGTAACGCTATGACACCAAATAGGAATGAAATGGCAGGTCCAGATACTAAGCTTACTCAATTTTTGGCGCCATTTATTGAAAGAAAATTCGCACGGAAACTTGTACTTATTCACTGCCCGACGTTTAACTTTGAAACCTTTCAATTCGAGGTTTTACGAAATAGAGGATATTACGCTTATCCCCCTCGTTCTTTGCAATGTTTATCAATCGCAGTAAGAGATTTGGATGTAAAAACGGACATTCTAGATCTTAATTTTAGAATGCTCGAAAAACTCATGTTGATGGATTCTAATGAGCCAGTGGATTTATACGAAGTGCTCATCGAAATCTTGGACGAGTATTTGGAGCACAATCCGGACGTGAATATATTCGGTGTATCTACGGGCGTTATCGTGCCAAATATTTTCCTGGCTGAGCGCCACCCTTTCTTAGAGGTGTTGAAGCACCTTATGGGGAAGGAGCGAGGCCTCGTGCTTGCCGGAGGGCCATGTGCCACGATCGAAGTGCGCAATTTGGTACAGGGAAAGTGGGCGCATGTTGGATTTAAAGGAGAAGCAGAAGACCGTCTGCATTATTTTTTGGGACTGCTATTTGGGGAGAATACAGCCCCCGGCATGTCCGGAATCTGCTTTCTCGATGGAGACCAATATGCCGAATCCATCGGATCTACTGCTATGGTGGATTTCAAGGGAAGTTTGATTGATACCTATAAGGCACTCCCGGTGGAACGGTACCATACGATAGGTTGCCTCAGTCCATTTTCACGCATGGCTGGTACGGACAAACCTTACGCTAGTCTTCAATTAATACGCGGATGCAGAATGAGCTGTACCTTTTGCGGGTTGACTCAGTATCGAGGGAGCAATACGGTTTGCCAGTATCCTACAGACGTTTTATTTGATGAGATCGAGTATTTGGTAAGACAAAGAGGCATAAGGCATTTTGAATGGTTGGATGAAGATTTACTGGCCAATCGTTCAGCGATCTTTGAAATTCTTCAAAGAATTGTAGATGCTGACTTTAAGATAACCTGGGCTGCCGACATTGGCTTAATTGCCGTTTATCTGGAAGAACCACTGTTGGAGTTAATGGAAAAATCGGGCTGTGTCGGATTCCGAATTGGCGTCGAGTCTGGCAACGAAGAGATGCTGCGAAAAATAAAAAAACCAGCGACTAAAAAGAAATTGCGTGACATTTCGCAGCGATTACAAAAATATCCTGAATTTTTTGTAGCGGGGTTGTACATGCTTGGATTTGTCGGCGAAACATATAAACAAATGTTCGATACTCTTGAGTTCGCGATAGAACTGGATCTTTCTTGGTCCCATTTCTGTGTTTATCAAGAAATGAAGGAAACGGAGCTTAAAGTAATTTCCAGGCTTGATTCTAATACTCGTCGTGCGGAGTATAAGGATTGGCTTCCTTCGACACAAAAAGTAGTAGGTAGCTCTACCGTTGGTTCGGCTTCGCAAGAGACATTGTCTGCTCGGGAACTGTTTCAGCTTCCTGGAGGTTCAGCCCATGCAAACGAAGTAAAACAAGAGCTTTGGTTCGCGTTTAACCTCGTTGTAAATTATATGTGCAACAAAAACTTACGCCCGACCGGGAATATTGATCACTTCATACGCTGGCTATTGGGCCTCCAGATTACATATCCTCATCATCCTGTCATGAGTTTGTTTCTTAGCCTGGGATATTTGGTCAAAGGCGATCGCACGCAAGCCGATATACAATTCAATAGAACTCTTCGCAATTTGGTGGATTCTGAATATTGGCGCAGTCGATTCGAAGGTTATGAGTTGAATAAAGTGGTAGAGGCCTATCCAATCGACGGGTGTGTCGTTTCTGATTATTTACTGGATATTGTTTCCAGTTACCGGCCTCAATTTTCAATACATCAACGCTTGAAATCAAACAATAGCGGTTACCTTAATGCGGCTCGCGGGGTTTGACCCGGCAATAATCTAGCCTACTACGGGAGACCCCCCTGCCGGCGGATATTCACTTGAAAAAAGCTAAGAGATCCCAGTTACTTTTTGATGCATAACAAGCGAATTCTCATCACAGGCGCTTCCAAGGGGCTCGGTGCCGTGGCTGCACAGGCCTTTGCGGAGCGTGGTGCACGTCTCGTCCTCATCGCCCGGTCGCAAGACAAGATGGAACAGGTCCGCCAATCTTGTAAAGACCCGGACCGGCATTTGAGTATTCCAGTCAATCTCTTGGAGATGAAGGAGATCCAGCCTGTTGTCCATCAGGCAACAGAATTTCTCGGCGGTATCGACGTGGTTCTGCACGCGGCAGGTGGAGGTCTCGGCTTGAAGGACGAGTTGTTGATGCATGAGGATTTTTTGAAACTCTTTGCGTTGAATCTCGGAGCCGCTGCGGAAATCAACCGGTTGGTGGCCCCAGAGATGAAGGAAAGGCATTCGGGGAATTTGGTTCATGTCGGTTCGATCGCCTCGAGTGAGGGAGTTGGATCTGTTGGTTACAATACGGTAAAAGCGGCGCTAGCAGCCTATGTTCGCAGTTTGGGTCGGGAATTGAACCGTTTCAATATTATTGCGACGGGAATCCTACCCGGGGGGTTTATCTCGCTAGGAAACTCGATGGCAAGACTGCAAGAAGTCAATCCTGAGGCTTACCAAAAGTTTATTGATGAGCGGCTGCCTCGCAAGGTCATGGGTGATGCGAGAGAGTTAATTCCGATGCTCGTTCTTCTCTGTTCGGAGGATGCATCCATGATGGGAGGATGCCTCGTGCCGATCGATGCCGGCGAAGGAAGAGCATATGTCTAATGGCATCCGGTACATATTTTGGCAACTGTCGGAACCAACCCATGGCTGAAATAGTGGCCGCTACAATGGTGTTGCGGCGCGACGGGGCTGCGCTGTTGCAGCATCGGGACGATAAACCGGGTCTGAGATCTGCCGGCATGTGGGGGCTGCCAGGTGGCCATGCCGAATCGGGCGAATCGATGCTCGATTGCGCGCGGCGCGAGCTGCGCGAAGAAACGGATTACGATGCTTCAGACTTGCGGTTTCTCTTGTCTTTTGACGGTGCTGATGAAGACGGGACAGCATATCGGGTAACGTATTTTTGGTGTCGGTACGACGGGATTCAGTCTGTTGCTTGTCATGAAGGGCAAGCGTTGGCTTTTGTCAAACGCTCCACGGCTGCGAACTATCCAATTCCGGCCTATCTTATCGACGTTTGGGATGCCGCACTGGCAGCCGCGGGCGCTACCACGGAAAAACCACACTCCTAACCATGCCTTCCTACACCGTACTTTACCTGTTGGACAGCGAGCCCAACGGCAGTGATACAATAGTGCCCATGAGCACTAGCATGAAACCATTTTTGACAGTTTACTTGAATATAATCTTTATTGTCGGGGACATAAATGAATATGCTGACTGAGCGGCCAGTGCTACGAGTTGATGACATCAAGCAGACGGATCTTCTAAACCGGTTCAATGAAGGGGGTCATTATTACACGAGTTATCCATCCCTTGGACAATGGTCAAAAGATTTCACTCACAATGAATACGAGAATGCCTTAAAAGATTTCCTCACAGGTGAGGAAAAAGATAGCCCCCTTCATATTTACCTGCACATTCCTTTCTGTGCCAAGCTTTGTTGGTACTGCATCTGCAACATCGTGATCTCGAATGACCGAGCCAAGATTCAGTTCTTTCTCGATTACATGCTTCGAGAAATTGATCTGCTTCGCGGCTTTTTTGAGCGCAATGGTTTGAAGCCAAACATCAAGGAAATCCAGTTCGGCGGCGGCACTCCTTCCCATCTTGATAATGACCAGTTCACACAGTTGGTCGATCGTTTAAACACGTTGGTCGATTTCAAGACTCTTGATGAAGTGACGATGGAAATCGATCCGCGTACGACAACTCAAGAAAATTTACGGCATTTCGCGTCTAAAGGTGTGTCTCGCATTTCATTTGGAATTCAAGACTTCGATCCAGAAGTTCAAAAGGCAATTAATCGTGTTCAGCCGCCAGAGATGATCGATGCTCTTCTCACCTCTGAGATTCGCGCCCTCTTTTCAGGAGTGAACTTTGATTTGCTATATGGTCTTCCTCTTCAGACACGAGAGAGCATTCGAAACACTATTGAATTGGTGAAAAAATTTCATCCCGATCGGATCACTCTTCTCAAATACGCTCATGTTCCGGAACTTCGCAAGCATATGAAGCTCATCAAGGATGATGACCTCCCTCCAGCCGGTGAACTACCAGTGATGTTTGTTGATATTGTTCAGGATCTTCTTGAACACGGGTACGATTGGATTGGTCTCGATCACTTTGCTAAGAGTACCGATGATCTCGCGAAAGCTGCCGAGAAAAAAACCGTCTGGAGAACGTTCAATGGTTTTACGCCGGGACGAGCGCATAATATAATTGGCCTAGGTCCAACGACGACGGGAGCGTTTGGTCGTTATTATGGCCAGAGCGTATATGACTTCAACGAATACTATAAAGCTATCGATGCAGGACATTT
>ORMF011590248.1_pt1 | contig 19737 bp, 23 predicted proteins | sample 1779871 | NCBI WGS metagenome assembly ORMF01 (sample SAMEA104232316, study PRJEB22302) | groundwater metagenome | biome: forest; feature: aquifer; material: groundwater | place: USA | collected 2011-08-07 | depth 5.4 m | reverse complement strand
GCGCCTGGGCAACGATCCGCACGGTCGCGCTCGGGTCCGAGATCGCGATCACTAGAACCCGTGCGCTATCGATACCTGCTTGGCGCAAGATCTCCGGCCGCGCGGCGTCGCCGAAAGAGATCGTTTCGCCCGCCGCCGTAGCGGAGCGAACTAGATCGGGGTCCAGCTCAAGAATGCGGTGGGGAACGCCCACTTCTTTTAGCACTTGCGTGAGATTTCGACCGTTGACCCCGTAGCCAACGACGATGACATGGCCCCGGCCCGGCGACCTAACCGCTAGCGCGTCGTCGTCCGCCGCACGGTCTTGCACAGGCGTCCCACGCCACTGCGGGCCGCGGGCAAGATAATGGCCGAACCGGATTAGCCAAGGAGTGGCGATCATGCTGAGAATCGACACGGCAAGAAACATCTGTTCGTCTTTGCCAGTGAGCAGGTCATGGCGCACGCCGCTCTTCGCCAAGATAAATGAGAACTCGCCAACCTGCGCCAAACTGAAACCCAAGATGATCGCCAGACTGACGGAGCCGAAAAGCGCCCAAAAGGCAACAATGGCTACGCCGCCTTTGATGATCAGGATTGAGAGGAACTGCATGATTGCCGGCAAGAAATCCTGCCGCAGCACTTCAACATCGAGCAGCATGCCGATGGAAATGAAAAATATGCCGCTGAAACAATCACGCAGCGGCAGCACGTCGGCAACGATCTGATGGCTCAACTCAGATTCGGAGATCACCAATCCGGCGACCAGAGCGCCGAGCGCCAAGGACAAACCGGTCTGCGCCGTCAACCACGCCGTGCCCAAACAAATCCACAGCACCACAAGGATGAATATTTCGCGATTTTTGAGCACCGCGACGTGATGCAGCAAACGCGGTAAAAGTTTGCGCGCCACGAGGACAATTACGAGCAACACCACGACCGCCTGCAAGCTCGCCCATAGAACGTCCCACAGTGAAGCGGTTTCCGAACGGCCCAAGACGGGTACCATCAGCATCATCGGAACGATGCTGAGGTCCTGGAGAAACAGCACGCCGCTTACCGCCCGGCCATGAATCGAGTGGATCTCGCCGCGCTCTTGGTAGATCCGCAACACGATCGCCGTGCTGCTCAGCGCTATCAGAAAGCCGAAAAAGACGGCTTGCGGCATCGGCGCGCCAAACGCGCGCGCCAGCGAGGTGACGACGATCACGGTGACCACAACTTGCAGCAGACCGGCCCAAATCACGCGCCGCTGCACCGAGACCAGCGCCGCCAGGGAGAACTCGATACCGATGGTAAAAAGCAGCAAAGCCACGCCAATCTCGGCTAGGATTTCGACATGGGCAAAGCCCTCGATCAGAGCCACGCCATTGGGCCCAATGACCAGGCCGGCGAGCAGAAAACCGACGATCGTCGGTAGACGCAATTTCTGGCATAAAAACACAATCGAAATCGTCGCCGAGAGGACAATGAGCAGTTGTTTTAGAAAATCGGTTTCCATGGTCGCCGTGAAATAATGAGCCGGTAAAGAAGACCGCCTACGACTTCGGCGCGCGGTTTTGCCGCAAACCCTGGGAAAACAGATGGAGTTTGCCGGCGCTCGCCGTCAGACCCAAACGATCCCCGCGCCGAAAAGACTCGTTCCCGGACGAGCGTAGGATGAAATTAACGCCGCTACAGTCGACGTGAATGAATCGGTCGGCGCCGAGATCTTCGACTAACTCGATGACACCCTGGACGATTGCGCTAGCGGCATCGCAGGGAAACAGATGCTCAGGGCGAATGCCAAGCGTAAGATTCGCGCCGCGCAAAGCGGTTGCATATTCGGCATCCACAATCCGCGGGAAATCGATTGCCAAGCCGTTGCTTTTGAACATCGTGCCGGTCGCGTCGACAGTGCCGTCGATCAAGTTCATGCGCGGTTGACCGACGAAACCGGCAACGAAAGTATTGGCCGGGCGATGATAGATGTCCGAGGGTTTGCCTGTCTGTTGAATCGAGCCGCGGTTCAGAACGATGATTTTTTCGCCGAGGGTCATGGCTTCGGCCTGGTCGTGGGTAACATAAAGCATGGTCGCGCCCAGGCGCTCGTGCAACTTGGCCAGCTCGACGCGCATGCTCGCTCTCAAAGTCGCGTCGAGATTCGACAGCGGCTCGTCGAATAGAAAAAGTTTCGGCCGTCTGACGATCGCCCGCCCGAGCGCGACTCGTTGTCTCTGCCCGCCGCTGAGTTGCTGGGGCTTATGTTGCAGTTGCGCGTCGATCTCCAGGAGTCTGGCGACCTCCGTGACTCTTTCGTGAATTTCAGTCTTCGGCACCTTTTGCAGGCGCAGAGCGAATCCCAAATTCTCAAACACAGTCATGTGGGGATAGAGAGCGTAATTTTGAAACACGAAGGCGACGTCGCGGGCCCGCGGCGGCAACGGGTCGACTCGCGCCGCGTCGATTCGAACCTCCCCGCTCGAAGCGGTTTCCAATCCCGCGACGATTCGCAGCAGCGTGGTCTTGCCGCATCCCGAAGGGCCGAGCAGAACGCAGAATTCGCCGTCGTCGACTGTAAAAGAGACCTCACCGAGAACGCGGGTTCGACCGAACGATTTTGAAACCTTTTCTACGGAGAGTGAGGCCATTTTCTTATTTTGGATTTTCGTCCGCGGAGCCGCTTTTGGATTTTGGATTAGGGGCGTAGATCTGCCGAGATCGATATGGGACATGAAGCCGTTGTTTCCGACAATCCACAATTCAAAATCGCAAAACCAAAATTCTTGTCATCCCTTCACCGCTCCGGCCGACAAGCCCTGAACGATGCGACGTTGGAAAACGAGCGTCAGGGCTACCAGCGGCAACGTGGCGATGGTCGAGGCGGCGGCGATTTCACCCCAGGGCATGGTGTACTCGCCGGGAAATAGCGCGATGCCCACCGGCAACGTTTGCACCGCCGGGTAGGTCAGAATGATCAGGGCGAAGAAAAACTCGTTCCACGCATGGATGAAAACCAAAATCGCCGCGGTAAAAAGTCCCGGCGCGGCGAGCGGCAACACCACCAAACGCAGCGCCTGCCAACGCGTGCAGCCATCGATGAGTGCGGCTTCTTCGATGTCATGGGGCAACTCCTTGAAAAATGTCGTGAGCACCCAGATGGCGAACGGCAAGGAAAGTGAAGTGTGGGCCGCGACGATACCTTGATAGCTATTGAGCCATCCCAGCGAGCTAAGCAGCCGCCACACCGGACCGGCGATCGCAATCTGGGGAAACATCGAAAGCGCGAGCAGCAGCATTAAGTAGACCCACCCCCAGCGAAAATTGAACCGGGCCAATGCATAGGCGGCCAATGAGGCAACGAAAATGCTGATCGCTGTCGTGGCCCCGGCAACAATGGCACTGTTGGCAATGTAGCGCAGCAAGCCGTGGTCCTCGATGGCGGAGCGATAATTATCCCAGTGAAAACTTGGGAAAAACACAGGCGGTATGGAACTTATTTCAATCGGGCTCTTCCACGAAGTCAGCAAAAACCACAGGAACGGGATCAAGCTAAAGGCCGCGATTGCGACAACCCAGCCGAGGAACATGATTTTTCTCATCCCTGGCGATCCTTTCCAAGCAGCCGCGCGCCAAGCAGGCGAATGTACAGAAGCGACAGGATCAGAGAAAGCATAAATACCGCCACCGCAATGGTTGAGCCGTAACCGATCATCCCCTCGGCGAAACTCTTTTTGTAGCCGTGAAATTGCAGCACGTTGGTCGTGTCCGCCGGGCCGCCTTGGGTCATGACAAAGACCAAATCGAAGACCTTGAGCGCGTCTATGGTGCGAAAAAGTAGCGCCAGAAGCAGGGCGGGCTTGACCAGCGGCAACGTGATATGGCGAAACTTCTGCCACGCGCTGGCGCCGTCGATGCTGGCCGCCTCGTAGAGTTCGCCTGGAATGACTTGCAGTCCTGCTAGAATAATCAGCGCGGCAAACGAGGTGGTCTTCCAAATGTCCGCGACCATGATCGATGCCAGCGCGAGCCCGGGCTCGGCAAGCGGTGCCCAGTAACGATCGGTGGCATCGCCGAACAAGACAAAATTGAATAGGCCGTAACGGTCGTTAAATATGAAGCGCCACATTTGCGACGAAACCACGGTGGGAATCGCCCAGGGAACCAGCACGATGGCGCGCAGCCAACCGCGCCCACGAAACGATTCATTCAGTAGCAGAGCCATGCCGAGGCCAAGCAGCACTTCGACGGGCGTAGTGACCGCCACGAATATCATCGACGTCAGCAGTGACTGGAGCGCCACCGGGTCGCCGACCAGGTCTCGATAATTCTCCCAACCAATGAACTTCTGGCCAATCCACGGCAGCGTCAGAATCATCCGGTAAAAGCTCAAGCGAAAGGATTCGAGAATCGGATAGAGGGAGAACGTGAGAACAAACAGAAAACTCGGCAAGAGAAACCCTAACACCGGATCGTTGGCTCTTTTCACCGGCTCGGCCTTTCACGTAGAAGATCCAAAACGCGATCCATGTCCCGCGCTGCCAAACGGGCGAGTTGGTCGATGTCCGAATCGGGGATGGCGATCGCCGAGCTGAAGTAGCGCTGCATGATGTTAGACAACGGCAGGTACACCGGTGTGCGCGGCCTCGGCGCGGCTAGAGTAAACGTTGCGTAACGGGCGCTAAAGTGCGGGTGCTTGGCCAGAACCTCGGGGTCGTGATACAAGGCCGCCCGCGCCGGCCCTCGGCCTGTCGCAAGGGCGATCTGTTTTTGCGCTTCGCGGCTGGTCATAAATTCGACGAATTGCCAGGCTAAACGTGGGTTGCGTGAGAAGCGGCTGATGCCTAGTTGCCAGCCGCCCAAGGTCGCCACACTTTTGTGACCGGGAAATGATGGCAATGGCATCATGCCCACGTGGCCGGCGATTTTCGAGCGTTGGGGATCGTTGGCGACCTCCCACGCGTAAGGCCAGTTGCGGTGAAACAGCGCTTTCCCCTGGGTGAAAAGCGCCAGAGATTCGGGCTCCTGATACGCCAGCACGCCGCGATGCGAAATCGTCCGAACGATTTGGTCCCGCACGAAGCGCACCGCTTGCTTGGCTTGGTCGCCATCGAGGGTGCTCTTGAGATTTTGTTCGTCCCAGAGCGACGCGCCGTTGCTCATGATGAATTCCATCATGTTGCAGATCAGCCCCTCGTATTGCTTGAACTGCGCCGAGTAGCCGGTCAGATAGGGATCGCGCTCCCGCGCCAAGATCAGCTTGGCCTGGTCGACCAGCTCAGGCCAGGTACGCGGCGGCGCGAGGCGATATTTCGCCAGGATATCCTTGCGAAAATAGAGCATGCCGGCGTCGACGAACAGCGGCACGCCGTAAATCCGGCCGCGATAGCGGTTGGCTTCGATCGGCGCGCTCAAAAATTCCTTTTGCTGCGCGGCGGAGAAGAATGCATCCAACGGCAACGCCCAGCCGGCGGCGGCAAATTCTCCGGGCCAGATCACGTCCATGAAAAACACGTCCATCTCAGGATCGCGATTGCGCAGCTTCTGGGTCACCAGATCGTGAAATTCGGTGGAGGAATGGGGACCGATTTCGCGAACTACCTCGACGCCTGCATGGCGCGTTTCAAAATCGGCGATGATCCGGTCCCATACCCCGGCCGCCTCGGACCGCCAGGTCACGAAGCGCAGTTGAGATTGCGCCGTCGCCTCGGAAACGATCAAACAAAAAGAGAGAATAGCTAGTAGTGTTTTCACTTGAAAACTGCGCATGCGGGAGCGATGCTTCAAGCCGACTCTCGGTTCAATAGATTGTCGATGGCCTCCCGCCAGCCATCGGGTCCGATGCCGTGGGTGCGCTTTACGCTCGGCAGATGTGCCGTGACCTCGGCATCCCAACGACCATCGGGATTGCGAACCAGCACCGCGATGTCTGTTTCCCGGAGCAGCGGCAGATCGTTGGCCGAGTTTCCCAGACCGACCGCCACCACCTCGCCCCATTGACGCCGATAGAAGTCGAGCAGCTTCTTGACCGCTTCGCCTTTCCCGTGGCCGCCGGTGAGGTGATAGAAGCGGTCTCCTTTGGTAACCGTCAGGCCTTGGGCCTGAAGCACCGCGATAAGTTGCGCTGCGTTGCCGGATTCGATCACAAACGGCTCATCATACTCCCGTTGCCACGCGCGGAACGCTTGGTCCTTAGGTAATCCCGTCAACTCGTTAATTTCGTCAAGGCTCATGCTCGCAAAGGACCGAAAAACCACGCCGCAGCTGCGCGCCGCCTGCGCCAGCCGCTCGCGCAAGAAAAGAATGTCGCTGCCCAATTCCAACACATCGAAGGGGCCATCGCGTTTCATTTCGATTGCGCTGAATTGGAAATATCCCGGAGGAATGTGGATGGACCCGCCGCTTTCGCAAATGAACGGATCCCTCAGTTCGAGCTCGCGCCAAAGCGGCAGCATTTCAGCGCGCGTCTTGGTCGAGCAAAGAACGATAGGGATACGCCGTTTCCGCAGCCGCTGCATGGCGGGCAAGCTCAATGCAAAGCTGTAGGTCTGTTGGTCGAGCAGCGTGCCGTCGAGGTCGGTAATGACCACGATCTTTTTCTCATTCACTTGGCTTTTCATGTCTCTGCGCCGCGTTTCGCCTGGTACTCCGGAATCGAGTTCATGGGCGGCCGCTCGCGGTCCTGGATCTCTTTAAGCTCCAGCGCGTAGCTGCGCTCTCGGGGTTTGATGAGCTTCATGCTGCGATTGACCTCGTCCATGAGTTGGATACGGTTCTTCCCTTCCAACCGCTGCATGACGACCTGGAGTATAGCGAATGCCATTTGGCTGAGCGAAGCCAGGGATTGATTGTGGTGCACCCGTTCTTCGAGATCGACCTGAGCGATCGCCTTCAAGCCAAAGTCATTGAACAGATCGATCAGTAAACCGGTCTCCACGCCGTAGCCGGTAAAGAACGGCACCCGCTCCAGCACCGATCGGCGACCGGCGTATTCACCCGCGAGGGGTTGAATCATTCCTGACAGTTCGGGATAGAAAAGATTGAACAGCGGCCGGATGGTCAACTCCGTCACTCTCCCACCCCCTTCCGATACTAACTTGCCATCCATCTTGATCGGACGGCGATAAAAGCCTTTGACGTATTGGATTTCAGGTTCCCGCAACAGAGGACCCAAGAGACCGTACACGAATCCTGGGTAGAAGTTTCTGATGTCGGTATCGACCCAGGCGATGATGTCTCCTTTAAGAACAAAAAGACTTTTCCAAAGAGCTTCGCCTTTGCCCCTGAACGAGCCGTGTTGTGGCAGGATCTCCTGGTGAACGTAAACCGGGATACCGCAATCCTTGGCGATTTTGACCGTGTCATCCGTCGAGCCCGAATCGATGAGCACGATCTCGTCCAGGAGCGGAACTTCATCGTAAAGGTTATGCTTGATGAGTCGGATAATGTTGCCGACCGTTTCCGCTTCGTTGAGGGCGGGCAACCCCAGGCTGATCGTCAACTTTTGTTTGTTCTTCAGTTCTATCAGCTTGGATAAATCTTCGAATTCCCCTCGATGAAAAGTATTTTCGGCGAACCACTGATCCACCCGTTCCGACAACGCTTTCGGCTGGAGCAAGCCCCGCTTATGCTCCCACATCGCGAAAGACTCCGGCGTTTTAACCACCAAGAGCGGCTTGTCCGTCGACTTGGCGATCTGTTCGACCACGGGACCGAGAAAAAACGACTGCGGCTCCGCCTTGGCACCGCCGCCGATGATGACGAGATCATGCCTCGGCGCTTCTTGGAGGATGATTTCGCGCGGATCCCCTAGCACGGAGACCAAGCGTTTGACTTGAGATGAGAAGCGCAGCCTTTGGATGAACGTATGATAGAGAGCCTCGCCGAATTCGGGGGATCTGAATCGTTGTTCGCAGTGAAGAACCGTGATCTCGCCGTTAAAGGAACGCGCCAGCCGTTCGGCGACCTGGAGGGCGAACTCGGCATAGGGACCGCCGCGCACCGGTAGAAGAATTTTTTTGCAATTCGACAATTCGCCGGCACGCGCCACCAGCAAGTTGCACGGCGGCGTCTCGACCAGCCGGTCGATGGTACGGCCAAAGAGCAGCTGTTCAGAACTCGCGGTGCCTTTCCACGGCAAAAGAAGCAGGTCGCAGTTTTCGGCAGCAGCGCTCTCGGCGATGCCTTCGGAGAGACGGTGGGAAACCCGAACCAAAGGTTTTAATTCGACGCGCCGGTTCGGGAGCAAGGCGCGGATTTCATCCAACGCGGCCCGTGAATCGACCGCCTCCCCCGCGCCTTCGCTCAGCGAAGTCTCCTCCGGCACCAGCACCACCTTGAGGGCGACGATTTGTCCTTCAGGATGCAGCAAGCGGACGGCCAATTCCAGGTTGGACCGAGCCTCTGGCGGGTTAACAACGGGTAGAAGGATTTTTGTGTATTGCATGGTGTCGCCCGCTCCACCGCAAGCCGGCGGGTTTCAGCCGCCGAAAACCTTTTGCAAGATTCCTTTGGTTTTGGGCTCTTTCTCTTCGACTTCCCAATGCTTGAGCAAATACGGTTTCTCCATTTCAAAGGTTTCCGCTTGGGCTTCGACAACCCGCTCCGACTCCGCCGTCGTCATATCGAGGGTCTCGTTGATAAACGAGGCCACCCGCGCCTCATAAAGCGGGCTCATGACGTCCACCAGCTTGGCGCGATCCTTGGACCAGTGGTGAAAGGTAGCGGCGATCTCGTAGAGAATATGCGCCCAGGCCGTGACCGGCAAAAGAAAGTTTTTGCCGTCAAGGCCGGCGAGCTTTTGTACGGTGGCATAGCTGCTCGAGCTGAGGATATCTTTCCACAAAACGCTGAAGTGTTGAAATCCCATCTTGAAATTCTGCATCAACAGCTCCTGATTTACCTTGATCGCCTCCGGTTCCAATACTTCTTGCGAGCCGAAGTTTTCCACCGGCTCGCTGCCCTGAATGTCTTTCCAGACTAAGAAGTGCTGCTCCATCAAGGTGAACAGGGTCATGACCACTTGGCGGAACATCGGGCCCAACGAAAGCCCCGGATCCTTGGGATCATGGACTTTGACGCCCAGGTTCGCTTGGCAGACGCGCAAGCCGTTGGCGATGGCGTGGGTGGTCATCCATATATCGATGCCGAAGCGCGCCACTTCGGTGCTCCAGACATTTTGCGTGAGATAGGACTGCACCGTCTTCCTCGATAAACCGAAATCCCCGCCGATGGGCTGACGGAGTCGTTTGCCATAGAGCGCGCGAGTGAGACTGTAAGCGACGTTGTTGGTGATCGTGCCGTCCCATTTGTAGCGGGAATAGGTAGGCGCCACGAAGTCGTAGTCTTTCTCCATTACGGGTTCCAGCAGATAACGCACCCAGTCCGGCGTGATGCTGCGCAGATCGGCGTCCACGACGGCACAAGCCCGCGCGTTCAACTTATCCGCCGCCTAGAAGATTGCGCGGAAAGCGGTGCCCTTCCCGCCGATACCACGGTAGATAAAGACCACCTTCTCTTGCCAGGGCATGATCTCCTCTTCGCGCGTCACCTCCCGCGTGTCGTCGGTGGAGCCGCCATCGGAAATCATGATAACCGAGCGCGCCGATTTATAATGTTTGGCCAGCCCATGGCTGACTTGTTTAAGAACGTTTACGATGGTCGCGTCGTTATTGAAGCAAGGAATCCCGACGACGATGTCGGCCGACTCAATCTGTTCGATGCGCTTGGTTAAGTAAGGCCGAAAAGCCGTGTCATAGTCCATCGCGAAAAACCTCCTCGCTTGCCCGTCTCGGCTGATCTTTGCCTAATCCTCGGGCATCCGGGAAGGGCAAAATCGTTGTGATTCTGTTTTCCCGGTTACCTGCGTTACAATATACCTTCTCGGTCAGTAAAATCCTTACAAAAAATCCTATCGAAATCGCTGGATAGAAGCAATTCACTTCTCGCGCCTTGGCGCGAGAAAATTCGCCGAAAGTTCGAAGCGAGGCGAGGCGAACTTTTCCTGCGATGGTTTCCCCGGTTGGTATTAAATCTAAAAGTGACGGCGATGGTGAGCTAATATCCGGCTAGTTCAAAAACAGGCTCCACGCCAACATTGCTACGAAGGTGGAGATGACGACCAGAATGGTCGAGCCCACCGACAGGCGGTGGCGGTTGGCGTCATATATCATGAGTGCGCGAGCTTCGGGCCGTCCTTTAGCCTTTCGCTCGTTTCTAGGCGCGAGCACCCTGGACGCAAAGTCAATCGGATCCGCACAGACGAGGGCTAGGGCGCCGGCGAATTTCACGGTGACGGTTTCAGCCGCAGTGAAAACTTGATTGAGCGCAACGGCGGTTAGCCGAAATAAAAGCGGGGCCGGTTTGCGGTAGAACCAATCGAAGTCCAACGTGATCATTGCTTTGACCTGAAGCTTATCGATCACAAGCCAGAATGCTAATCCCGTGAACACGAGCAGCTGTAGCGTCTCCGACAGGTGGGCGGCGGTATAAGGCCGGTAGGCGACGGGAAAAGGCATCACCCGATAGAGCAACTCCGGATAAACGCCGATCGCCACATTGGCGGCGCTGGCTAAGATCATAGCGGCATACATGTTCCAGGGAACCGGTTGAGTCTTGATCGAGCGTTTCGGCCCGAACCAGGTAAAATACGGCACCTTCAGTCCGATGCTGAGGAAGGTGCCGACCGAAGCCAGATTCAGAAGCAAGACGACAATGGTCTCATGGTTGAGTTCCGCCGCGTGGACGACCAGCGATTTGCTCACGAAACCGCTAAACAACGGAAAAGCAGAGATGGAAAGGGCCCCCGCCATGTAAAGGTAGAGTAACGCCGGCAACGTTCGAAACAATCCGCCCAGGTCGGACATTTTACTTTTGCCGGTCGAATACAGCACCGCTCCGGCTCCCATAAACAGCAGCCCCTTGTATAAAATATGGGCGAAAGCATGCGCCGTTGAGCCGTTGATAGCGACGTCGCTACCGATGCCTATTCCGGCGACCATATATCCGACCTGGCTGACGATGTGATAGGCGAGGACGCGCCGAATGTCATTTGCCAAAAAAGCGAAGACCACCCCGTAAATGGCCATAGCGGTTCCCGCTATCGTTAAAATTTCCCAGCCGGCAAAGCCTCGGGCCAGTACATAGACGGCGGTTTTGGTTGTAAACGCGCTCAAAAAAACGCTGCCGGTGACGGTCCCTTCGGGGTAGGCGTCGGCGAGCCAGGCATGGAGCGGCGGAATCGCCGCATTCAAGGCGAAGCCGAACAAAATCAGATAAGCGGCGCCTCCGTGGTCGAAACCGTTGAACAATAGAGAGCCGGTATCGACGAAGTGCCAAAGAATCCCGGCGAGCAGCACACTGCCGCCAAACAGATGAACGACGATGTAGCGCATCCCGGCCCGTCTCGACGGCTCCGTGCGCCGCGCCAAGATGAGGTAGGCGGAAGAGACGGCCATCGTCTCCCAAAAAATAAACAGCGTGAAGAGATCGCCGGCAAAAACCGCTCCCAAGGAAGCGCCGGCGTAAATTAACGCCGTGACCTGTTGTCCGGTATCTTTCAGATGAAAGCCGTAGATGCCGCCCAGGAACGTCACCAGGATAAAGACATAAGCGAAGGCCAGACTCAGTCGATCCACCCGCAGCGGCACTATTTCGAAGGTTAGAAACTGCGCCTTGACAACGCCGCCGTCTTCGAGATAACCGAGCAGCGCAAAAGCGGCAACGGTGAACAGCAAAAACACCGAACTACGAAGAGAACGCGGTAACAAAGGCAGTGCCAGCGCGGCGCCGAGAAACAGCACCGCCGGTGGAAGGCTATTCATGCCGCTCCTCAATATCGTAGTATCTCTCTCGGCGCGTCAGCCAGGTCTGCCCCAGCAGCGTGGCGAACCCAATGATGACCAGACAACCGACGAGTCCGAAAAGTGAGAAAAAGCCGTAGACGTTCGACCACCAGAACTCGCCGTGATGCTGCGCCGCCAAAAAAAGTCCGTCGGTGCCCGCGGAGACCAGGAACCCTCCCAGAGCGATGACGATCGGCAGTCGTCTCATGGAAGTCCTCCCGCGAACACGCTCGAGGTGGCCTCGGAGGTCAGGGAGTAGAAACGTAAAACCCCGTCGGGATAGACCCCGAGCAGAAGCGCGAAAGCCGCGGTCAACAACAGCGGCACCACCATTAGAAGCGGAGCTTCGTCAAATTGGCTAAACGCCTCGGAAGACCGGAAAAACGCGCGGATGACGATGGGGAAAAGATAGGCCGCATTCAACAAGCCGCTGAGCAGCAGCACGGCGAGCCAAAGGGGATGGCCCGACGCAAGGGTGCCTTGCGCGAGAAACCACTTGCTGAGAAAACCACCCACCGGCGGCAAGCCGGCAAGCCCCAGCGCGCCGACGGTGAAAGCGGCCATCGTCAACGGCATCTGCTTGCCGATGCCGTCCATCTCGCTGATGTTTTCGCGCCCCGTCTTGGCGTAAATGGCGCCGGCGCAAAAGAACAGCGTGACCTTCATCGCCGCGTGCGTGGTGATGTGGAAAAGCCCACCCAGCCAGCCGGCGGGCGCCAGGAGCACCGTTCCCAAGATTATGTACGAGAGGGGTGCCCGATGGTCGAATAGGCGAGCCGGCGTTTAAGATTGTCCTGCGCCATGGCTAACAGCGAAGCGATGATGATCGTGCTACCGGCCAGGATCATGACCAGGGTGGCGCCGCCGATATCGGCGGTCAACGCGGGACCAAAGACGTAACCGACGACCCGGGCAAAGCCGAACACTCCGGCCTTCACCACGGCAACCGCATGCAACAGCGCGCTGACCGGCGTCGGAGCGATCATGGCGGACGGCAGCCAGCTATGCAGCGGCATCAATCCGGACTTCGCTCCGACGCCTATCAGAAACAATAAAAACAACCCAAGCAAACTCGCTTGTCCCATGGTGGGCGCTAAGAATCCTCCCGCGGTGAAATTCAAAGTTCCCGCCGTCATGTGCGTTAAGGCCACCGCTAAAAGCAGGGCAACCCCGGAGATGAGCAGAAACGCGAGGTACTTTCTGCCCGCGCTTATCGCCGCGGTCGTTTCCTTGTGAATGACCAAGGGATAGGTGGCGATGGTGAGCACTTCGTAGAAGATCAAAAAGGTCAACAGGTTCGCTGCAAACGCAATTCCCATCGTCGCGGACAGGCAAATCGCAAAGCTCGCGAAGTAGCGCGTCTGGCTATGTTCTTTCAGCGCGCGCATATAGCCGATGGAATAGAAGGACGTAAATATCCACAGCAGCGAGGCAGATAAGGCGAAACTGACACCGAGAGCATCGGCCTTGAGGGCGAGGGAAATGCCCGGCGCGATGTCAAACAGGGTGATGGCGGGATATTGGCCGGCGAGCACCGGCGCGACCATCGAGCTCACGAGCGCGAATTTACCAACGGCGGCTATGACCGTCCAGGCCTCACGTAGGTTGGGTTTTTGGCTCGATAGCAAAATGAGGATCGCCGCCGCCGGCGAGACCAGCACCGAGAGCAGCGGCGTGAAAGAAAAATAGATTGCGCCGGCGTGCGTCACTTCAGCTCCCGGGCCTCTGCAGCGGCAGCGCGACGATGTTCAAAATATGGGTGACGATCGCGCTGTTGAACAAACCGAGAATCAATAGACCCGCCCCGAGCAGCAGGGTCGGCAGCAGCATGCTGGGCGGAGGATCAGATGCCTTCGTCGGTGCGCTTTCCTCGTGGGTATGGGAGGCATAGACCTGCTCGAGAACTCGAAAGAAGTAGACTGCCGACAGCAGGCTGCTCGCTAAGATCACCGCAACGAAGAACCAGTTGCCGGCATCGATGCTGCCGAGAAGCAAATACCACTTGCTGAAAAAACCTGCGGCGGGGGGAATGCCCACCATCGAAAGGGCCGCAACCGTAAATGCGGCCATAGTCCAGGGCATGGTTCGTCCCAAGCCGGCGAAGCGCCGGATTTCCCACCGGCCGGTGCGCCAACGGATGCTTCCCGCGACCAAAAACAAGCAGGCCTTCATGAAGGCGTGATTAAGAATATGGAGCAGGGCCCCGATGAGCCCCAGGGGGTTGGCCCGGCCGATGCCGAGGCCGATATAGCCGATCTGACTGATGCTGCTGTAGGCCAGCATGCGGCGGAAATCGTTTTGGGCGATCGCCATGATAGAGCCATAAAGAATACCGCCGGCGGCAAGCCAACCGATGACGCTCGTCATCGGCAGCAAATCACGCAAATAGGCCGGTTGGAAGACCGTCAAAAGCATGCGGATCAACGCGTAGGCAGAGACCTTCGTCATGATCGGCGCGATTAAAGCCGTAACCGCGGAGGGAGCGTAAGTGTAGACATCGGGAAGCCAGAGATGTAAGGGAAAGAGCGCCATTTTTAGACCCAGCGCGATGAAGATAAAGATCGCGGCGGCAGCGACCGCCCGCGATTGGTAAAGTGCGGGCAGGCGCTGCGCGACATCGGCCATGTTCAAAGAACCCGTGGAAAAATACAAAAAGCCGACCCCTAAAACGTAAAAACTGCCGGCGATACTTCCCAAAATCAAATAACGAAAAGCGGCGACGGGTGCTCGATCATCGCCGATCGCCATCAACGCGTAAGCCGAGATGGAGGAAATTTCCAAGAACACGAACAGATTGAACAGGTCGCCGGTGACGATAATGCCGACCAGGCCGGCGAGCAGCAAGAGAGCCAGGGCGTATAAAGGAACGACGCGCGTCGGCACCTCGTGTAAAACCGAACGGCGTGAGTAGACTAACACTATGAAACCGATCAGCGTAACGACGGTCGCCATGAACGCCGACAGCGCGTCAAGCACGTATTCGATGCCGATCGGAGGCGCCCAGCCGCCGAGATGGTAGCGGATCTCACCTTGGGTAATCACCATGTGAAGGCCGGCGATAGAAAAAGCCAACGCAAGAAAAGCTCCGACCAAGGCGATGGGGAAAGCGAAGTCTCGTTTGACATAACCGGCCAGCGGGATGAGAAAGGCCGACATTAACAGAATAACGGGAATCAGAACGGGAAGATGGTTCACGACGATTTTTTCATCCGCTCGAGAATGGTCGGTTCCTCAAGACTGCCGTAGCGGCGGTAGATCGTGATCAGCAAGGCCAGGGCCACGCCGGTGGTGGCGACGCTGACCACGATGGCTGTCAGAATCAGCACGTGGGGCAGCGGATTGATGTAGGCTGCGGCATCCATGCCGATTCGGCTATCCAATACCGGCACCGTTGTCCCCGGTTTCACCGCCCCGTGGATGAAGAAAAGAAATATAGCCGTTTGGAAGATATTCATGCCGATGAGTTTTTTAAGCAAATTTTTTTTGCCGATCATGCCGTAGAGGCCGATCGCAAGCAAGGCAGCGGTCATAAAGTAAGTGTAGTTGGTCGCCAACGAACTCATGGGTCAGGGTTCCCTGCCGAGCAAATGGTCAAACAGGCTCACCAGCGTTCCCCATACCACCATGCCTACGGCGCTCTCGACGATGAGAATGCCGTGATATCGTAGTTCCGGGCTTGAGAGCCCCGGAATCGGCAGATAGGCGTAATCCAAGAAGCGCCCGCCGAACGCCATCGGCAACAGACCCGCAAAAGCGTAGATGAGGATTCCCACCGTGGCGACGAAAGTTGCGGCCGCCGGTGAAAACCGGCGGTGCTCGTATTCTTCGCCGAGCGAGAGCCGCAAAAGCATCATCGAGGCCGCCAAAATCACACCCCCTTGAAATCCCCCTCCGGGTCCATAGTGCCCGTGAGTGATCACGTAGAGGGCGAAGATTTGCATGAACGGAACTAAGAACTTCGAAACGCCTTCGACCACCGGGTTTTCTAGTCGTTCGCGCATGGGTTCATCTCCGGCGACGGTTCCTGGGCAGGATCAGAATCACTGCGAGCCCCGCCGTCAAAATAACGACCGTCTCTCCCAACGTGTCATAGCCGCGGTAATCCGCCAGTACCGGGGTCACAACGTTAGGTGTCCGGGTATCAGCATACGATTGCTCGACATATCGAGGCGCCACATGGGTGCGGGCGGGCGATGATGGGTCCGAAGAATCAGGGAGATCGCGCTCCGCATACACGAGCAGGCCTAAAAACAGCGCTAGAACGATCGCGGTGTACCAGTTCAATCTTCGGACCTCCTATTCATGGAGAATAGCGCCACCACAAACAACACGCCGCTCACGCCCGCGCCGAGCGTCGCTTCGGTAAAGGCCACATCAACGGCGCCCATGGCGACGAACAATAGCGCCATGACGAAACTATACGCGCTCAGTACCACGACCGCGGCCAACAGATCGCGGACGTGGAGGGCGATGAGCGCGAGTGCCACGAGGACGATGAGAAGCCAGAACTCAACCTGCCAAATCACGATGGGTTCGCTTTCCTTCCGCGCGCCATATTTTCAGCCCGGAACGCAGCGCCGCCCGCGTCAACGCGTGGGTTGCGGTGGGATTGGTGATGGCGATGACCACTAGAATGAGCAGTAATTTTAGACTGCTGAGCGACGCGCCGTTATAAAGTGCCAAGCCGGCCAGGATGAGGATGCTTCCCAAGGTCTCGGCTTTGCCGACGGCGTGCGCCCGCGTATAAAAATCAGGCAGGCGCAGCAATCCCACGCAGCTCACGAGCAGGAAAATCGCCCCGACCACGAGGAATAGGCTGGCAACGGTCGCCGTCATACCTTGTCCTGTTTGCGCTCGAAGTATTTGGCCAGCGCGACGACACCGATGAAGTTCAGCATCCCGTAAGCGAGCGCCAGATCGACGAACATATCGATCCGTTGGTAAATAAATCCGATCAGCACCAGAATCAATATCGCGTTGGTGCCGATCAGCCCGGCGCCGATGGCCCGGTCGTAAACCGTCGGGCCGGTCAGGATCCGATATAAACTGGCGGCAAAGAGCAGCGCGATAAAAATCGTCAAGGCCAAAAAAAATGTCGTCACAGATTTTCTCCAACCCAGTGAATCTCCGGCCGGGGCTCCTCAGGCTCGCCAAAGATGGCTTCGAGCTTGCTCTGCATTTTTGCGTCCAACAAACTGGCGGCCGCCTGCGGCACAAGCGCGTGCACGAGATAGGTTCCGTCGGTGAGGTCGACCGTAATGGTGCCGGGGGTCAACGTAATTGAATTCGCCAATAGAATGTGACCTGCTCTGCTTCGAAGGCGCGTGCGGAATTGAAGCAAGCCCGGTGCGATTGGCAATTTCGGATGGAGCACGACGTAGGCGACCTGAAGGTTCGCCTCGACAATGCTGTAGAGCAGCCAAACAAAATAACAGAGAAATCTCCAACTCGCCTTTAGCAGCCAAGCCGCGCTCGAGCCTTTTTTCTTTCCCCGTTTGTGTTCGGACTCCAGCAAATCTTGCGTAACGAAGGTTACGAGCGCTGCCGATATCACGCCGAAAAGGAGATACTTAACTTCAAACTTCCCGGATAGGATGAGCCAAAAGGCAAACAGAACGGTAAATTGAAGCGCCAACCATGCGAGCTTTCTGCATGGTCATGGTGGCAATCTCTCAGACGACGACATCGCGATCCTATCATGGCTTGGGATGGGTTTCGAATGCTTGGGTATCTTGCCGCAGGCGGTCGGTGAATCCGACGCCCGTCGCGCCACGGTCTGCTCCGACAACGGCCGAACGTAGCCGTCGGGAAAACCCCTGTCACGCTCCGCGCGAATCCTCCTCGTCGGGCGCGCTCAGCGTGAGACAATCCCGTTCTAGCGCCTGCGGCGCGGCGGCGCAAGGACCCGGCGAATCGCTATGCGCGATGCGCGCCGATTGGCTTCATGAATGCGTTTTTTATCCGAATCAAGCGTTGCAGGAATTCGTAGACCTCATTGGGATTACGTAGAGAGAAGGACACAGCGGTCGGCCGCGGTGTTTCCACCACCAAAATGGTCAGCCCTCTTTTGTGAAAACGCTGGAACGCCATTTCGTCGGTGATGTCGTCCCCGATGTACACGGGGAAAGCTTCCGGATCAAAACGCTCAAGTAGTCGCTCCGTCGCGTCGCCTTTATTCACGGCCGCCGGTTTGGCCTCCACGACTTCTTTGCCGGCTAGGATTTTCAGCGCCACGCCTCGCTTCTGCTGTCGATGAATCGCCCGCACGAACTCGCTTTTGACGTTTAAGGCAGTATCCTCCGACGCCAATCGAAAATGAAGGGCCAGAGCCGTGCCTTTATCCTCTAAAAAGACATCTTTCAGATCTGCCAACGAGCAGCGGAATCGGTCGCGCAGAGACTGCAACGCATCCATGACCGGTTTGCCAACGGCACGACTATTTTTCGTCCCTCCTGGGGCAATCCATTCCAAGCCGTGGTTGCCGACATAGAGAAGGTCATCCAATTGGATCAGCCGCTTAAGTTCTTCGATGGGCCGGCCGCTGACCACCGCGGCGGATAAACCGGGAGTCGAGAGCAAATCTTGCAGGCATTGTCTTCGCTGCTGAGTAAGATAGACGTCCGAAGGCCGGGGGCAATCTCCGCCAAGGTGCCGTCGAAATCAAGAAACAGGAAGATCGATTTGGCATCGACAAGCGGCTGCCAGGTGGCCAGTTCTTCCGGGGCAACCAATGTCGGCATTCTAACTCCGCGGCGAAATCCTCCGCTTCTAAAGGGAATCACCATACATCGTGGATCAGAACCTTTTTCGATGCAACAAACAAGACCCGGCGCTCGCTCTCCGTCCCCAATTGCGAAATCGCGTTATCTAAGATTTCCTTCGAAGGAAGCAGGCGCGACAATGACGCGGAGAGATGCGGCAACAACAAGCGGACCAGTGTCAATGCAACGGCCGTCGGTAAATCAGTCGACGGAGGCTCGTGAAATCCTACCGAGAGAGCCTATAAAGCTCTCACACCACTTGAGCCGATAAGGCGCCCGGTTGGAAATAACCGTGAGCGGGCGGACGCTGCGGAATTCGCAGTCGGGGCTAGGCTCCGCTGTCTCCCGGGGCTGGAATCACTTCGCCGAGAGAACCATCACACACCCGGTTTTGCGGCCAACGCAACGAAGCGATCCCGGCGGTTCTTCTGCCAGCAGGCCTCATTATGTTCTCGGCACACCGGAGTTTCCTCACCGTAGCTGATCGTGGAGATCCGGCCCGCCGGTATTCCCAACGTCACCAGGTAATCTTTGGCAGCCTGGGCCCGCTTGGCGCCGAGCGCCAGATTGTATTCGCTGGTTCCACGCTCGTCGGACTGACCTTCGATCTCGATCCGCGCCGCGGGGTTTTTCCTGAGCCAATCCCCGTTGGCTTTGAGGGTCGCGCGCGCGTCCGTCGACAAATCGTACTTGTCGAAAGCAAAATAGATCTCCTTCAAGGGAGACCCCGGCGGCGTCACTGGAGCTTCGCCCCACTTGAGCGAGTCGAGACTCGTGCTCGCCTGAGTTTTCCGTACGTCAGGATTCGGTTTTGCCGGCGGCGCATTAACTGATTGCGGCGCCTCCATGGGCGGAGTCTCCTTGGTGGTGGAACAGGCCGCCAGCCCAAATACAAAGAATTGAAGACACCGTATTCCAATGGTAGAGATGAGGTCGCTGAAGGTCGCACTTCGTAGAAGCTCGCAGATTTGTTTTGCGCAGGACTTAGCGTAGTCATTCAACCTTGCTCAAGCAGCTCGCGCAGCACAAGCCGACCGATAAGATTACGTGCACTCTGGCTACGCAGCCCTTTGCGGACAAACGTCAAGCGTTGCGCTACCTCGGCCTACACAAGCCGCAGCGATTAATATTTCGATAGAACGGCCCCTAGCGCCCGCGCGCCGGCGGGCGGCTGG
>ORMF012452271.1_pt1 | contig 19739 bp, 16 predicted proteins | sample 1779871 | NCBI WGS metagenome assembly ORMF01 (sample SAMEA104232316, study PRJEB22302) | groundwater metagenome | biome: forest; feature: aquifer; material: groundwater | place: USA | collected 2011-08-07 | depth 5.4 m | reverse complement strand
TTTTCTGCCTTCCAACAAGCGTTCGGAAATCAGCGGCGTTGAAGGCTTTCAGGAAGCGGGGAAGAAGAAAGTTCCCGCTGGTTACTCCACGGGTTTCACACTCAAAGAGCAAATTTATATCGGCCGCGGTGAACTCATGTGCAAAGAGGGCGAAGACTTGCCGTTGGTGAGCAGCAAAATCGAAGCGGATATTTTTTGGATGGGACGCAATCCGATGCAGCCGGATAAAGAGTACAAACTCAAGATCGGAACCGCGCAGACGCCGGTGCGGCTGCAAAAAATCAACCGCGTGATCGATGCATCGGATCTTAAAAAAACGCAGAAAAAAATGATCGAACGCCACGACGTGGCGGAATGCGTGCTGGAATGCGCGCATCCCATCGCGTTTGATCTGTGCGACCAGATCGAAGCCACCAGCCGGTTTGTGCTGGTGGATGAATACGATATTGCCGGCGGCGGCATTATCCGGCTGCTGATCAAGGATGACCAGGCGGAGGTGCGCAAACAGGTCACGCAGCGCGAGATGAAATGGGACGCCAGTGTGGTGGATCCTTCCGCGCGGGAAGCCGCCTATGGCCATGCGCCGAAGCTGATTCTTTTAACCGGCAAAATCGGCGTCGATAAAAGAACAATCGCCAAACAAGTGGAAAAAGCCTTGTTTGAAATGGGCAAAAAAGTTTATTTTTTGGGCATCGGCAATTTGCTACGCGGCGTGGATGCGGATTTGGGCCGCGGCCGCAATACCTCCCGCCATGAGCACGTGCGCCGGCTCGCGGAAGTGGCGCATTTGATGATGGATGCCGGCCTTATCGTGGGGGCCACCGCCAGCAATTTGAATGACGAAGAGCTCCGCATGATGCAGGAAGTTCCCCGCCGCGAATCGGTTTTGATCGTGAATGTCGGCAAAAATGAATTTCGCGAGGGTGTTGTCGATTTGAATTTGGACGCTAAGACGAACACGTCAAAAAATGCCGGCCTTGTGCTGGAGCTTCTGAAAACGCACAGAGTTTTCTCTTCCTGAATTGTTTTTGCCCAACGGCGTTTGTAGGGAAACACTTCCATGAATCCAACAAAGTTTCACCGCGTTGTCGTCACGGGCATGGGCGTGATTTCGCCCCTCGGCAACGATCTGGCGACATTCTGCACCAATCTTCAAAACGGCCGGAGCGGCGAGGGCCCGATCACGCGTTTCAACACCGATGCCTACCGTTTCAAAAGGGCCTTTGAAGTTAAAGACTTTTCCGATCACGCTTATCGTGTGCACATTCTGGATCCGTTTATTCAATACGCGGTCGGCGCCACCACCGAGGCTGTGGCCGACAGCGGTCTGGATTTGGCCAAGCTCGACCCTTACCGCATCGGGATCTCCGTCAGTTCCAGCAAAGGCGGGGTTTCCACCTATGACCGCTTTGCGGACAAGCTGCGGTCGCGTCCGCACGCGATTTTGGGCGCGCGCGTTTACTCCAACGTTGTCCCGAACTTTGCCGCGCAATGGATTGCGCGCCGCTGGAAAATCAACGGGCCGGCGCGCTGTTATGTCGCGGCTTGCGCGACCGGGACGGTGGCCGTGATCGAAGGCGCGCGCATGATCCAGGATGGCATTGTCGATTGCTGCATAGCCGGGGCGAGCGATGCCTCGATCGTGCCTTTGATGCTGGCTGGCTATTCTCAAATGAAAGCGTTATCTCCCGACGGGATGCGTCCCTTTGACCGCCGCCGGCGCGGTTTTCTGGTCGGCGAAGGCGCGGGCATTCTTATTTTGGAATCTTTAGAACATGCGCAGGCGCGCAAGGCGCGGATTTACGGCGAGATCGTCAACTTCAGCTATGGCAGTGACAGTAAAGGGCTCACGCATTTTTCCGACAAGACCGCGCTGGCCCACACCCTTCAACAATTGTTGCAGCGTTGCGGCTGGAAAGCCGAAGCGATCGATTATGTGAATTTGCACGGAACCGGCACGCGGGCCGGCGATATTTATGAAACCGAACAACTCAAGCGCGCTTTTGGTCCGGCCGCGGCACACATTCCCATGAGCTCTACGAAATCCATGACCGGCCACTTGCTGGGCGCGTCCGGCGCCGTTGAAATGATTGCTACATTCTTAGCCATGCGGGATGGGTTTATTCCGCCCACGATCGGTTTGGAAGAGCCGGACCCGGCTTGTGATTTGGATTACACGCCCATTCACGCGCGCAAAAAAATACTGCGCCGCGCGATCTCGCTTTCGATGGGATTTGGCGGACATATCGCGACCATCGCTCTGGAGCGTTTTTTATGATCGGCGAAACCCTATTGCGCGAAGAACTTCTGGCGCTGCAGCAAAAAGATTTATACCGGCAGTTGCGTACGCTGGAATCCATCAGCAGCACGCGCGCCATTTGGAATCAGCGCGAGTACCTGCTTTTTTGCGGGAATGATTACTTGGGGCTGGCGCATCATCCGGCCGTTGTGGAAGCGACTTGTGCCAGTGCCCGCCATTGGGGCGTCGGCGCGGGCGCCGCGCGTCTGGTTTCGGGCCATACATCTTTGCATCAGCAGCTAGAAACCGCGCTTGCGCAGTGGAAAAAAAAGGAGCGGGCCCTGGTTTATTCGGCGGGGTACATGGCGAACTTGGGTGTTTTGAGCGCCTTGGCGGAAGAACAGGATCTTATCGTGATGGATAAGTTGTGCCATGCTTCCCTGATCGACGGCGCGCGTATGTCCGGGGCCGCATTGCGCGTGTTCCCGCACCGGAATTACGAAAAATGTGCTGAAATTTTGGAGAAAAGCGCAGCCTTTCGCCGGCGCTTTTTGGTTTCAGACACAGTGTTTAGTATGGACGGTGATTTGGCGGATTTGAAAACCTTGGCCGCGTTACGTCAAAAATATGCGTGCTGGCTTTTCGTGGATGATGCGCACGGGACCGGCGTTTTGGGTTATGAGGGCGGCGGCGCTGCGGAAGATTTAGCTCTGGAATCGGAAATCGATGTGATGACAGGCACTTTGTCCAAATCGTTGGGATGTTTAGGCGGTTTTGTTGCCGCCTCGGAAGCGGTCATCGAATATTTGATCAACCGTTCGCGGCCTTTTATTTATGCCACGGCGTTACCGCCGATGCTTTGTCAGGCAGCACTCACGGCCATGGAGATTGCGCGCGGTGACCGGACATTGCGTATGAAGTTATGGCAGAATGTTCAAAAATTGCACGAAGGGCTGTCGGCTTTGGGGTTTTCCATGGCGCCGATCGCGTCGCCGATCCTGCCGATTTTGATCGGCGGCGAAAAAGAAGCCTTGGAATTTTCCCAGGCTTTAATGGAGCAAGGTATTTTTGTTCCGGCCATGCGTTACCCCACGGTCGCCAAAGGCAAAGCGCGGCTGCGGGTGACGGTGAGCGCGGCGCATGATGAAGGGGATTTAAACCGCCTCCTCGAGGCTTTAAAGCGTCTGCGACTGTGATTGTAACTTATTGTATCTAAATAAGTTACAGAAATGACTTCCTGTTTGATCTGATTTGAAGTATCATAGTTCAAAATTTCATAAAAAGGCGGCCAATGGCCCGTGCCAACCAAACAGCAGTCAGCCCCGCAGTGGGTTTCGATTCGAAATAGAATTCGTTTTTTTGACGAAATTTTACAAACCAGTTCCGCAATCCTGAGTCTGGCTGCGCTCGCGAGCGCGGCGTACCTGCTCTACCGGTTATCCTCCCAACAATTTCAAAGCCTGCAAGGAACCAATTTATACTTAGTTGTTCTTATCGCAGGGGTTTTGGGTATGATCGGGCTTCATTACTTAGTGATGATTTATTTAAGGCAGCTACAGCGAAAAGCCGAGCGTTATACCCAGCACGATGGGATACAACCGGTCTATGATTGGGATGGCTTCCACCAGGTTTTGCGCCGCGAAATACGGCGTGGCGGCCGTTATCATCTGCCGGTCACTCTTTGCCTTCTAAGCGTTGATGATTTACATCTCCTGATGCACCGGCAGGGACGCGGTTTCAGTGATAAATTATTGGGCCGTTTTGTCGAGTTGTTGATCGGGCTGATTCGTTCCTCTGATTATTTGGCGCAATTAAGCGAAAATGAATTTTGCATCCTCTTGTGCCATACCGATCTGGCCAATGCCGAAAAATTTTTGTTCCGCGCGCTTTTGCAAGCTCAGGAGCGTTTGGAAATTAGTTTTAGCGCCGGGCTGACCATCTTCCGCGCGGGGGAAAATCCGCTCGAATTTTTGCGCCGCGTCCGACAGGCTTTGGAACAGGCCCGGCATGAAGGCCAGAAAAAGATTCACTGCGCAATCGGTAAGGATGACAGTCAGGTCATTAAAAGTTTTTAACTTCCACAACACCGTTTTCGTTCATAGAGCAGCATCCGTCAAAGGAATTTTTTCGTTTTATGCCGCAGCTTGAAAAAGAAATGAAACCCGCCGCCGCAAAAAAGAATCCCAGCCGGCTGTCCTTAATCGAAAAAGACAAACAATATCTTTGGCATCCCTTTACCCAAATGCGGGATTGGCAGCAGGAACCCGTTTTAATCATTCGCAAAGCCAGCGGGGTTTATCTGGAAGATGGCGAAGGACGGCGTTATTTAGACGGCGTCTCCTCGCTTTGGTGCAATGTGCATGGCCACGCCGTGCCCGAATTGGATGCGGCGATCGTCGCGCAATTAAAAGAGGTGGCCCATTCCACATTCCTTGGGCTTTCGCATGCGCCGGCGATTGAATTAGGCGAGCGGCTTGTGCAGCTTGCGCCGCCGGGATTAAGCCGTGTCTTTTATTCGGATTCCGGATCGGAAGCCGTGGAAATCGCGCTTAAAATGGCGTTCCAATACTGGCAATTGACGGGGCATAAGAAAAAAACGCGCTTCGTCAAACTGACGCACGCTTATCACGGCGATACACTGGGGGCGGTTAGTGTCGGCGGGATTGACCTTTTTCATGAAATTTTCGAACCGTTGCTTTTCCGGTCTTTGACGGTTCCCGCGCCGTACTGTTATCGCTGGCCGACAGGCAGCGATCCGAAAAAGGTGAAAGAAGAAGCGCTTGCCGCCATGGAAGATGTTTTGGCAAGCCAGCATGAAGAAATCGCGGCGCTGGTGATGGAGCCTTTGATGCAAGGGGCCGCGGGCATGATTAATCAGCCGGAAGGGTATATTTCCCGTGCGCGGGCCTTGACGAAAAAGTATAATGTTCTCTTGATTTTGGATGAAGTTGCGACCGGGTTTGGACGGACCGGCCGGATGTTCGCCAGCGAGCATGAAAAGGTGACGCCGGATTTGATGGCCGTTGCCAAGGGGCTTACGGGCGGCTATCTGCCGTTGGCAGCCACGCTGGCCACGGAAGAAATTTATCAGGCTTTCCTGGGCGAATATGAAGAGTTTAAGGCTTTTTTTCACGGGCATACCTACACGGCGAATCCATTGGCCTGCCGGGTTGCGTTAGCGAATCTGGAATTGTTTCAGAAAAACCGCGTGCTCGAAAATTTGCCGGCCAAGATTGATCTCATGGCGCGCCGGCTGGCGCGTTTGTGCGACTGGCCGCATGTCGGCGATATCCGTCAAGTCGGGATGATGGCAGGCATTGAGCTTGTGCAAGACCGTAAAACGAAAGAGCCGTTCGCGCCGGCAACAAAAATCGGCATGCGCGTGATCGAAAAAGCCCGCGCCAAAGGCGCTATCCTGCGGCCGCTGGGATCCGTAATTGTGCTCATGCCGCCGCTCAGTATGACCGAAAATGAATTAGAGCAACTGTTGACGATTACCGAAGAGTCGATCGCGGAAGTCACCTTAGATTTATCAAAAAAGGACGCATGAACGTAAAACCCGGTATTTTTATTACAGGCACCGATACGGGCGTTGGTAAAACCGTCGTGGCTGCCGGCTTGGCCTTGACGTTGCGTGCGCGCGGCTTGAAGGTGGGCGTCATGAAACCCGTGGCGACCGGATGTGACGGGCCGCCGGACCATCTTGTTTCCGCCGATGCGGTTTATTTATGGGAAGCGGCCGAGAACGAATACCCGCCGCTTACGAGCCCCTCCCGTTTCCGCAACCCCTTGGCGCCGCATGTGGCCGCTACGCTGGAAAAAACCGAAGTGAATTTGAAGGGCATTCATCACGCGTTCCACGAATTACAAAAATATTATGATTTTATTATTGTGGAAGGCATTGGCGGTATGATGGTGCCGTTGACCAAAGATTATTATGTGGCTAATTTAATCCGTGAGTTTCAGCTTCCGATCGTGATCGTTTCTCACGGAGGCTTGGGTGCGATCAACCACACGCTGTTGACGATTGATGCGGCGCTTGTGCGCGGGTTTGAAATCAAAGGCGTTATTTTCAATCGCGTGGCGACCACCAATATTTCGCTCGCGGAATTAACCAACCCCAAAGAAGTCCACGAGTTGACACATATTCCCATTTTAGGTTCCTTGCCAGAAATTAACGGTCTGGATGTGGAAAACTGCAAGTTCGGGCAGCTGCAAGCGGTTTTCGAAGACCGTATCCGCGTGGATAAAATCGTTTCCACGCCCACAATTCCGGCCTGATTTCGGAGATTTTCATGACAAAACGCAAAATCCTGGTTGCGATGAGCGGTGGTGTCGACAGTTCCGTCGCCGCGGCCTTATTGCAAGAGGAAGGACATGAAGTTGGCGGCGCCACGATCCGGACTTGGGCGCCCAATGATTGCGAGGATCTCAACACACGCGCCTGCTGCGGCCTGAGCGGGGTTGAGGACGCGCGCGATGTGGCGACGACCTTGAACATTCCCTACTGGGTTTTTAATTTTGAAAAAAATTTCAAAGCTTCAGTCGTCGACTATTTTGCGTCGGAATATAAGCAGGGTCGCACGCCGAATCCCTGCATCGCCTGCAATGAGCATGTGAAATTCCGCCAATTTCTTGTGCGCGCGCGCCAGCTCGGTTTTGATACGATCGCCACCGGCCATTATGCGCGCCTGGAATACGATGAGGGGCGCAAGGCGCACTACATTGCCGAAGGCACGGATGCCGCCAAAGACCAGTCCTATGTGCTTTTCCCTCTCGACCAGGAAGTGTTATCCAGCACCTTGCTGCCGCTCGGCGGCTACACCAAGCAAGAGATCCGGCAAAAGGCCCGCGCGCTGGGGTTGGAATCCGTGATGGCAAAGCCGGACTCGCAGGAAATCTGCTTTATTCCCAGCAACGATTACGGGACCTTTCTTGAAAAACGTTATCAGGATCCGGCTTTGAATCCGGGTGAAACTTTGCCGGGCGAGGGTTTGGTCAAAACAACCGACGGAAAAGTGATTGGCAAGCATCCGGGCTATTTTCATTTTACGCGCGGCCAGCGCCGCGGCTTGGCTATTCCCCACACAGAAAAATTGTACGTCGTGAATGTGGACCCGGTTCAAAATGAAGTGATTGTGGGATTGAAACACGAGGTCTTGAATCTGAATTGCCGGATCACCCGCATGAATTGGTTTTTGAAGCCCGCGGTCGGTGAAACATTGAATGTGGCCGTTAAAATCCGTTCGCAGCACCAGAAGGCACGCGCCAAAATTTATGTGAATACGGAATCCGAAATCGAAGTGACCTTCGAAGAACCCCAGGACGCAATTACGCCGGGACAGGCGGGCGTGGTTTACGAAGGTTCCCGCGTTTTAGGCGGCGGATGGATCCAGCAGGTGATGGCATGAAAAACGGCATCGTTTTAGACCGGAAAAGAGAAGCGAGCCTTGTCAGCTGGGCGATCTACCGGCCGCGTCCGCCGCGGCAGGTGCAGATCCCGTTGCGTTGGCAGAATGATTTGGCCGCGATTCCTTGCGTGACTCCGGGGCAATCCGTCCGGCTCGGTCAGAAAATCGCCGACCCGGCCGGCGCGTTCAATGTGGCCGTTCACGCGAGTATTTCCGGCACGGTGGTCGCGATCACGCAGGCCGAACATCCTTTTTTGGGCAAAGTGCCGGCCGTGATCCTGGAATCCGATGATCAGATGCGTAAAACCAAAGAATTTGGCTGCAAGCGGGAAGGCTGGAAAAATCTTTCCACCCAGGAAATCCGGGATATTCTTCAGAATGCGGGGGTCGTGGGCTTGCAGAGCATGGCCCCCGTGCATCACAAAAATGGTCCGGAAAAACAAGGGCGGGCCCACACTTTAATTTTGAATGCATGCGAGTCGGAGCCGTATGTCACCAGCGATCATGCCTTGATTTTGTCGCATCCGATGGAAATATTAAAAGGCGCTGAAATTCTGCGGATGCTTTCCGGTGCGGAGCGCGTTTGGATTGTTCTGGAAGGCGACCAATTGGCGGCCGTGGAAATTTTACGCAGCAAAATTTATCTGTCGAAATGGAATCATTTTGAAGTTCGGACTGTCCCGGCGCGATACCCGCAAGGACATGCGGTAACATTAATTGAAACCCTCTTGGGGGCGGGCGCGCTTGAACAAAAACAAAAGCCTATCGCAGAAACCGTCCGCATGCACCATGTGGCCACGGCCTTTGCGGTCTACGAAGCCGTGGCGCTGCAAAAGCCCTTGGTGGAACGCGCCGTGACGATCGGCGGGGAATGCGTGGCGGAAGCTAAAAATGTCTGGGTGCCACTCGGCACTTCCTATGATGAGAGCTTCAAGTTTTGCCGCGGCTTGCTACGCGAGCCGCGTAAAGTGATCACGGGCGGACCGATGACCGGGCGCGCGCAGCCGCATCTGGACTTTCCGGTGCTGCCGGGGACCCAAGCATTACTGGCGTTACCCAAAGAAATCGTTTTCGAGGAAGAGGTGTCCCCGTGTATCCGGTGCAGCGCATGTACGGACGCGTGTCCGGTTGAAATTTCTCCCGCCATGATTGCACTCGCTGCCGAGAGAGATCGTTTTGATTTGGCGCAAGACTGGGGCGCGGCCTTATGTATCGAATGCGGCGCTTGTTCCTATGTTTGTCCCGCCAAACGCCCTATGGTGGAATTGATCCGCTATGCGGATTCGCGCTACGCGCCCGAAGAAAAGGTTGAAGTCCCGCGCAAGCCTTTCCCGAAACCCGCAAAAGAACCGCAAGAAAAGAAATTTTTTGCCGAAACATTCTAGGAACCCAAATTACCTTTATGAATCTTAATCGTCCTTTTTTCAGTGGTTTTGCCGCAGGCGTCTTGTCTGTCTTGCTCCTGCTCCTGGTTTTTGTGGCCGGCACGCATTATCCGGCAGCCGGCCCGGGCGCTGCGCCGGTGGCTGCCCAAAAGACGCCGCCGGCTGTTGAAGCCAAGCCAGCCGAAGCGCAAGCGGAAGCCGGTGAGAAGTCTTTTCGCGGCGTGGCCGACGCTCCCGTTACGATCATTGAGTATGCGGATTTTCACTGCCCTTTTTGTAAAAAGGCCAATACGGCCATAGAAAAATTGATGGCCGACTATGCGGGCAAGTTAAAATTGGAATTTTACCATTACCCGTTATCGGGGGCGCCCGGAAAAGGGTCGTGGCCGACGCATGAGGCCGCCGCCTGTGCCGGTAAACAGGGGAAATTTTGGGAATATCATGACAAGATTTTTGAACATCCGGGAGCGCCGCAGAAAGAAACCCTCAGCGCTTTTGCCAGCGAGTTGGGGCTTGATACGGCGGCGTTTGAAAAGTGTTTGGCCAATGGTGAAACGCGCGGTCTCATTACGAGTGACCGGAGCAAAGGTAGCAAAGACGGTGTGAGTGGCACACCGGCTTTTTTTATCAATGATTTTAAAGTGGAAGGCGCCTATCCTTATGATTATTTTAAACAGGTCGTCGATGCCCTTTTAAATCCCGCGGAATTTAAACTGCCGGCCGGCGCTGCGGAGGCGGAAGAACTGCAAAACGTCCAGTTTGACGATTTGGAAGGCCGCCACATGCAGGGACCCAAGGATGCGCCGGTTACGATCGTTGAATTTAGTGATTTTCATTGTCCTTTTTGCACGCGGCTCAGCCCGACATTACAACAATTGATGCAAACTTATGACGGCAAAATCCGGCGCGTGTTTCGTCATTTTCCCTTGAGCTTTCATGCGGGTGCGGACAAGACGCATGAGGCCTCCGAGTGCGCCGGCGAACAAGGTAAATTTTGGGAATTCCTCCAAAAGGCGTTTGAAACGTCCCGCAGCTATGACCGGGCCAGCCATCTGGAAATGGCCAAACAGATCGGGCTGGATTTAAAAGCTTTTGAAAGCTGCCTGGATAGCGGTAAATTTCAAAGCCTTATTCAAGCGGACATTGCCAAAGGAAGCGCTTCCGGCGTTTCCGGCACGCCCACGATTTTTATCAATGGCCAAAAATTTTCGGGCGCCCAGTCGTACGACACGCTGAAAGCCATTGTTGAAAGTAAATTAAGCCCTTCAAATTAATCCCCACCGCGTGAGCAAGGATACGGTTAATGCATGGTCGCTTATGTAACCGGACCCGGGCCGCATATCCGGGCAGCAACATCGGTTCCTAAACGCTGCTGGGTCACGGCGGCGGCGCTTTTACCTCTCTGTATGGCCGCGCTTTACCTTTCCGGCTGGCCGGTCCTGCGCGTTTTAGGCAGCGCGGTTTCCGCCGCGCTTTTAGCCGAATGGCTGGCCAAAAAAATATTTCAAAAACCTTTATCTTTACACGACGGGCATAGCCTGCTTATGGGACTGCTTTTTGGCTGTCTTTGTCCGCTTTCCATGCCGGCTTGGATGGTCGCGCTCAGCTGTGGTTTTGGCATTTTTGTCGGCAAAGAACTCTTTGGCGGGATGGGGCAATACGTGTTTCATCCGGCGCTTGTCGGCCAAGCCTTTCTTTATGTCAATTTTCCGCAAGCGGATTTAATGCGCTCTATCGCCGGACTCCTGGACGGTTCTTTTACCGGAACACTCGCGCTTTTAGGCGGCGGCTTATTTTTGCTGAGCCGCCAGCTTTTTTATTGGGAGATCCCGCTGCTGTTTGCGGGGGTCCTGACGGCGGGGGCGTTCCTGCTGGGATTGGATTTAAGCGCTGCCGTTTTGTCGAGCGGGATTCTTTTTTCGGCTTTTTTTCTTATTCCGGAGCCGGCGACGCTCCCGATGGCGCGCTGGGGTGCGCGAGGGTATGCCATGGGGGCAGGTTTCTTGATCCTGGGTTTGATGGGCGGCGGGGCGCAGGCTTTTTATGTTTTGCCTTTTGCTTTGCTTGTGATGAACGCTTTGACGCCTTGGATCGATGCCCGTATCCGGCCGCGTCACGCCACATCGATTTCAGAACAGCCCTATTTATGACGGCGCCTTTTTGGCGCGAAGGCGCCCGGTATCTTTTTTTCTTTGTTTTTCTTGCGGTCTGGATTTTAGTGCTGAGCTGGTTCCGTCAGATAGCTTTTCCAAAACCGCAGAGCGTTCTGCAAACCGGAGCAATCCATGCGCATCCATCCCTTTAATCGCGAGGTCTTGGTGTTGGCGCTTTTACCGCTGCTGACGGAGCTCGCGGGCATTCGAAGCGCGCTTTTTTTTGGCTTGTTGGTGACTTTAGGCTGGTGGTTGACATTTTTCTTTTTTGGTTTGACGCGCGCGTGGTTTCCGGAACCCTTATTAAAAACCGCGGTCATTCTTTGGCTGGCCGGATTGGGTCAGTTAGCCTGGTACCAATGGGATTGCCGGCCGCTGTGGGTTCTGAGTGTGGCGATTCTTCTCTTCGATCATTGGGACACGCTTTTGCTTGCGGCCGTGCATTGGAAAAAAGGATTGTGGGACGGGGCCGGTTTTGCCGGATTGTGTTTGGTTTTTGGAAGCCTTCAAGAGCTTTGCCGCCAATACGAGCATTTAAAATTTTTTCAGGGGCCGGCGGGCGGGCTCCTGATCTTAACTTTGGCTATTCTCGTGTGGCGGCAGGTGAAAGTAAAGCGGGCCTATGCCTGACTGGATTTTTTTGACCACCGTCATCGGCTTTTTTTTGGCCCAGGAAAAATCAGGCCGGTTGAATCTTTTTGCGTGGCATAACAATTTAAAATTGTTTTTGGGTGAGAGCGTTCGTTTGATTTGGCAGCCCCTGCTTCTCATCACGCTTTATAGCGGTGCGGAAGCATGGCTGCCGGTTCGGCAGCCGGGGGAATGGGCCATTCCCTTTTTGCTGCTAGGCGCTTTCTGGTTAGGGCGGTTGGAACGCCGTTCCGCTGTTTTTTTTCTCGGCACTTTTACGATTGCTTATTTTGCCATCGCAGACCCTGAAGCCGATCTCTTCGCGCGCCTTGTGTGCGGGGGGGGGCTCGCCTTAAGCATGATTTTGTTTCAAACGCTTCTTCTAGGGGTCGCCGAGAGGCTTACGCTTTGTGAGGTGCCTTCCAGCTTGGAAGGGCTGCCGATCCTTATGATTGCCGGAGCGCTTGTTTCGCTAGCTTTGTGGGGTTTTTGGGCTTGCCACAGCGTTTGAGCGGAGGTGCAAAAATTTGCCCTATCCCTTTTATTGACAATAGGTTATAGCTAAAAAAAGCGGCCAAGGATAAAACTTGACGAAAAACTTTTTCCTCGCTATGCTAGCGCCCGATTGTTTGCCAATCTCAATCCCGCTCCAACATAATTCCAACGACAACGTAGGTTTAGCGAGATTGCGGCTTCCATGTATCCTACCGGGCATAGCCCGCGGTAGTTCTGCCGGCCGCATCAAAACTCCGAGAGATTGAAGAGTAGAATCAACTGAGCGTCTTCAATTTGAAGGACTCGCGGAGCGGGGAAGCTAAAGGAACCATTTTAGTCTGTGTCACTCACGATGATGCCTGCGCGCGCCAAAGCTGGGCCTTCGACCAAGCAGAAACCCAAATTTCTATTGGTCGACGGGACCATGATGTGTTACCGGGCTTATTACGCCATCCGTTCGCTTTCCAATTCCCGCGGGGAAGCGACCAATGCCATTTATGGTTTTGTGACCATGATCCGTAAGCTGGTGGAAGAACAAGCGCCGGATTATCTGGGGATTTGTTTTGATCTGAAGGGGGGCAGCGCCGCCCGCAACGAACTCTTCAAAGATTATAAAGCGCATCGCAAACCCATGCCCGACGATCTTGGCGAACAGCTGGAGCCGATCAAAGCTTTTTGCCGCGCCTTTCATTATGCAACTTTTGAAAAACAGGGCTATGAAGCCGACGATTTGATCGGGACGCTGGCCTTGCAAGCTGAAAAAAAGGGTTTTGAGGTTTTGATTGCGACCGGTGACAAGGATGCCCTGCAGCTGGTCAATGACAATATCCGGATTTTGAATCCCAATAAAGACAACGCATTGATTGATGCGCAAGAAGTGCGCAAACGTTTTGACGGTTTAGGACCTGAGAAAGTACTCGAGCTGATGGCGTTGATGGGCGATAGCTCGGACAATATCCCGGGCGTCCCGGGCATCGGCGAAAAAACGGCCGTGCGTCTGATCAAAGAATTCGGATCCATAGAAAATTTGCTCAAGCACGTCACCAAAATTACTTCCAAGAAACAGCAAGAACTTTTAAAAGAGCATGCGGATTCAGCGAGGATGTCGCGCGAACTGGCGCAACTGGATACGAAAGTCCCCGTCGATTTCGAATGGGATCAAATCAAACCCGGCGCGCCGGACCGCGAAACGCTTTTGGATTTATTGAAACGTTATGAATTTAAGACCCTTTTAAAGCAGTGGATGCCCGAGGGCGAGAGCGCCGCGGTGGAACGGCATTATCAGATTATCCGGACCAAAAAAGAATTGTCGGATTTAGTTCAGACGTTGAAGAAAGCCAAGGCGTTTAGTTTCGATACAGAAACCACCTCGGTGGATCCGATGCGGGCCGTGCTGGTGGGGCTCAGTTTTTCCTGGAAAATGTGTCATGCCGCATATGTGCCGGTGGCCACCAAAGAACATCAGGGCGAGGGTTTGCCGCTCGCGGATGTCCTGGAGGCTTTGCGGCCTGTGCTGGAAGATGCGGCGCTTCAAAAGTATGGCCAAAATATCAAGTATGACTGGATTGTGCTCAAGCGCGCCGGCATCACCGTGCAGGGCTTGGCCTTCGACACCATGATCGCCAGTTATTTGATTAATCCGGTGAAATTTAATCATAATCTGGATGATATTACGCTCGAGTATCTGGCCTTTAAAAAAATTCCGACGGCTTCCTTGATCGGGCAGGGCGCGGCACAGAAGACCATGGATCAAGCCCCGCTGGCGGATGTCGCGGTGTATGCCAACGAAGATGCGGACTGTGTTTTCCGGCTGGTGCCGCTGCTCAAAAAAGAGCTCGAGCAAAAAGGCTTAGAGAAATTATTCGCGGAAGTGGAAATGCCGCTGATGGAAGTCCTGGCGAAGATGGAAATGAACGGCGTCCATCTGGACCTCAAATTTTTGAAAAAGTTTTCAGGCAGCGTCGCCGCGGATCTTGAAAAGCTTTGCCAGAATATTTACCGCGAAGCCGGTGAAGAATTTAATATTAATTCGACCAAACAGCTGGCCGAGATTCTTTTTACAAAATTGAAATTGCCGGTAGTCCGGAAAACAAAAACCGGCTACTCGACGGATGTGAGTGTTTTGGAAAAATTGGCAGAGAGCTATGAGCTGCCGAAGATGCTTTTGGGTTACCGCGAAAAATCCAAGTTAAAATCGACTTATTTGGACGCGCTGCCCGAAATGGTGCACCCGGAAACGGGTTTGATCCACACCTCTTACAATCAGGCCACGACGGCGACGGGAAGGCTGTCAAGTTCCGATCCGAATTTGCAAAATATTCCGATCAAGACCGAAGAGGGCCGGCAAATTCGCAAAGGGTTTGTACCGCGCGAGCGCAAAAAAGGCAGCGGGCGCATTTTATCCGCTGACTATTCTCAAATCGAATTGCGGATTTTGGCGCATTTTTCGGACGACAAGCAGCTCATGGAAGCGTTTCAAAAAGACCGGGATATTCACAATTTTACGGCCACGTTGCTTTACGGTATTCCTGAGAAAGAAGTGACGCGCGAAATGCGCACGGTGGCCAAGACGATTAATTTCAGTATTATTTACGGAAAAACCGCTTTCGGGCTTTCGCAGGATTTGAAGATTTCGATCGCCGAAGCCGACGGTTTCATCGAAGCGTATTTCACCCGCTATGCGGGCGTTAAAAAGTATTTGGAAGCGCAAAAAGCCAAAGCGCACGAGCATGGTTATTTAACCACGTTGCTTGGCCGGCGCGCCTACTTTCCCGAAATTAATTCTTCGAATATACAAAAGCGTCAGTTTGCGGAACGCGCCGCCATCAATGCGCCGATTCAGGGCACGGCCGCCGATTTGATCAAGCTGGCCATGATTCGGATCCAGGCCCGGCTTGAGAAAGATTTTCCCGAGACCTTGATGGTGATGCAGGTTCATGATGAGTTGGTTTTCGACGTCCCGGAAGCAAAAACGGATGCCGTCATTGAGCTTGTCAAAAAAGAAATGGAAGAGGCGCACAGCCTGAAAGTGCCTCTCCGGGTTGATTTTAACCTGGGGGATTCATGGTACAAGAATTAAAGCGCGCCAAAGCCGGCAAAATCATTTTGGGATTAACGGGCGGTTTTGGTTCGGGTAAAAGCACGGTTGCAAATTTTTTTCAAGAGCTGGGTGGTTTTGTGGTGAATGCCGATACCCTGGCGCATGAAGCGCTTTTGCCCGAGAGTCCGGTTTTGAGCACGGTTGAAAAGATCTTTGAGAAGGATGATGTCACGACGGGAGACAAGCTGGACCGCAAAAAAATCGCGTCCATTATTTTCCAGGATGTAAAAAAACGCCGGGCGCTGGAAGCGGTGATTCACCCGTTTGTTTTTCAGCGCATTGCGGAGGAAATTACGGCGGCCGAAACGCCGGTCGTGGTTGTCGAAGTGCCGTTGCTTTTCGAATCAGGTTTTGAACGTTTTTGTGATCATGTGATCTTTGTCGATGCGCCGCAGGAGCTGATTAAACAACGCCTGGCCGCGCAATCGTTTGCGCCGGCAGAGATCGAAGCACGCCAGAATGCGCAGATGTCCATGCAGGAAAAAGCAGCCCGTTCAGATTTGATTATTGATAATTCAGGAGATTTTCAAAAAACACGCCGATGCGTGGAAGCGGTTTGGAGCCGCTTTCGCACGGCCTCAAAAGGAGCTAATTAACAATGCCTAAGGAAAGACCGCCCAGAAACCGAGACAGGAGCACAAATCGCAATCATGCAGGCGCGCCGCCGCATCGTATGCCTCCGCCTCCGCGCATGCAGCAACCGCACACCGGCGGAGCCTCCGCGGCCGAGCGCAGCCATGCTGCCGCGGCCGTCAAAGATAGCGACACGCCGGTTCAGCAGGGTCCCAAATCGGAAAAAGCGTTCGACGTTCTCAGCCTGAAACGCTTAAAGATCAGCGAGTTGCACGAAGTCGGCCAGAAATTCGGGCTGGGCTCGACGACCGGCATGAAGAAGCAGGATCTTATTTTCAAAATTCTGCAGGCGCAGGCCGAGCAATCCGGACTGATGTTCGGTGAAGGCGTATTGGAAATTCTGGATGACGGTTTTGGTTTCCTCCGTTCGCCGAATTACAATTATTTGCCTTCCCCGGACGATATTTACGTTTCTCCGAGCCAAATCCGCCGCTTTAATTTGCGCACGGGTGACAGCGTCAGCGGCGAAATCCGGCCGCCTAAAGAAGGGGAACGTTATTTCGCGCTCTTAAAAGTCGAAGCGGTCAATTTTGAAGATCCCGAGACGATTAAGAATAAGATCCCGTTCGATAATCTCACACCGCTTTATCCGCAGCGGCGGATTCTTCTGGAAACGGATCCGGAAGAAGTTTCGATGCGGGTCATGGATCTTTTAACGCCGATCGGTTTCGGCCAACGCGGTCTGATCGTGGCGCCGCCTTACAGCGGTAAAACGATTCTGTTGCAGAAAATTGCGAACAGCGTTGTCCGCAACAATCCCGATACGTATCTCATCGTGCTTTTGATCGATGAACGTCCGGAAGAAGTGACGGATATGCAGCGCTCGGTCAACGGCGAAGTGGTGTCTTCTACCTTTGATGAACCGGCCGAACGGCACGTGCAGGTCGCTGAAATCGTGCTGGAGAAAGCCAAGCGTCTTGTCGAGCATAAGCGCGATGTCGTGATTTTGCTGGACAGCATCACGCGTCTGGCGCGCGCCTATAACACGGTTGTGCCGCACTCCGGCAAGATTCTTTCAGGCGGTGTCGATTCCAATGCGTTGCATAAGCCCAAAAGATTTTTTGGTTCTGCCCGTAATATTGAAGAGGGCGGTAGTTTAACCATCATCGCCACGGCGCTGGTGGATACGGGCTCGCGCATGGACGAAGTTATTTTCGAAGAGTTTAAGGGAACCGGCAATATGGAATTGCAGCTGGATCGCAACCTGTTCCAGAAACGCATCTATCCTGCCATCGATGTGAAGAAGTCCAACACGAGAAAAGAAGATCTTCTATTGGATAAAGATGAGCTCAATCTTGTTTGGATTTTGCGCAAGGTTCTCAACGAGCTGAATCCCGCAGAAGCCATGGAGCTTTTGGTGAATCGCCTTGGCAAGTCCAAATGCAATGCGGAATTCTTGTTAAGCATGAAAAAAACGGAGAGATAAAACCATGAAAGCAGATATTCATCCTAACTACGGCCCGGCCACTGTGCGGTGCGCCTGTGGCAACGTGATTCAAACGCGCAGCACAAAGGCCACCATCGAGGTCGATATTTGCTCGGCTTGCCACCCGTTTTTTACGGGCAAGCAGAAATTTATCGACACGGCGGGACGCATTGACCGCTTCAAGAAGAAGTTTGCGAAGCGGCCCGGTCCGGCTAGTTCTGAAAAGTAGCTCGGCTCAAAAGCGCGGGGTTTCGGTATTGCACCGGACCCCGCGCTTTTTTTATCCGCCTATGCAAAATGATTTTGCACAGGCGAGACCTCACCTGTGCCAGAAAGCGGCGGGATTCGCCCGGACGGATTTCGCCAAATCTTGTGGTGCAGAAGCTAAATGGCGAAAGCGGGTGTGGTGATAACACGGGTAACGAAAGTACCAGTTAAAAGGTTATGATCTATTTAGAAAAATTAGAACAAATTGTCAAACGCGTCGGGACGATCGAGCAGGATCTGACCAATTCCGAGATCATTAAAAATCAGACGCAGTATCAGGCGCTGATGAAGGAACTTGCGCAATTGCGGCCGATTGTGCAGGCCTATGAAGTCTATCGCAAACTGGACGGTGAGATGAAAGAGCTCAAACAAGGACTGCAGGCCGACGGGGTTGACCGCGAAATGAAACGGCTTTACGAAGAAGAATTGCGCATTCTGGAACCGAAAAAAGAAAAAACGCGGCTTGAAATCGAAGATCTTTTGCTGCAGGAATCGGATGAAAACGCAGGCCGGGACGTTATCATGGAAATTCGGGCCGGCACCGGAGGCGATGAAGCAGCGCTGTTTGTCTCAGATCTTTTCCGCATGTATACCCGGTACGCCGCTGCGCATAGCTTGAAGACCGAAGTCATGTCTTCCAACCCGACCGGCAAGGGAGGCTTCAAAGAAGTAATTTTCAGCGTGAGCGGCCGGAATGCACACGGCCGGCTTAAATATGAGACAGGCATTCATCGGGTCCAGCGCGTGCCGGAGACCGAGGCCAGCGGTCGGATTCACACGTCGGCCGTCACGGTGGCTATGATGGTGGAAGCGGATGACACGGAAATCGAGATTAATCCCAAAGATCTTAAAATCGATGTTTTTCGCGCCTCGGGTGCCGGCGGGCAGCACGTGAACAAGACGGAATCCGCGGTCCGGATCACCCATCTCCCGACAGGCTTTGTCATCAGCTGCCAGGATGAGCGTTCTCAGCATAAAAATAAGGCCAAGGCCATGCGCGTGCTGCGGGCGCGTATTTTTGAGATGCGCCAGATGGAACGGGACCGGGAAGCTGCCAAGACCCGCAAACATCAGGTCGGCTCCGGAGACCGTTCCGGTAAGATAAGGACCTACAATTACTTAGAGCGACGGGTCACCGACCACCGGATCGGTTTGACTTTGCATGCACTTGATGATATTTTAGACGGCCATTTGGACCCCGTGATTCAGGCTTTGGCCGATCACGAGCGTAACCAAAAGCTCGACGCGGCATGATATGGAAAAACTCATGCAAACGAGTAAGGTCTTGCCGCAAAACCCTGTCTTTAGCCGAACCGTCCGGGAATGGCGAGGGCTTCATTGGCCCGCGCGCCTGCCCGTGCTGGTTTTATGAAAACCAGCCGGGAATGGCTCATCTGGGGTCAAGAAGAGCTCGCGGACTTGGATTCCGGCGAATCCCTAAGCAGTGCCGAGTGGTTGCTAGCGGAAAGTTTGGGTCTTGAACGTTCAAGACTTTATCTTGAAGGGGATCGTTTTCTCAACGATCAAACCATCCGGACTTTTCAAGCTTGGATCGCGCAGCGGAAAAAGCGGATGCCGTGCGCCTACATTACGGGCAAAGCTTTTTTTCGGGATGAAGAACTTTTGGTCGGTCCCGGTTGTCTCATCCCGCGGCCTGAAACCGAGCTTTTGGTTGAGCGCTTCGGCCGTTATGCGGCCGTCAATGTTTCCCATTCGTTTTCATTTTTAGATATCGGCACGGGGTCGGGCGCTATCGGTTTAGCGCTTTTAAGAATGTATTCGAAGGCTTCGGCCACGTTAAGCGATATTTCCGTGGATGCTTTGATGATGGCCCGGAAAAATCTCGAACGTTATAACGTTGCGTCGCGCGCGGAATTCATATGCGCGGATTTATTTGAGCATTTGGAAGGCCGCCGATGGGATGCGATTTTATGCAATCCGCCTTATTTGGCCGCAAGGGATTGGGAAAGCCTGCAGCCCGAACTCTTGTATGAACCGCG
>ORMF010954202.1_pt1 | contig 19741 bp, 20 predicted proteins | sample 1779871 | NCBI WGS metagenome assembly ORMF01 (sample SAMEA104232316, study PRJEB22302) | groundwater metagenome | biome: forest; feature: aquifer; material: groundwater | place: USA | collected 2011-08-07 | depth 5.4 m | reverse complement strand
TACGTCTCGTGGTTCAACTTCAAGGGAGCGCAACAGCAGCGCAAGGTCGGCACGTTATCGGGGGGTGAGCGCAATCGCGTGCACCTGGCGAAGCTGCTGCAGCGCGGATCCAATCTGCTGCTGCTCGACGAGCCGACCAACGACCTCGACGTCGACACCCTGCGCGCGCTCGAAGAGGCGCTGCTCAATTACGCCGGCTGCGCGGTGGTCATCAGCCACGATCGCTGGTTTCTCGATCGCATCGCCACGCACATGATCGCGTTCGAGGGCGACAGCCGGGTCGTGTGGTTCGAAGGAAACTATCAGGACTACGAAGCGGACCGGCATCGCCGCCTCGGCGCCGAGGCGGATACGCCGCATCGGATCAAGTACCGGAAACTGACGCGTTGACGGAGCGGGTCCTTTCGGACCCGCCGCAGAGGAGGCAAATCATGAACGCTGAACAGGCAAGGATTCTCGTCGAGCAATTCGCCGGTCTGATGGAAAGCGAAGTGCCGACCACGTGCAAAGTGCTGGCGGCGGTGCAGGCGGGCAATGGCGACTACAAGCCGGACGCGAAGTCGAGAAGTGCACGGGAGTTGGCAGCGCATATGGCGGTCGCCGATAACTGGTTTCTCCAGTCGATCATCGACGGTAAGTTCGAGTTCGACCCCGTCGCGGGTGAAAAAGCGGAGTCGCAGTTCAAGAGCGCCGACGAGATCGTCGCCTTCTACCAGAAGACAGTGCCCGACAAGCTCAAACAGCTGCGCGCGCTGTCGTCAGACAAGCTGGCGCGCGAGGTCGATTTCTTTGGCATGATGAAACTGCCGGCCGTCTCGTTCCTCGGCCTTGCCAACAATCACAGCGTCCATCATCGTGGACAGCTCGCGGCGTACCTGCGCCCGATGGGATCGAAGGTACCGTCCATCTACGGTGGCAGCGCCGACGAGCCGATGCAGGCGACCGCATAATCGCGGTTCACGCTTCCGAGAAGGGGTCGGGAGTCATTACGAGAATCGAAATCGAAGTGCCTTGTAGGTACATTTCGATTCTCGTAATGACTCCCGACCCCCTCGCCTGATCCCTGCATGTTTCCAGATCTCAGATCGTTCATTGACCGCCTCCACCGTGACCGCGACATCGTCACGGTGGACGCGCCGGTCGATCGGCATCTCGAAGTCGCCGAAATCCATCGACGCGTCATCGCGGCCGGCGGCCCGGCGCTGCTCTTCACCAACGTCACCGGATCCAGTTTCCGTCTCGTCACGAACCTTTTCGGCACCGCGCGACGCGCGGAGCTGGCGTTCGGCGAGCGGCCACTCCGGCTGATTCGCCGAGTCGTCCAATTGGCCGAGACGCTGCTCCCCCCCACACCGGCCAAGCTGTGGGGCGCGCGCGACGTCGGCCTCGAGCTGTTGAAGGTCGGCACGAAGCGCGTGGCGACGGGACCGGTGGCGGAACATGTCACGTCCGACGTGCACCTGGATCGCCTTCCTGCGATTACCTGCTGGCCGGAAGATGGCGGGCCGTTCATCACGCTGCCGCTCGTCTACACGACCCATCCCGATCGCGGCGGATCCAACCTCGGCATGTATCGCATGCAGGTGTACGATGCGCGGACGGCCGGCATGCACTGGCAGATCGGCAAGGGCGGCGGATACCACTACGCGGTTGCCGACGCGAGGAGTGAATCGCTCCCCGCCACGGTCTTTCTGGGCGGCCCCCCCGCGCTGATCCTGTCCGCGATTGCGCCTCTGCCCGAGAACGTGCCGGAGCTGATGCTGGCGTCGCTGATTGCGGGCGAGCGTCTACCGCAGGTGCATGGCCAAGGACCGCATCCCCTCATCGCGAACGCGGAATTCGCGCTCATCGGCGAAGTGCCGCCGGGCGTGCGGCGTCCCGAAGGTCCCTTTGGCGATCACTATGGTTACTACTCGCTGCAGCACGACTATCCGATCTTCCGGGTCAACCGCGTAGCGCACCGCACGGACGCGATCTACCCGGCCACAGTCGTCGGCAAGCCGCGGCAGGAGGATTTCTACATCGGCGACCTGCTGCAGGAGCTGCTGTCGCCGCTGTTCCCGCTCGTGATGCCCGCGGTGGAGCGTCTCTGGTCGTACGGCGAGACCGGCTATCATTCGCTTGCTGCCGCGGTGGTCAAACAGCGGTACGGACGCGAGGCGATGGCCAGCGCGTTCCGGATTCTCGGCGAAGGGCAGCTGTCGCTCACGAAGTTCCTGCTGCTGACCGATCGCCACGTCGATCTGCGGAACTTCAGGGCGACGCTCGAACATCTGCTTGCCAGGACCCACCCCGAGACCGATCTCTACGTGTTCTCGAACCTCTCGATGGACACGCTCGATTACACCGGGCCGACGGTGAACCAGGGATCGAAGGGAGTGTGGCTCGGGCTGGGTGATCCCGTGCGCGAATTGCCGAAGCAGTTCACCGCGGCTGCTCCGCAGGGTGTCACCGACGTGCGAGTCTTCTGTCCCGGCTGTCTGATCGTCGGAACAGCGTCCCGGACCGTGGAGCCCGATGCGGCATTGCGGCTTGCGAAAGAGGGCGTCTTCCGTGACTGGCCGCTCATCGTCATGACGGAAGAGCCGGCGCGCGCTGCCGCGAGCTCGATGAATTTCCTCTGGACCACGTTCACGCGCTTCGAGCCGGCGGCGGACATCCATGCGGCCGAGCGGCGAGTGTTGCGTAATCACCTCGCCTACAGCGCACCGATCGTCATCGACGCGCGGTTGAAGCCGGCGTTTCCAAGGGAGCTGTCGTGCGATGAGGCAACCGCGCACACGGTCACGCGGCGGTGGAAGGAGTATTTTCCGACGGCGAACGTGCAGATGGGAGACTCGGAGAAGGCGAGTCTCGATTAGGGGCCGCCTTCAGCCGGCCCATGAGATCTAATTCAACGCGTTCGGGACAGCGAGGGTGAATGGGGAGATCATCGCGTCGAACTGGTCGCCGTTCGCGGTTACCATCTGGTAGCTGCCCTGCATCGATCCGACCGACGTCTTGAGCGGGCAGAAGCTTCGATACTCGAACGAGGTGCCTGGGGTCAGCACCGGCTTCTCGCCGACGACGCCCGGACCCTTGACGCGCTCGACCTCGCCGTCGGCGTTGGTGATGATCCACTCGCGCGAGATCAGCTGCGCTGTCTCGCTACCGACGTTCGAGATGCGCACGTGGTACTCGAACAAGTACTGCGCGTCGCTTGGGGCGCTGCGCTCGGGCATGTACGCGCTCTGGACCTCGATGCGTATTCCGCGCGTCGTAGTATCGCTGGTGCGTACGCCCCGGCCCGACGTGGGGCGTCGCTCACGCGGGCCAGCCTCTTCCGGTTCTTTCGTATCTTTGGTGTCGCTCACAAGTTTCTGATTATGGCATGGCCACGAATCTAGGTTTCAAACAACGCACAGGTGAACGCACGGGGCGCAGCCTTGCCGGCGTCCTGGGCCCCGAACCGGGCAATAAGAAGAAAGTGTCGGCCTCCGAGGCGTGGCGCGAGGCGCGCGAGCTCCTCTGGGCCCACCGGCGCCGCCTTCTGATTGGCCTCATCCTGATGCTCGTGAGCCGAGTGGCCGGCCTGGTGCTGCCGGCCTCCTCCAAGTGGCTCATCGACGACGTGGTCGGAAAGGGCCGCACGGAGCTGCTGCTGCCGATCGCGCTGGCAGCGGGCGCAGCGACAATCGTGCAGGCGGTTACGTCATTTGCTCTTTCTCAGACACTCGGCGTGGCGGCGCAGCGTGCAATCACCGACATGCGAAAACGTGTGCAGGCGCACGTCATGCGGCTGCCGGTCCGGTACTTCGATTCGACGCAGACCGGTGTGCTCATCTCCCGCATCATGAGCGATGCGGAGGGTATTCGAAATCTCGTCGGCACCGGTCTCGTGCAGCTCGTGGGGGGACTGGTCACCGCCACGTTCGGTCTTGGCGTTCTCTTCTGGCTGAACTGGAGGCTCACGGTCATCACGCTTGTCGTGCTCGGCCTGTTCGGCGGGGGGATGGCGTACGCCTTCAAGACCCTCCGGCCGCTGTTCCGAGAGCGCGGCAAGATCAACGCGGAGGTCACTGGTCGACTGACCGAAGCGCTCGGCGGCATCCGCGTGGTCAAGTCCTACACGGCTGAGAAGCGCGAAGAGATCGTCTTCACCAAGGGGGCGCATCGCCTCTTTCGCAACGTCGCACAGTCGATGACCGGCGTGTCGGCGACAACGGCGGGGAGCACCGTGATCATCGGCATCATCGGCGTCCTGATGATCGGGCTTGGGGGACGCGCAATCATCGCTGGCCAGATGACGCTCGGCGATTTGATCATGTACATCTTCTTCATCGGCCTCGTGGCCGCGCCGCTCGTCTCGATCGCGTCGATCGGCACGCAGATCACCGAGGCGTTTGCCGGCCTCGATCGCATTCGCGAGATCCTCAACATGACGACCGAGCTGGATGAGGATCGGCAGCGGAAGGCGGTCGGGCGGCTCGCGGGCGACGTGGTGTTCGACAAGGTCTGGTTCGAGTACAACCCTGGACATCCGGTGCTCCGCGGCGTGTCATTTCAGGCGGAGCCCGGCACGACCACAGCGCTCGTCGGGTCGAGCGGGTCTGGCAAAAGCACGCTCATCAGCATCGTCATGGCGTTCAACCGCCCGACTCAGGGTCGTGTGCTGGTTGACGGCACCAACCTCGCGGAGCTGCGGCTGCTCGACTACCGAGGGCAGCTCGCCTCGGTGCTGCAGGAGAATTTCCTGTTCGACGGCACGATCGCGGAGAACGTCGGGTACGCCAATCCAGCGGCGACGCTCACGGAGATCAAGGAGGCCTGCCGCATCGCGCACTGTGACGAGTTCATCAGCCAGTTCCCGGAAGGGTACGACACGGTCGTTGGCGAGCGGGGTATCAAGCTGTCGGGCGGGCAGCGGCAGCGCGTGTCGATCGCGCGCGCGATTCTGGCCGACCCGCGCATCCTGATCCTGGACGAGGCGACGTCGAGCCTCGACAGTGAGAGCGAGCAGATGATTCAGGATGGCCTGCGGCGGCTTCGGTCCGGGAGGACGACGTTCGTGATCGCGCACCGGCTGTCGACAATCCGGAGCGCCGATCAGATCCTCGTGCTCGAAGCAGGAGAGATTGTCGAGAGCGGCACGCATGCGGAGCTGCTGGCGCTCAACGGGCGCTATCGTCAGCTGTACGACAAGCAGTACAAGTTCGAAACTGATCGATTCATCAACCCCGGCGAGGACTTCACGCCCGAGCCCGAAAAACCCGTCGTGCCTGCGCCACGGGTGTCAAACGCGATATGAAAAGGGCACAAAGGCCCTGAACAAGCCTATGGCACATGAAGTCGATTACCGGATCGTTGGCAGCGACATGCAGTTCGTCGAGGTCGAGCTGGATCCCGGCGAGAGCGCGGTCGCCGAGGCCGGCTCGATGATGTACATGACCGCCGCGATCCAGATGGAAACCATATTTGGCGACGGGACGTCGTCGCGATCTGGCGTGATGGGGGCGCTCCTCGGGGCCGGCAAGCGGCTGCTCACCGGCGAGAGTCTCTTCATGACCGTCTTCACCAACCAGGGAAAGGGAAAACAGCAGGTCGCGTTTGCGGCGCCGTATCCCGGCAAGATCCTGGCGATGGATCTGAAGCAGCTGGGCGGCACGCTGATCTGCCAGAAGGATTCGTTCCTGTGCGCCGCGCGCGGCGTGTCGATCGGCATCGCGTTCCAGCGCAGGATCGGCGTCGGCCTGTTCGGCGGCGAAGGGTTCATCATGCAGCGGCTCGAGGGCGACGGCCTCTGCTTCGTGCACGCGGGCGGCACCGTGCATCCGCTCGAGCTGCAGGCGGGGCAGACTCTTCGCGTGGATACCGGTTGCATCGTCGCGCTGCAGCCGTCCGTGACGTACGACATCCAGCTCGTTGGGGGTATCAAGACCGCGCTCTTCGGCGGCGAAGGGCTCTTCTTTGCGACGCTGACCGGGCCGGGCCGCGTCTGGCTCCAGTCGCTTCCTCTCAGCCGGTTGGCCGGCCGGATCTACAAGGCGATTCCAGGTATCGGTGGAGGCCGCCGCGAGGAAGGATCGCTCCTCGGCGGCATCGGCGATCTACTCGACGGGGATTCCTGACGAACTCGAGGTCGACCTAAAGGGACCTAAAGGAGCAACACAATGGCAGAACAGAGCTACGCGAGTCACGCACACCGGCCGATCTTGACGACGGTGGCGGGGTTGTTCACGTTTATCGCCATCATCATGCTTGCGAGGTTTGCTTATGTCCAGCCATCCTGGGTCGCATTCGGTCTCCTGTCGCTCTCATTTGGGGTGTTGACGCTGGTGCTGATCAGCCGCCTTTACACCACGAAGCTGCAGGACCGGATCATCCGGCTCGAGATGCACGGCCGGCTGGCGCGCCTCGGCCGCGATCGGGATTTTTCGAAACTCTCGACGCCGCAGATTGTCGCGCTGCGATTTGCGTCGGACGCGGAGCTGCCGGCGCTGTGCGACCGCACGGTGGCGGAAAACCTGAGCGCCGATCAGATCAAGCGGGGCGTCACGAGCTGGCAGGCGGACCTGCATCGGACGTAATCGACAGCCGGTCGTAGAGGCCGACCTCGAGGTCGGCCTAAGATCATGGTGTGACCCGCGAAGAGCGCAACGAGTTTGTCAAAGTCCTTCACGCGCACGCGCAGACGGTCGAGATCTGTGAGGCGTGCGCGGTTACCACTCGGGATCTCGCCGTCGAGGTTCAGCGCGGCGGCGTGCCGCGCCGCGAGGATCTGCAGCGCACAGTGGACGAGGCGGAGAAGGTCCTTGCCGATCTCGCATTCGTCCGCGATGAGTTGCGCCGCCTGATGATCGAATTCTCGTAAGCCTTCAATTCTTTTCGGTCTCCGGGTCGATGATCCTGCTCGACGTGCGGGCCGTGTCGCGCTCACCTTCGTGACACGCCCACTCCCAAAACTCTTCGTCCGGCATCCGCCTCTGAGCGACACGCATTGTCCACGGTCGGGTAAACACCGTCGGATCGGTGATTGTCGCTTCGTAAGTCATCGTGTTCGCGTCGACGAAGATGAAGCGCTCCACGATGTGTGCGTTGTCGCTGAAAAAATCACCGATGACGTCGAATCGCGATTTCGCGTTCAGATTGGTTGTGTCCACCACCAGGGTGTTTCCTTCCCAACGACCACGCGCGTCGCCCATCCAGAGCTTCACGTTGGCTCCGACGTGCGGCCGGCCGTCCAGAGGAACGACTCGAAACGCGTGATACTCATCCCAGACGAACACAACACTACCGGCAGTCTGAATAATCTGAAACGTCGGGAAATAGTACAAGCGGGGCACGGGTCCCAGCAGGCACCGCGTCTGCGTATCAATGTGCTCAGGCCTGGTCGGATTGTCGTACACGGCCTCGAGTTTCTTCTGCAGCGCGGCCGCCCACGGCTGATACGGAATGTGGCCGTCTGGCGGGTCCACAATCCGGCTCGGATTGGGCTTCACGACCCCGCCTATCCGCTCTTCGAAGTCCGCCGCACTGCTCTTCGCGGGGTCCAGGGATTGGGTTCCGCCGATGACAGGACGCCAGGACCCCTGCACGTCGGGCTGACCGTCGGGCATCAGCGCCGGGGGCCACGGCCTGGACGATGCCGGCGACCGGGGCGCCGCGCCCTGGCCGGACAGCGGGGCCGGCACCGATCCGAGCGCTACGCCGATCCCCAAAGCCATCACCGTCTGGTGCAATCTCATCGGAACGCTCCGCCTCCCACGATCAATGTCCCGGATCCGGACAGTACCTCAACTTTTCCCAGTCGAACGCATAACAGGGGAGCGCACATGGCCGGGTTGAATCCGGCCATCTGCGCGCGCTCCGCTCATCAAGGGGTCGGTTATTGCGTCGCAAGAACCGGCGGCCCGAGCGGCGCCCGTTGGACAATCTCGATGCGGGTACCCCAGGGATCGGTGATGTAGGTGATTGTGCTGCCGGTGGGACTCTTGCGAACCGGTTCGTCGAGCTTGATACCCTCCGCCTCGAGCTTCTTCACGAAGGCTGCGTGGTCCTTCACATCGAAGCCGATGTGGTCGAGCACACGCCCTCGCGTCGGCGCCTGCTTCGTGTCGGCCTGGGCGAACCGCATCTGTACTCCCGGGAGGTCCACAATCGGCTGGTCGTTGCGGGTGCCCGTTTTCCCACCGAAGGTTTTCGCATACCAGGCCTGCGCTTTGGGAACTTCGGCCGCGGGCAGTGACAAATGGATATGTTCATTGCGGATCGGCATCGACTGCGTCTTGTCTTCCAGGATTTCCATGCGCACGCCGTCCGGCGTCACGACGTAAGCCTGGTCCAGCCGGTTGCCCCCCGCCGGGAGCACGCCCCCCGGGAGCACCGTCACGCCCGCAGCTTTCCACTGCGCGACCCGCTGCTGGACGTTGTCGACGATGAAGCCGACATGGTTCACCACCGAACCCACGGTGGCGCCGTCTCCTTTCTCGGTGCCGAGGTTCAAATTGATGAAGAGCCCCGGGAACATGATCAGCGGGTTTCCGCCGGGCATGTACAACTTGCCGCCCATGGCAAGAAAGAGTTTCTTGTTCGCCTCCACATCTTTCGAGGCGATGTGCCAGTGACCCATGGTCACCCCGATCTGGTTGAACGGGGCCGATTGCGCAGCCGCGGTGCCCGCGGTCAGCGTCGAAACGAACAATAAAGCGACGAACACATTTGTCTTCACGGCTGCCTCCCTGTTGAGCTGAATTTCCAGTTGCCTGACGATGAGTGAACGCCAGTTGTCCATTTCAAACCATCACGCGCCTTCGGTCCCGGTTTCCCTCCTGCAAGGTTCTGCGGATTATATGCGCGGGAAGGCACTTCTGCTCGTTCATGCCCGGCACATTCGGCGACAGGAATGGCGGAGGGGCGAATCGGTGTAGATTGTTCACGGTGCGCGCATGAGTCTGTCACGCGATCAATCGTCGACAAGGAGCAAATATGTGCGATCAGGATCATTTTGAGCAGGACAAACAGGAGTTCGAGGCGGGTGGATTGGTGACACGTCGGCAGTTCGGCGTCCTCCTGGGAGCGGGCATGGTCATGATGCTCCCGCAGGTCGCGAACGCGGTCGCGGTGACCGAATCAGAGGTGACCGTGATGACTCCGGACGGCACGGCTGACTGCTACTTCGTGCACCCCGCGACAGGCACGGCTCCGGCCGTTCTCGTGTGGCCGGACATCTTCGGGTTGCGGCCCGCGTTCCGTCAGATGGGCAAACGCCTCGCCGAAACGGGTTATTCGGTGCTGGTGGTGAATCCGTTCTACCGCGTCAAGAAAGCCCCCACCGCCGAAAAGGGCTCCGCCACCCCAATCCCGCAGCTGATGCCGCTCGCGCAGGCTCTCAACGAGACGACGCAGATGACGGATGCGAAGGCGTTCATCGCGTGGCTCGACCGGCAACCATCGGTAGCCAGGAACCGCAAGGTGGGCACTCAGGGCTATTGCATGGGTGGCCCGATCGCGTTCCGCACCGCGGCTGCGGTGCCCGATCGCGTCGGCGCCGTTGCCTCATTCCATGGCGGCGGACTCGTGACCGATATGCCGAACAGTCCGCATCTTCAAGCCGCGAAAACCAAGGCGCAGCTCCTCATCGCGATCGCTGCGAACGACGACATGCGGTCGCCCAATGAGAAGAATGTGCTGAAGGAGACGTTCGCCAAAACGAACCAGCCCGCAGAAATCGAAGTCTACACGGGCGCGGCGCACGGCTGGTGCCCACCGGATTCAGGGGTCTACAACGAGCCACAGGCTGAGAAGGCATGGAGCCGTTTGCTCGCGCTGTACGGAAAGGCTCTGGCCTGAGTTCGACGGCCACGGAGACACAGAGGGACGGCGATTACTTTTAGACGATTTCTCCGTGTCTTCGTGACTCCGTGGCTTCGTGGAAGTAAAAACGGTCTTAGTCGGGAACGACTACGGTGGCCGGAGGGCAGTGGCAGGAGTCCACGGCGGGCGGAATCATGGCCGCCTGGCGGCCTGACGGCAAGCAGTTGTATTACCTCAACCCGACGGGCGCGATGATGGCGGCGCCGATCACCGTTACTGGGTCCAACCTCGAACCGGGCGTGCCAGTGGTACTCTTTCCCACGCGCATCGTCGGCGGTAGCACTGACACGGGACTGGGTCGCCAATACGACGTCGCCCCAGACGGGCGCTTCCTCATCAACACAGAACTCGACAGCGCCGCCGCGCCGATCACGCTGCTGATGAACTGGCAGCCCGCGGCGAAGCAGTAACGCCACAACGGAGAGGCGATGTGACGATCGAGGCGAGATCCCTTACACTGAAATTCGGAAGGAACTGAACGATGGCTCTACTCGATTGGTCCCAGTGCCCGGCGGTCGAGAGCGTCCCGGGCAAAGTCAGCGGGGCGTGGGTGCTCCGCAACACGCGCATGCCCGTCGCCACGATTTTCGAGAACCTCGAAGCGGGGGCAAATATCGACGACATCCTGGCGTGGTACGACGGGCTGGACCGCGACCAGGTGAAGGCCGTCATTGAATTTGCGGCACGCAGTCTCGACACGCCAGTGACCAGCCGCTGAATGCGCGTGCTGTTCGATCAGGCCACCCCGGCCCGATTCGCGGATTTCTCGTCGGCCACACCGTGCGCACGGCCGCGCAACAGAACTGGGACACCCTGAAGAACGGCGACCTGTTGACGGTGGCCGAGCACGCGGGCTTTGAGGTCTTCCTGACCACCGACAAGAACATGCAGTATCAACAGAGCATGGCCGGCCGGACCATTGCGGTCGTCGTCATCGGGGTTCAGCAGTGGCCAGCCCTTCGGCCGCACGTCGCGCTCGTCGTCGCCGCAGTGAACGCTGCGACGCCTGGCAGCTTCATTGAGGTGGATATTCCGGTCGACTGACCACCCTCCGCAACCCGAGGCGAAGACGCAGCTTCGAGGCGGGGTGGCTCCACCCTGTCGAGTGCTCAGTTCGCGCGCGGTGGTGCCGGAGCGGCGACGATCTCGAGCAGCTCGACGTCGAAGACCAACGCCGCGCCTCCCGGGATTGCCTGATTCCCGGTGTCGCCGTATGCGAGATCGGACGGACACACCAGGCGAGCCCTTCCGCCGACCTTCATCTTCTGGACCCCCTCCGTCCAGCACGGGATGACACCCTGAAGCTGGAACTGGGCAGGCTCGTTCCGCGCGTAGGAACTGTCGAATTCGGTTCCGTCGGTGAGCGTGCCGCGGTAGTGAACCTTCACCGTGTCACTTGCCTTCGGCAACTCACCCGTACCGGCCGCGACCTCGCGGTAGACCAGCCCTGAAACCGACTGGACCGCACCCGTCTGTGCTGCTGCTCTCGCGACGTACTCGGCAGCCGCCGTTTTCTCACGCGCAGCCACGCGGGTGGCGCGTGCCTTGGCGAGCGGATCGATCTTCGGTCCCCACTCCGCCAGGTCCACCGCAGCCTTGCCGGCTGCGGCATCGCTGAGGGCACGCTTGAGGATCTCGAGCTCGCTGGCGGTGAAATCGAATTGTCGAAGCGAGCGCTGCACGACGAGACCCAGCGCGTAGATCGTCTTCTCCTCGTCTGTCATCGGCGCGACCGCGGCGGGAGCGGGGGGCTTCGCGGCCGTCGTCGCTTGGGGCGCTGCGGGAGGCGACGCAGGTGCCCTTTGAGGCGCTGGAGCAGGCTTGGGAGCCGGGGCAGCCGTCTTCGGCGCTGGCGCCGGCGCCTGCGCGAGCAGCGCGGCCGGCAGAAGGATCGAAAGCAGGAGTGGACGGAGCATCCGCAGAGCCTAACATCCTTTTGCGTCGCCCGGCCGAATGCAGGGCCGTGCCCACCCTCCGGCTATCTGGCCGGCATCCGCGGGATCTTCTCGTCGCGCACGGCCGCCTGCCACGCAAAGGTCGCCATGACGATGGCGGACTGCTTCAGCTCGTCTTCGCTCATGCGCTCGGGATAGTCGGCATTGGTGTGGCGGGTGCGCTCGTCATACGCGTCGAAGTCCTTGATCACGTTGAAGCCGGGCAACCCGGCGCCGTTGAAGGGAACGTGGTCGGTGCTGCCGATGCCCTCGATGATGTTGCGCGTGACGCCGAGGTCCCGGAGCGGCTCGAGCCATGCATCGAAGCTCGCCTTCGCCGCGCGATTCCCTTCCATGTAGAAGCCCAGCGTCCGGCCGCTTCCCGGATCGTCGTTCAGGTAGACGGCGAGCCGGTCGCGTGCCGCCTGACTGTTGAAGTGCTGCGCGATGTAGGCGGACGCGCCGAGCAGGCCCTGCTCCTCGCCGCTCCACAGGGCCGCCCGGATCGTGCGCCGCGGCTGGGCGCCGAGCGCGCCGAGGATACGCATCGCCTCCATCACCGCCACCGCGCCGTCGGCGTTGTCGGTGGCACCGTTGGCGGTGTGCCACGAGTCGATGTGCCCGCCGATCAGAACGACCTCGTCGCGCAGTGCGGGGTCGCGGCCGGGGATCTCGGCGATGACGTTGTAGCTGTTCCGATCGTCCTCCACATAGCGCGTCCGGAGCTCGACCCTGAGCGAGACGGGGTGGCCGCCGGCGGCCAGGCGCGCGATCATGTTGTACTGCTCGCCGGCCACGACAATCGACGGCAGCGCGTCGGGACGCGTGGTGCGATTGCCGGTGACGCCCACCGTGCCGTCGCGGTACGCGCTCGGCTTCAGCGCCACGGCGGCGCCCGCGCGCTGCAGGAGCGGCATGAGCTCGTTGAGCGGCGTCGTGCTCCGCGCCTGCGGCAGCGCCGGATTGCCCGTGGCCACCGGGCGATCGTCTAGGCCGGGCTGGGGCCGGTCGGTGTCGACGAATTGCGTCTGCAGGAGATGCGTGAGCACGATGGCGCCGCGAAGCTGTCCCGCCATCCCCTGGATTTCAGAGGCTGTCTTGTCACCGACGTACACGACTCGTCCGCTGACGAGGCCCGCGGTTGATGGCGACCACGCGTCGGCGTAGGCGATGAGAGGAACGTAGCGCGGCGTCGTCATCTCCACCGAGATCCGCTCGAGCGACCATCCCCGGCCGAACTCGTAGGGCTCGAGATGCGCGTCTGCGAGGCCCCATTCGGTGAACCGATCGCGCGCCCACCGCGCCGCCTGTACGTGGGCGGGGGACGCGGTCAGCCGTGCGCCGATTTCATCGGTGAGCGTCCGATACAGCGCCAGCGCCCGGGAGCGCTGCAGCCCCTCCGTCCTGATTCGGGCGACCATGTCGCTGCCGGCGCGTTCCTGCGTGGACGGAAGCGCCGCGCCGAGCGACAGCAACAGGGCGACGCTGGGAAGCAGAGGGTGACGCATCATTGAGCTCCTTTCCATGGCCGATGGCTGCAGAATCGAGCAGGCGCCCAGCACCGCAACGGTTCGACTCCGGGCTAGCATAACGCCCGCAGTGTCCCAGTGCTGGCAAACAGTGGGCGACTGACGCGGCATTTCGCGCGGGCTGGCTCCTATTCCAGGTCACCCCTGACAGGTCTACAACCCATATCTACTGTTCGCACGACCTGGGTCGCATGCGGGTGGCAAATATGACTCGAGGCGCGGACCCGCCGAAGCCGTGAGAGGACGGCAAACGGGAGGAATGGCGAGATGAGATCATTGGACCCATGGGCAAGAGAAGTAAGGTTCGCTGCTGGTAGACTGCCCTGGTGGCTCGCTCCCTACTAGTCCCACTCTTGGTCGTGCTCGGGCTGCTGCTCGTCGCGCTTCTACTGCCGTCGAAACGGGATACGAGTGTCGCGGCCTGGTGGACGCGCATCCGCCACGACGTCGATCTGTGCATCAGGGCGGCGATTGGGCTGGCGTGCTTGGGTGCGATGGTGTGGCTTGTTGTGTTGCCGCTCCTCGGATGGCGGTAGGCAACATCGGTACTACGTCGTTGTCACTTCCGGCCGGCTCATCTTATCGAGCTAGCGCTCACGCAGCCCTCTGTATCACGCGCCGGAGGAGTGCTAAGTAATAATCACTAGATGCGCACGCCATCCGTGCTGGTCACGGGCGCCAGCGGCGAAATCGGTCACGGCCTCATCAATCAGCTCGCGCGCACCGGCCGCTCCATCGTCACCATCGACATCGCGCCGCTCGAGCCCGCGCTGGCGAAGCAGGTCAGGCGCGAGTTCACAGGCTCAATCACCGACAAATGGATTCTCGAGCGCGTCCTCGCGGAATTCGAGGTCGATCTCGTGTTTCATCTCGCCGCGCTCCTGTCCACGCGATCCGAGTTCACCCCCGTCACGGCGCACGAGGTCAACGTCGAGGGGACGCTGCGCCTGCTCGAGTTCGCGCAGCATGAAGGGGAGTCTCACGGCCGGCCGGTCGTCTTCCTCTATCCGTCTTCGATCGCCGCGTATGGGCTTCCAGACCTCGACACCAAGATGCGCGTCGGACGCGTCCACGAGGACGAGTGGAACACGCCGACGACGATGTATGGATGCAACAAGTTGTATTGCGAGCACCTCGGGCGCTACTACGCGCGCCACTACAAGCAGCTCGCCGTCGACACGCCTCCGGGGCGTGTCGATTTCCGGTGTGTCCGTTTTCCGGGATTGATCTCGGCCCTTACGGTGCCGGCGGGCGGGACATCGGACTACGCGCCGGAGATGATCCACGCCGCGGCGCGAGGCGAGCCCTACGCCTGTTTCGTGCGGCCCGATACGCGGATCCCGTTCATGGCCATGCCGGACGCGATCGACGGTCTGCTGCGGCTGGGGGCCAGCCCGCGCGATCGCCTCTCGCGCACGGCGTACAACGTCACCGCGTTCAACCCGACGGCAAAAGAGATCTGCGATGTCGTGACCGGAGCGTTCCCCGGCGCGCGGATCGCCTGGGAGATCGACAAAAAGCGGCAGGCGATCGTCGATTCGTGGCCCGTGGACGTCAATGACAGCGCGGCGCGGCGCGATTGGGGGTTTGCGCCCCGGTACGATTTCCACGGGGCGTTCGAGGAGTATCTGATTCCAACGATCAGAGCATTGCCTCGGCAATGATGCATTTCCGCACTGGACTGATCTGTGCCGGGTTAGCCCTCACGTCGATCGTCGCCTGCGCACAGGACGACAGGATGAACACACTCGCGGAACAGTACGTCCGGCTCGTCCTTGCGGTCGGCCAGCACGACGCGGACTATGTCGACGCCTACTACGGTCCGCCCGCGTGGCGCACCGAGGCCGGAGCGGCGAAGCTGCCGTTGAGCGACATCGCGTCGCGCGCTGCCGCCCTGGCGCAGGCGATTGCCGCCGCCAAGCCTCCGGTGGCCGTCGACGAGCTGACGCAGCTCCGGCATCAGTACCTTGCGCGGCAGCTCGAGTCTCTGCGTGAGAGAGTGTCGATGCTATCGGGGACGAAGCTTCGATTCGACGAGGAATCGAAGGCGCTCTACGATGCGGTTGCACCCACGCATACCGAGGCCGACTTCGCGAAGGTGCTGGCGCAACTCGACGCGAAGCTCCCGGGGCAGGGGACGCTCGTCTCGCGGTACGACGCATTCCGAAATCGATTCGTCATTCCGCGGGAGCGGCTCGATGCCGTATTCAAGGCCGCGATCGACGGTTGCCGCAGCCGCACGCTCCAGCACATCATGCTTCCGGCCGGCGAAAGCTTCACCGTTGAATACGTGACCGGCAAAACCTGGAGCGGCTACAACTGGTATCAGGGAAACTACCGGAGCATCATCCAGGTCAACACCGACCTGCCGATCTACATCGATCGCGCGATCGATCTCGCTTGCCACGAGGGTTATCCCGGTCATCACGTCTACAACGTGCTGCTCGAGAAGAATCTGCTCCGCGATCGCGGGTGGGTCGAGTACTCGGTCTATCCGCTCTTCTCGCCGCAGTCTCTGATCGCGGAAGGCACGGCCAACTACGGCATCGAGGTCGCCTTCCCGCGCGCCGAGCGGCTCGAATTCGAGCGGCGCGTGCTGTTCCCCGCCGCCGGCCTCGACCCGGCAACCACGGCGCAGTACTACGATGTCCTCGCGCTCGTCGATCAACTCTCGTATGCGGGAAACGAAGCGGCGCGACGGTACATCAACGGCGAGATCGATGCGAAGGGCGCGGCTGACTGGCTGGAGAAGTACGGCTTGTACTCGCCGCCGCGCGCGGAGCAACGCGTCCGCTTCACAGATCAGTACCGCAGCTACGTCATCAACTACAACCTCGGAAAAGATATGGTTGCCGCCTACATCGAATCGCACGGCGGTGTCGATCGGCGCTGGCCGGAGTTCGCGAGGTTAATCTCATCGCCGCGGCTTCCGTCGGCGCTGGCGGTAAATCCCAAAGCCCAAAGCCCAAATCCCAATCATGAAACCACGAAGAACGCGAACGACACGAAGTAGTTCATGTTCTTCGTGACCGTCGTGACCTACGTGGTTGACAAAATTCGTGACCTTCGTGGTTGATAAAAAATGCGTTGCGTAGAGATTTCGACACCGGGCCCACCCGAAGTACTGAAGCTCGCCGAGCGGCCGGATCCGGTGGCCGGGCGGGGCGACGTGCTGATTCGCGTTGCCGCCGCGGGCGTGAATCGCCCTGACGTGATGCAGCGCCGCGGACTGTATCCGCCTCCGCCGGGTGCGAGCGATCTTCCCGGTCTCGAAGTCGCGGGCATCGTCGAGTCGCTCGGCGACGGTGTGACGGAGTGGCGGGTCGGCGATCGCGTATGCGCACTTGTCTCCGGTGGCGGCTATGCCACCCTCTGCGTCGCCCCGGCGCCGCAGTGTCTGCCAGTGCCCGCCGGAATGGATCTCGCGACAGCCGCCGCGATTCCCGAAACTTTCTTCACCGTCTGGACCAATGTGTTCGATCGCGGCCGCTTGCGCGCGGGAGAAACGGCGCTCTTCCACGGCGGATCGAGCGGGATCGGGACGACGGCGATCCAGCTTGCGGCGGCGCGCGGGGCGCGGGTGCTTGCGACGGCCGGCTCGGATGAGAAGTGCCGCGCCTGCGAGCAGCTCGGCGCCGAGCGTGCGATTAACTACCGAACCGAGGACTTCGTCGACGTCGTCAAGCAGCTCACGAAGGGCCGAGGCGTTGACCTGATCCTGGATATTGTGGGCGGCGATTACATCCCGCGCGATCTCGCATCGCTCGCGGTCGACGGGCGATTGGTCGTCATCGGCTTCATGGGCGGCGACACGGCGACGATCGATTTCAGACGGGTCCTCGGCCGCCGCTTGACGATCACCGGCTCCACGCTTCGCCCGCGCAGCGTCGAAGAGAAGGGAGAAATTGCCGCGGCGCTCCGCAGGGAAGTCTGGCCGCTGCTCGAGAGCGGGAAGGTCAAGCCGCTGATCTATCGGACGTTTCCGCTCGGCGATGCGGCTGCCGCGCATCGACTGATGGAATCAAGCGAGCACGTCGGAAAGATTGTCCTGACCGCTTGATTACCGCGCGTTGTCGTGGTGGGTTCCGTCCAACACGTGCTCCAGCGATTTTTCGACGCACGGAGCCGGCTCGATCAGCTCCTGGTCGGTGAGGCTCAGCGTCCGCGGCCGCATCCCCCCCGGAGCCGCCAGTACGGCGGGATCTTCGACCGTCACCGTGTAAACGATCGTGTTGCCAGTGCGCCGCAGCCGCTCGGTCACCTTGAGATTTGTCGTGTGGAAGAGCCCATTGTCCCCAAGCCAGCTGTCGTCATTGAAGTTCGTCGCTTCGATGACGAGTGTGTCGCCCTCCCAATGGCCCACCGAGTCGCCGAGGTAGGTGGGGTCGACGTCTGCGCGATGTCGTCGTCCGTCGGTGGGAACGATCCGGAAGAACGCGCCGGATAGATCGTCGTAAAGGAACACAACCTGCCCTGGCGTGTGCACGATCTTGTCCGGCGGACCGATGCGCGGAAGCCCGGGCGGCTTGCAGTACAGCGCGGGATCCAGCTTCACCTGCTGGTCATCGAGCGACTTCACCTTCGACACGAACTCCGGTTTGTAGACCGGCCGATCAGGTCCGGGCCGCGGCCCCGCCGCGGCGCCGCCGCCCTGGTTGAACGGCTGACATCCGAAGACACACGTGGTCACGTTGCCCGCATTAGTCGCGAAGCCGAAGGTGGAGCGCCCGTTGTCCCACGTGCCATTGAGATCGGGCTTACCATCCGGCATCTTCGGAGTTGCCGCCGCAGCTTCACTCTTGGTACCCGCGGACGCCGCGGGCGTCTGTGCCGACGTCGCGTGGGTAAGCACCCACGAAACGCCGATGACGACGAGCGCCGTCGCCGAACCGTTCCAGAAATGCCGTGTCATGCATCGCTCCTCGTGTGCCGATTATCGAGTGGCGTCCGGATTGTTATAGAGCTGATAGGAGTGTCCGTCCGGGTACGTGACGCGCAGGATGAAGCCAAGGTTCTTCGTTCCATCCCTCGCCGGATACGCATCGACGACAACCGGTTGTCCTTCGCCCATCAGCATCTTCATGGTCACACCCGCGCGGCGCATGGCAGCAGTGGGAATCGTCTCGAGCTCCCAGGTTGTCACGTTCGCCCCGTCCTTGACGTCGAGGTAGACGTAAATATGTGGATTCGTCCACTGAACCTTCGAGATCACGCCGGTGAGCTGCATGCGTTTGGTGGGTTCGAATGCCCCCTCAACCGAATGATGAGCGGACGCCTGCGTTCCGGTTACGACGGCGAATGCGGCGGCTGCGGCAACCAGCCTCAGGTTCATAGCGGCCCCTCCATGCCGGAGGATACGCTTCCACAGGTGCCGCTTCAAGCCCCGCGAAGGGAAGGCGGGCCTTGTGAGCGCAATCGGGTTGTGGCTAAATTCCGCCGGCCTGTTTGTTCTGATGTTTGAAGCTCCAATGTGAGGATACGAACCATGTCGAGACACGAGCTCACGCGGCGGCTGTTTCTTGGAAGCCTGGGAGCGACGCTCACGTTGCCTGAGATGTCCGCGCGCGCCGCGCAGGCACAGGCTCCGAACGCGGACGAGAAGGACGTGGTGTACGGGAAGGGTGGTGCCACCGACCTGCACTGCGACATCTACCGTCCGTCTGGCACGAATACGAAGCGGATGGCGATCATCCACTTTCATGGCGGCGGGTTCGCAGGCGGGAACAAGAACGGCCTGGCGGAGCGCGTGAAGCCACTGGCGGCACGCGGGTACGTCAGCATCGCGGCGCAATACCGTCTCGCGGGTGTTGCCAAATGGCCTGCGCAGATGGAAGACGTCAAGGCGGCGATCCGGTGGACGCGGGCCAACGCCACGAAACTTGGCATCGATCCGGCGCGAATTGCGCTGGCCGGCTATTCCGCTGGTGGGCACCTGGCGTTGTTTGCAGCGGGCACGCAGAACCGCGCTGAATTCGAAGGCAGCGGAGGTAATCCCGGAGTGAAGACAGATGTCGCCGCGTGTCTGGCGTACTACGCCGTGACGGGTACCGCGTGGGAGGGATTTCGACGCCAGTTTCCGATGCCCGAGGGCAGCAGCGAGGAAGCCTGGCGGCTCGCGACGCCCGGCTCGTACATCAAGAGTTTCCCGCCGACGATGCTGTTCCACGGGCTCGCGGATGTGACCGTCCCGCCCGAGAGCAGTCAGGAGTTTCTCGAGCTGCTTCGAGATGCGACCGTGCCGGCCGAACTGCACACCTTCGCCGGCGTGCCGCATGAATTCGTGTCAATCCCGGAGTTCGCGGAGTCGACCGCGCAGCTCGTCGATTTCTTTCTGGAACGCCATGTCATCAACCCGCGCACCCACCCGGCCTTCTGCGCGCGGCGCGGCGGTCACGGGCCGGGCGGGGGTGCGCCGGACGCGGCGGG
>ORMF011502807.1_pt1 | contig 19743 bp, 20 predicted proteins | sample 1779871 | NCBI WGS metagenome assembly ORMF01 (sample SAMEA104232316, study PRJEB22302) | groundwater metagenome | biome: forest; feature: aquifer; material: groundwater | place: USA | collected 2011-08-07 | depth 5.4 m | reverse complement strand
GCTGTGCCGCAATGCGAGCGCTGCCGATCGCGTGCCCCACGTCATGTTGGCAGTAGCGAAAGGCGCGCTCTCCGTACTTCCAGGTCTCCCGCCAGTTCACCGAGGTAAATCCGATAAGAAACGCATTGGGCGGAAATACTTGCGTGAGCGCGCTGAAGCTCTCTTTCGGCAACTCTGCTCGCAGCTCCAGCCCATGTTCCTTGGGTGCATAGTGATAAAGACCTGGGACTGGCGAAAGGCCTGGCATTTTGTCAATGAGCAAATAGCCTTCGGTAGGATGCAGGTTGCCGCTCGAGGGGTTGCTTCGAAGCGCCCAGCGGACCTCACCGGCTTGCTTCCAAGCCGAAATGGCCAGCGCATATTCAAAGAAGCGCGAAAGGGCGCGGACGGTAACCGGAGCGCTCGCAATTGCTCCAGGGCGATACAAATCCTCGTAAAGCGACGAGAGCGGAGCGTCGTCAGGTTTCAGAAGCGGTAAGGGAATGAGCGTAGATCCCTGGTATCGTCGAAACGGATCCGGTTGATTCGCCCAGTCCATGTAGCCGAGCGAACGCGCAGAGCGGGAAAAATGATGTTTCGTCTCCTGGTGGTAGCGCATGACCACTTCCAGGGGAACGAGCAATTCCGCAGCACGAGCCCGGTCTTCCGTAGTGCGATGGTTCACAGTAATGACGCTTCTTGCCATAAGGTCTACCCGCCTCCTTCCCTCAAACTTCGAGGGCTGCGCCGTGTCTAAGTTCGACACCAACTAGCTGCACGCGGCGGTGGTCGAACGGGTCGCGCTCAACAACTATATGGGACTAAACATTAAACAATGAGCATTGAAGTTTGATTATGCTGAAAATAGCCGAAATCGAAAGTACGCCCAATCCGAACGCGATGAAGTTCATCCTGAAGGAACCGTTAACCTGGGGGATAACGCACGCCTATGACAACGCGGAGCAGGCGAAGGACGATGCACTGGCTTGCCCGCTGTTCGACATCGAGCATGTGACCAGCGTGTTTTACGTCGACCACTGGATCACGGTAACGCAAGACGGCGGCGCCAACTGGCAGGAGCTGATGCGCAAAGTCGCCGAGCGGATCCGCGCCGCGCCGGCCGCGGGTGCACAGTCGGCAGCCACTGTTGCAGCGGCGACCACTGTGCTCGCCAACCTTAGCCCGGAAGATCAGCAGCGCCTCGACAGAATCAATGCGCTGCTCGATGCGCAGGTGCGCCGGTATTTGCAGAGCGACGGCGGCGATCTATACGTGCTGGGGCTCGAGGGTGATAGGCTCACCGTCCACTACCAGGGCGCGTGCGGAAGTTGTCCGAGCTCGGTTTCGGGGACACTCGCCGGCATCGAGAATCTGGTTCGGTCCATTGAACCGGAAATCGAGGTGGTTGCCGTCTAAAGTGCAATGAAACTGCATTATCTGCATTCATCCGCAGTTCCATGTCTTGGTATTAAATGAGTGAGTGGGTGACGGTAGCGCAAGTTGACGCGCTCGCGCCGGGCGAGTGGCGGGTCGTGGATGTGGACGGCGCGCAGGTCGCGGTATTCAATCTCGACGGCGAATATTTCGCCATCGAGGACGTCTGCACCCATGATGCTGGACAGCTCACCGGCGGCACTGTCGAAGGCGACCAGATCGTTTGCCCGCGTCACGGCGCGCGATTCTGCATTCGCACCGGCGAGGCACTGTGCGCACCAGCTTATGAGCCGATCGCGACATTCCCCGTGCGCACCGAAAACGGCGAGGTGCAGGTGCGTGACAACCGTTGGGACGAAAAAGGGGGTAATGAGTGATTTGCGGAGCGTCGACATGGCTAGAATGGTGAAGTGCATCAAGCTGGGGCGGGAAGCCGAAGACCTGGGTTACCTTAATCGATTGAGCGGCCCGCGCGCAGGAGAGTTGGTTGCGGGGCACCGTGCGGTCGAGGGCTCGATATCCCTACCCGGATGCGGTGCATCAACCAATTGATCCCATTTCCCCTGGATAGCTCACTTCGGAGAGCTTCCCGGAGTCCACGTCGTAGATGAATCCGCGCACAGTGACCGCGTCCGGCCCGCTGGTCGGAATCCAGGGGTGATTCAATATTGAAGACATTCCGCGCCGCACGTCCCACTCTAGGCGTTCTGTTTGCTTTGCACTGCCGGGGCCGTCGAGTGGTTCGATTTGCCCGCGGAAGGCGTGGAAGGCGGACGGCGTCGACGCCGCTTTCTTGCAGCTCGTGAACGCGCGCCCCGTCGCCTGGGCAAGAAGCTTCTCGGCCGCCGGGTCGCCTTCCAGACCTGCCTTGAGCAAGTCGTCTGTAAAGGCAAGCATGCCGCAGCGGGTATGGTGAATTAGGATGAACTCTCTGGTATTGAGCAAATGATGCGAGATGATGAGACAGCGGATCGCATCGTCGTTCACCACGCCCCCGGCGTTGCGAATTATGTGCGCGTCGCCGGTCTGCAGGCCGAGTAGATCCTCCACGTCGAGCCGCGCGTCCATACAGGCCACGACCGCCACGCGCTTGGCCGGATTAATCGGCTGCTTTCCTGGGTAAATGGGCTTATGTAATGCTTGCCCGCTCGCATACTGCTTGTTATTTTCCTGATATTGATCAGTGTTCGAGTTTGCCATGGTCGCTCCTCGTTACAGTAACGGAGCCGGCAATAACTTTCATGGCCCCGGTTTCGCCCCGCATAACGCGGCAAGAACAATTACTCGTCACGCGAATTCCGTAACCTAGTCGCATGACCCTGTTATGACGAGCATCCTGCCTAGGTAGTTCCGAGAGCCAGCGGCAATGTGGACTTAGAGCCGCAGTGGGCGAAACTAGGAAAGCATCGCGGAATGTCAGTCTCAGTATAGGTAGCCAAGATGCGTAGAGCGAAAGAAACTGCTGGTTGCTTGTATCGGGCGCATTGCAATAGGCAACCCCGTCTTCAGTGCGACGCCGAAAATTTATTAGACCCTCGCGCCATCGCGAGTATTTGCAGCGACTAAAGCTCCCTATTGCACGGCCTGCGTGGTGGTGCCCTGTGACGCGACCACGTACAGCAAACAGCGCCCCCAGAGGACTACAAGGCGTAGAATTGCTCGGTCGGCCGATAACATCGGAGCGATCATGAGCCCTTCCACCGAATCCCAATGGCGGCTGCACGGCGTCCGCGTCGTGCGCTCTGACGATCTCGATATCAATACTCCGCAAACGCCCGGGATGAACCGCGCGGCTGCGATCTCGTATGCACGTGCCGGAGCGGAGAAGCTCTGGGCAGGCACGGTGGTGATCCATCCGAAAGCGAAAACCGGCGCTCATCATCACGGCCCGTTGGAGAGCGTGATTTATGTCGTGTCGGGCCGTGCGCGCATGAAGTGGGGCGATCATCTCGAATTTGTCGCCGAGGCGGGTCCCGGCGATTTCATTTACGTGCCGCCCTACGTGCCGCATCAAGAGATCAATGCGAGTGACGACGAGCCCTTATCTTGCGTGCTGGTACGAAGTGGGCAGGAGCCCGTGGTCGTTAATCTCGATCTGCCTAACGTCGAGCCGAATCCGGAAGAAGTGCATTGGGTCGACAACATTCATCCGGCACCGAAAGAGTAGCGCGTCTTGCGTAGGGTGGGTGCGCGCCAGACGGCCAAGGGGCCAGTCAAGTGTTCTGCGTGTTTGCTAACTGTTGGCCATCGCTTAGGTGAATACATGAGCCGCCCACCGAAAGTACGCCGTTCCGACAAGCAGATGTCGTCGGCCGCGGTCGACAAAATGCTGTCCACAGGATATTGCGGTCATATTGCGACCGTCGGCGCAGACGGCGCTCCTTATGTTTGCCCGCTTCTCTACGTTTGGCTGAACGGTCAAATCTGGCTGCACAACACGAGCGCCCGAGGGCATTTGCTGACCAACATCACGCACGAAACCCGAGCGTGCTTCGAGATTGCAGTGCCTGGCAAGGTGTTCGCATACGGCCGCTACGAGTGTGATACATCAATCGAATATATGAGTGTTATCGTCTTTGGGCGCCTGTCCATCGTGGAGGACAGCACAAAGAAAGCTCTTTTCTTCGATGCTCTGATGGCCAAGTACTACGGGAACGACCCGACGCGCCCCAAGAGCTTCTATCCACGCCTCGACGAGGTGACCGTATACTCGCTGACGGTCGAGCGCGTCACGGGGAAGGAAACGATACTTCCATCGGTGGACGCGCAGTGGCCTGCGGTTGACAATACGAAATCGCCCCACGCTATTCCTCCTCCACAGCGGTCGCAGTAACGCTTACGGGGTTCTGCCCTCAAGGAGGTGGATGCCGCGGCAACCAAGCTGTATCTTCCTCTCCTGAATTTAACTGAACCATCCGCTTTGGGTTGCGCGGTGACGGTCGCCAGCCATCCCTCAAAGGGTAGGCTAACCGCCGGCCTCGATTCGATGTGGATACATTGTCGATTAGCAATGTTTGGATAATATTTGGATAATGCCGTGCCTAGTGCCATGCGCTAGATTGCCAAGTCGTTAGTCAGTAATACGGCAAGAATCGAACTGATTGCACCGCACAAATCTAATCGAATCCGCCCAGTCACGCGGGACGCTCGGCACTGCGCCGCTATAGGTGACGTTGGAGGATTGAACGGCTCTTCGCCTGGTTGCAGCATTTTCGCCGTACCGTATCCTGTCTCGCCATGAGTATCACGCCGTCAATTTCCTGGCTTTGTCCAACTCGGTTGCCTCGCGATTCTCATGCGACGTATTTTTGAGATGAGTTATAGTTTTACTAATCGATACTGGGGTCGCGACTGCATATTCGAATTCGGCAAGCGCGGGCGCGGGAAATGTCCGCCTGACTACGAAGTCGAGATGACCCAGTTCGAGCAGCGCATGCACCGCGGGATGGATCCCACGATGCCGTGGGGCTATCACGGCATGCATTCTCGCGTGCAAGCTGCAGCGCCGCTCAGACGGAGTGCTTCCCCGCGGCAGGACGCCCATTGAGCACCTTGCCAATCCAGGCTCGAAATGCGTCCGACCACATCTGCCAGAGGGAAATGAAGATCTGCGCGGCGAGTGCAAGCCCCATCAGCGCGCCCCCGGCGATGACGATATAGGCGAATACCGGGCTCAAGAATTTTGTGCCCCACCATGAGCCGATATCCATAAGAATGGAAACATACGGGATGCAAAGCAAGGCGAGCTTCAGTCCCGTCGGCAGCTCGGCGAGCGCAAAGATTGCGCCTGTGAGCAAGAAGATGATGCTTACGCCAAGCAGATGTACGTGCGAGACGCGCGCCAACTGTGCCAGCGTGAGCCCCACGTCAGTGTGTAGGAATTTCTGCACCTCCTCGTAGCTTGTGAGCGGCGGTATCGGCAGCCCCGATTGTGTGCTATGGCAGGCGGCGCAGCGGCTCTGGAAAATCGGCGCGACCTTGGGAAAATCGGCTGCCCCGCCACCGGCGTGCGCCCAATTCAAGATGCGGTCGCGTTCTTCCTTTTGCGCCATTCCAGACATCTGCCCGGTGAGGGCGGCCTCGAGCGCGGACACTTTGGGCTCGCCGTGATAGGTCGCGCTGATGGCCTGCACCACATTCTGCCCCTGCAGCTGATGCGGTTGGATCTCCACAAGAAAAAGCAGCGTCAGCGCCATGAGATAGCCGGTCCCGAGCACGATCAGGAAAGCGCTGAACAGGGCGCGCATGGGCAGAGGCAAAGCAGGCAGCGAATTCATGGTTACCCCCCGCGCTAGGCTCAAGACCGATGCGCTTTTGAGCATGGAATCGAGAAGGAATTCCGCGGCGCAGCGCGCTAGCCTGCGTTACGGTCTGTAACGGAACGAGGAGATTCGTGGCCTCGCTCTGCGCCAAATTGAGCCCGTACCAATTGGTCGAGGGTATTTAACCGTAACGCGGGTGCTGGTATAGATCAGCCGTTCCCACCCCAACTATTCCGCGGCGGCGCACGGAAGTGTTACCCCTTTGACTCGCCTGACAGCGCTAGGTCGACTGTTCCGGGCGGCGCTGCACGACAAGATTGCCGACGAAAACCTGCACCGGCTCGTTGTTCTGATTGAAGGTCGTGGTGCGCACCTTGATCAGCCCGTGCTCCGGACGCGATTTCGACGGCCGTACCTCGAGGATTTCACTCGCAACATGCAGGTCGTCCCCTGATCTCACGGGCCGGGGCCAGCGCAACTCGTCGAAGCCGGCGCCTACAATGCCGCCAGCAGGTCTGAGTTCGCTTTCAACAAGGAGTCGCATCGTCAACGCAGCGGTGTGCCAGCCGCTCGCCGCCAGTCCGCGAAATATCGTGCCGCGCGCGCCTTCCTCGTCGAGGTGAAAGGGCTGCGGATCGAATTCAGCGGCAAATGTCCTAATGCGCTCGGCGTCAACGCGCAACCGTCCCGAGCCAAAAGTCTGCGCCACGGCAAAGTCTTCAAGATAACGTTCGGTCATTCGAAGGTCTCCGGGAATAGATAGGTCGGCCAATCCGAGTGTCCAGTGAACATGTCAGGTTAGGCGAGGTCGAACCAGGCGCCCTTCGCCACAGATATGGCGTTAACCAGACCGTAGATGACAAGTGCGAGACTCAGGGCGATGAACACCTCGGTCAGGCCGCCGCCAAGTTGAAGCGCGAGCCAGCCGCCGCCAGCGGCGATCGCCAGCCGAGCGAAATTTGCGATCAACGGCCACACCAGTCGTCCTGCGCCCTGCGAGGCGAAATAGAGAGCGAGTCCAAGCCCGAATAGGCCGTAGACCGGACCGACTGCGTGCAGGTACCGCGTACCTGCGTCGAGCATAGCGAGATCATGGTCGAATAGCGTGAGCCAGGCGTGGGGGAACGCGGCGGCAAGAAGTCCAACGGTTTCCGTGAGGCCGGCGGCAACAGATGCGCCCATCCATGCTGTGCTTAGGGCCCGTTCGCGTTGGCCGGCGCCGAGATTGGTTGCGACCATTACCACCAGTGGGCCGCCTAAGCCGAGGACTTTCAGCATCTATCGCCATCTATCGATGACAGTCGAGAGCCCGTCATTGCCCACCTTTCGGGATCTATCGAGATCTATCGGTTTCCCGGATGCTCCATGGCTCGCTTGCCCGATATCGCCATGGAGCCCTCTGTGCACGAGTGTGACCTACCCGGTTTTCGTCGGGTCAAAGTCAGAGATTCAGCGGTCTTCCGCGTCCCGCATATCTTGTTCCAACAACGCTCCGCGTCCACGATCTGTAATTACAAGACCGCTGAGACCGTTTGGCGTCACGAAGCCGAACATGCGAAGCTTACTCGCGATTTCCATTGGCACTGGCGACGGATCCCGTTTCGCATCCGTAGCGGCCCGAATCCTGCGCAGCCAGTCGAAATCCCCCGGCGTCAGATTCGGATGCGTGGCCCTCCTCATTTTCGAACTGGTCGAATGTGTTCGAGCGAACCCTTCCCCGCCACGACGATGCAGCCCTTGCCAGCGTGCTTGGCGGCGTACATCGCGGTGTCGGCTGCGGTGAGTAAGGCATCCGCGCTTATACCGTGCGCCGGCATCAGGGCAATGCCGATGCTGGCGCCGACTTGACAAGAATAGCCGAGCACGGTCATCGGGCGGACGATGGCCTCCAGCAGACGTTGCGCCACGGTCGTAGCCTGTTTCGCATTTTCGGTTCCAGCCAGTAATACGACGAATTCATCGCCGCCGAGGCGCGCCACCATGTCCTGCTCGACGACGCTGTGGCGAAGTCGCTTGGCGACGGTAATCAAGGCCTCATCCCCGAATTCGTGGCCATGTCGGTCATTGATCGGCTTGAAATCGTCGAGATCGATGAACAGCACGGCGCCGGGCTGCCATCGGGAACGCCCGCAAGCCACTCCGAGCACCTCGTTAAAACGTGCGCGATTGGGCAGACCCGTGAGCGGATCGTGCATAGCGAGAAACTCGATATGCTGGCGCGCCGCTTCCTCGGCGGAAATGTCGCTGACTAGCCCGATGAACTGGCTGCCGATATGGCGCCGCACCTCCGTGACCGAGAGCCGCATCGGGAAGGTTTCGCCGTTCTTGCGGCGCCCCCGCACCTTGCGGCCAATGCCGATGACGTGCGGCGTGCGCTCGCGCAGGTAGCGCTCCAGGTATCCGTCATGTTCCTCGGCGTAAGGCGACGGCATCAGCATTTTGACGTTAGTGCCAATAACCTCGGCGGCGCTGTAGCCGAAGATCTGTTCCGCCGCCTTGTTGTAGCTCTGCACCGTGCCGGCTTCATTGATGGTTAAGATTGCCTCGTAGACATTGTCGAGGACGCCCAACAAGCTATCCTGCATGGCGACGATACGCGCCATAGAACGCATGCGGGCATCGAGCACCTCGTAGACGATGGGCCTGATCAGATAATCGTCAGCACCGGCATTGAGTCCTGCGACGATATCCTCCTTGGTTAAGAGTGCGGCCGTCAGAATCACCGGAACCCAGCGCGCGCCGCCCAGCGCCTTGATGCGGCGGATGGCTTCGATGCCGTCCATTTCCGGCATCACCATGTCCATCAGCACCAGGTCCGGCGGCTCCACCCGATAGGCATCAACAGCAGCCCGACCATCCTGCACATAGGTCACGCGGTAATCCTGCTGCCGGAGGAATTCGATGACCGGGAGCGCGGAAGTCTTGTTGTAGTCGGCGAGGAGAATGTGCATCTCCACTCCTACCGGGCGCCGGCCGCAACGTGACGTGAACGCCACGGTCGCGTAAGCCCAGGAAACTCAATTTTTGAAAGATCCTCATTCGACAGAGGCTAATTGGTGACGTTCCCGGCGGGGACAATATGCAGTCGCCGTCCAAACGAGGGCGTAGATTCGCGGAAGGAACTCCGGATACGCAACCAACAAAGGGAAGCGGCGCAGCCCAACGAGCGCGTACTGGTCGCCTTCGGCTTCAGTCTCGAATGTTAGGCTAAGAGGAGCGGGCAGCAAGGTCTTGCGCTTAACGACTTATTCCCAGCCACCAGATTGAACGTCGATTCTTAGTCGCCGTAGCTGCCCCCGTGGTTCCGGAAAAAACAACAATTCCGCTTTCGAGAAGCAGAGATTCAACGGTAGATTCTGCCGCTGAGGTGATGCCAGGAAACCAACGGGTTTGATGGTGGTTGAAATCGGCGGCGGCACGACCTAGCCGAAAGTCGTCGCCTGAATAATCAAACGCGGACATCCAAACTTCGCCCGCGACCGCCCGCCGTCGGCGGGAAAGTCGATTTCTGCGCTCATGGGGCGACAGGTGGAGGCGGCCAACCGGGAGCAGGCCAGGGTAATCCGACGAAAGCTTCGAGCACGATGAGTTTCTCACCTTGCAGCCAGAAGCTCGAGCGCCGGGCCGGCAGCGGCGCCTTACCGCCGATCGCTCTGATCAGCGGGTCCGCGACAGGGAGTCGGGAATATTCGAACGGGCCGCGAACAATGCGCGGGTCGGTCCAGAGCACCTGCGCCAACGGTTGCCGGCCAAGCGAGCGCAAGCGCCTCCACGGACCTTTGGCGCAAGCGACAGTGGTCACGCTGCGAGCGAGGACCGCCGCCTCGCCGTTGCAGCGGACGCAGACTTCGCGCGCAAACAGGCGGCGGCCAGGTCGCCACAGCCCAAGTTCCGAGGCTTCGTCCGGCCGGGCCGTGTCCCAGCCGCTGTAAAGCACGTCCACCGACACTGTTCCGCTCCGGGCCAGCCGAGCCGTGAGCGAGCCCGACTTGCGCATGATGCGCATAGCGGGCGCTAACGGGGCTGCGATTGTCCAGCGCAGAGGCAGCATGGGGCCGCCATTCTACAGCCACACGAGTAGCTGCCGGTGCAGCTGTAAGGCGATTGTCACGATCGCCTCTGCAGCGCTTTCAATTTAGGACTCAATTGAAAATATCCATTAATGCGATCGGGTTATTGGCGAAAGCAGAGACCTTACCAACGCCGTCCTTTAAGCTATACTCGTTGACAGACCCCCGTGCCACTGCGCCGGGGCTGCCGCGCAAGAACGAAAAATAAGCTGCGGGAGCTAATCATGGTAGACACCGTATCCCATTACGTAGGGACCAGTGCGTTCATGCCGCACGGGTATTGCTTCCTGTGGACGCCGTTGTTGTTGTGGACCTACGTCATATCGGATTTCATTATCGCGGCGTCCTACTTTTCGATTCCATTCGCTCTATGGTACTTCGTCCGAAGGCGACGAGATCTGCCCTACGCGTGGATGTTTTCGATGTTTGGTGCCTTTGTTCTGGCGTGCGGCTCTACGCACCTTTTTGCAGTCTGGAATATCTGGCATGCCGATTACTGGGCCGATGCGGGGCTTAAGACACTTACCGCAATCGTGTCGGCTGCGACGGCGATTCTGTTTTGGCCCATTATTCCCAAGGCCCTTACGATCCCCAGCCGCGAGCAGCTTGAAAGCGCGAATCGCGAGTTGCGTAGCCAAGTGGGGCACCGCGAGCAGGCGGAGGCTGCGTTGCGCGCGGCTAATGAAACGCTCGAGCGCCGCGTCGCCGAGCGCACTGCGGAACTAGAGAAGGCGAATAAGTCCTTGCGCGAGAATGAGCAGCGCTTAGCTGGCATCCTCAACAGCCAGGACACGTTCATCTGTCGGATGGACGCGCAATATCGCATGACTTACATGAACGAGGCGTTCGCGCACGCATACGAGACGAGAATCGGCGATGTCGCGTTCACGAACATTCATCCGGACGATGTGGAGCGTTCCAGAATTGCAATGGCTGAATTGCAGAAGCCACCCCATCGCTGCTTCGTTGAGGTGCGCAATCAGATACGAGGCGAATGGCGCTGGATACGATGGGAGAACAGCATCATCCGGGACGGGCGCGGAGAGCTAGTTGAGATCCAGTGCGTCGGCACAGACATGACTGAGGGCCGACACGCGCAGGAAAGGCTGCAGGAATCTGAGGACAGATTACGCCCAATCTTCGAAGGCGCACTCGATGGCATCTTGGTTGCGGATGCGCACACGGGGATGTTCCAGGCTGCAAATCCGGCCGTCTGCCATATGCTCGGCTACACGGTCGAGGAAATGTCCCACCTTGGCGTCGCAGATATCCATCCCGAGCAGGATTTGCCGCATGTGATGGTGCAATTCGAACGCCACCGGCGCGGCGAGATACAGACAGCCACTGATGTCCCAGTGATGCGCAAGGACGGTTCGGTATTGTATACGGACATCAAAGCCGCGCCCATTCGCCTTGGCGGCAGGGAGTGTGTGGTGGGGATATTCCGCGACATCACGGAGCGCAAGGAGGCGGAGACGGCATTACGCGCCGCCGAGGAACAGTTCCGGGGATTAGTCGAGCAGTCGATCGCCGGCACTTATATAATCCAGGACGGCAAGTTCGCCTACGTCAATCCGCGCTTAGCTGAGATCTTCGGCTATTCTTCCGCCGATGAGCTGATCGGTTGCGATGTTCTTACGGTAATCGCCGAGAAGGACCATAACAACGTTTTGGAAAATATCCGCCGGCGGATCGAAGGGGAAGTTGGGACTGTCAGCTACGACTTCACCGGTCTACGCAAAGACGGTTCGATGACCCGAATTGGCGTCCACGGATCGCGCGCGAGCCATCGCGGCCGACCTGCGGTGATCGGGTTGATCCAGGACATCTCGGAGAAGAAGCGCGCTGAGGACCAGGTCAAGCGCCACGTTGCGCAACTGGAAACCGCGTTCATGAGCACTGTAGAGGTGGCCACCACGTTGAGCGAGATGCGCGACCCCTACACCGCTGGCCACGAACGCAGGGTAGCGGAAATCGCGGTGGCGATTGGTGCCGAACTCGGATTGGACGAACGGCGCCAGGAAGGTCTGCGCGTGGCTGGTCACCTGCACGATGTTGGGAAGATGACCATCCCGGCAGAAATTCTCGCCAAGCCCAGCAGACTTACTGGAATCGAGTTCCAGTTAATCAAGGGACATGCGCAAGCGAGCTACGATGTGTTGAAGAACGTGAAATTTCCATGGCCGATTGCCGAGGTGGCGCTGCAGCACCATGAGCGACTGGACGGCAGCGGCTATCCGCACGGACTCAAGGGCGACGCAATCTTGTTCGAGGCGCGGATTTTGGCGGTGGCGGATGTAATCGAGGCGATGTCCTCGCACCGACCGTACCGGCCCGGACTGGGGATCAATGCGGCATTGGCCGAAATAGAAAGCGGTCGGGGCAGGATCTACGATCCGGTGGTCGCAGACGCCTGCCTGCGGTTGTTCCGTGAAAAGGGCCACCAATTGCCGGCATGTGTTGCTGCGTGAGTAGGATTGACCACCGTGCGCGAGTTGCTCTGACCACGTTATTCTGGTCTTTTTCTCTTTCTCGCCAAGTGCTTGAAAATGCTTTGCCCTGGTCAATCAAGTTGCGCAATCTGGTCAATGCCGACCGCGCAAACAACAGGGCATGTTAGCACTGCTGCGGGAGGCGCACCGCCTTCCGCAGCCGCGGTTTGCGGCGAAAAATCTTTCTAGACAATTCATAGCATGCGGTGACTTGTTTTACGAACCAGGGGGCAATCATGAAGCCAATCTGGGTTTGTGGCGCGTGACCAAGTGGATCCAAATACTCGCGAGTTTCAGCTTGACAGAGGAACTAGGCCGCTCATAATCGAATAACTTGAGTTCGTGTGCAGCGGCGAGTCGCAGAATACATAAGTTTGTCAGCTTCCGTTGCTATCGTTGGCAAGGCCATGACCACGGTCAGCATATTCGGCGGCGCAGGATTCCTGGGTCGATGTCTCGCGCGGCGCCTCGCCGCCGAGGGGACGACGGTGCGCGTAGCGGTCCGGCATCTCGACCAGGCGCGCCGTGTCCTGCGTGCGTCTGGCTTGGAGCGGGTCACGGTGTTTTGCGCGGACGTGCGTGACCAAGTCGCGGTCGCGGCTGCGGTCGCTGGCACCGACGCCGTCGTCAACGCGGTTTCCGCCTATGTCGAAACGGGCGGCGTAACTTTCCAGGCGGTGCACGAGCAAGGGGCCGCGACTCTCGCGCGCGAGGCGGATGCCGCCGGTGTTGCCCGCTTCGTGCTTGTCTCCGGCGTCGGCGCCGATCCTGATTCCGCTTCTGCGTACATCCGCGCGCGCGGACGAGGCGAACGAGTGGTCCAGCAGGCGTTTCCGGGCGCGACGATCGTCCGCCCAAGTGCGATGTTCGGTCCTGGCGATGCCCTGTTCACTACGCTCGCCCACCTCGCGCGGCTGCTCCCGGTGCTGCCCCTGATCGGTGGTGGTTGCACCCGCCTGCAGCCCGTTTACGTGGAGGATGTGGCAGAAGCCATCGCCCGCATACTCGCTGACCCAGGGACCGCTGGGCGCACGTACGAGCTCGCTGGTCCTGCAGTGTACACACTGCGCGAACTGGTCACGATCACGCTGCGCCTGATTGGCAGACAGCGCTTGCTCGTGCCGGTACCATTTGCGCTGGCCAAGCTTCAGGCGCGGTTGTTTGAGTTCCTCCTGCCAAGTCCGCCGCTCACCACCAGTCAGGTCGACCTTCTCAAAGCGAACAATGTGCCGAGCGGGACCCTGCCGGGTCTACACGAGCTCGCCATCGAGCCCAGAGCGGTCGAGGATATCGTGCACACCTATCTCGGTGGCTCTCGCGGCGGAGCCTGAATAACGCAAGCGACACCAGCGGGTTGATAAGGAAGGCTGCGAATCGTGCGAGACTACGCTGGTTTTCTGGACACGCAGGCGTACAAGGAGTTCTGGAAGGACCGAAAGCGGGCAGCGCAGTCGCCCGGTTCGCCCTCTAACTCATGCCGGTAGTTGGTAGCACTTCTCCCTAAACAGACGCAGACATGCATCGGCAACTGCAGGGTCGTAAGAACTGCCTCTTCCACGCTCAATCTCGGCAAGAGCCTTATCGATGCCCAATCCCGGACGGTATGGCCGGTGCGATGCCATCGCCTCCACCACGTCCGCGACCGCCATGATCCGCGGTTCAAAAAGGATGTCCTCGCCCTTGAGGCCATGTGGGTAACCGCTACCGTCTATTCGCTCGTGGTGCTCCAGTGCCACCCGCGCAACCGGCCAGGGAAACGCCACGTCCTTGAGGACGTCGTAGCCGGCTTTTGGATGCTCTTTGATCAATAGGTACTCGGTAGGTGAGAGTTTGCCCGTTTTCACGAGAATTTCCGCCGGTATCGTTATCTTGCCGATGTCATGGAGATAACCGGCTACTCGCAGCCCCTCTTGGACCCGCGAGTCAACACCCAGTTCTGCCCCGAGTGCCACGGCGATTTCTGCTACCCGGCGCTCATGGCTAGCGGTGTACGGATCGCGCATTTCACTCAAGGTTGTTGCCACTTGCACCGTGCTCATAAATGCCGTCTTGATCTGCTCAACGTAGCGCTGAATTTTCTCGTCGGCGCGCTTCTTCTCGGAGATGTCTTGAATTAGCCCTATTACCGCCGGCCGGCCTCGATAACGCGATTGGTCGCATGAAGCAGCAGACCCATTGGCAAACCGACGTGTTGGCTGGATTCGCCTTGGGGACAGCCACGGGTTATTACGCTCACCCCAGGCCTCTATGGCCCGAATGGCGAATGGGAACAATGTACTCGCGACACTGGACTCCCCCTGCTGGTGTGCAATCGAACCGGACCCGATCGGACGTTGAACTTTGCTGAGACCGAGAGCGTGATCGTCAAAGACGGGCGGCGGCTGCTTTCGTTTCGCGCGGAACGTTCGGCTATTTTTACGATAGATTGGGATCTAAAGACGCAGAACTTGGCGACACAAGAGCATCAAAGAACATACCTTTGATGGGTCGAACTGCATGGCATTCACGTTCTTCCTCCGGCCCTATGGGTCGCTGTCAAAGATGCTTCTTGTAATAACCCCACTGTATGCGCGCCAGGATTGCGAGGACGACTGCGACGGGCACCCATATATACCGAGTATCGAGCGACATCGGAAGGAGAAGACCTACGGCCCCACTCATGACAAGCAGCAGCAGTTGAAGATGCTTAGCCCGATGGTAAAGGCTTGCTGATTCCCGCCCACCACTCGCTCGACGGATAGCGCGTTGGACGAGTCCATCGATCGACGCCACGAAATAGGCCAGTGCGAGCAATGGCGTAGCCATCAGCAGCGTTGCAAGCCTTATCCCGAACAATTGCGTCCCGGCCATCGCCACCCGGATTGCTTCGAAGTTGGCGATGTACGTGTGCCGAACGACGGTATCGGGAATGGAAAGCGCCGCGCCTTCCGCAAAGCGCACGCCCATGTCATGGATTCCCGTCACCTTGAAAAGCATCGCGTAGAGAAAGTTAGCCGTCGCCGCGGCGAAGCTTGGGAACTCGCTATATGAGCTCCAAAGCCGTGCTGCGGTGGCGAGGTCCTCGTCGAGGAGGCCCTGCAACTGTTCGAGCCCATCAGGCCACACCTTGAACACGAAAACCCAATCGATGATCCACGCGGCGAGTACCAAGGCGAGCAAAACGAATAACCCACCGAAGAACCATTTCAGCGGCGCGAATAGCGCCCCCGCGATGCCGCGTTCGTGAAAAGACGCGTTCCTAGAAGCCAATGCCCTTCCCTTCCCCAGTCACCGCCGCCGGTTTCCCGTGAATATCGACACCGGTCAAGCTTTTCAGCTCTTTGCCGATCGCCGCAATGCTCTCCGGCATCATCGGGTCGTGGCTTCCATCCGGCAGGGGCATGCGGATCTTGTAGAGCAGGCCTCCATGAATCAGTGCGAAGGCCTGGCCTTTGGGTAGCTGGACCAGATCGCTCGGCGAAAGGGTCGGCGTGCTTTCCGTCAGTATCCGATCTTCGTTCCGGCTTGCGAAATCGGCAAAGTCCGCCGGATCGTTGGTATCGGTGACCGACGATGCCACCACGGTCGACACGACGCGCACTTCCGGGAGCTGATCGGTCAGAAGTTCTGCCGTCGCCATCTCCTTGACGCGAAGCATGATAAGGGTGTTGAAGTTCCCCGCAATCTGCCCTGCTTTGGCCCTGGAACCGATGCGCGCCTCGACATCCGACCAAGTCTGCGTGTACGCCGTTACCTGGAACCCGGCTCCGCCCGCCTTGTTGAGCAACGGGATAAACTCATCACCGATCAATTCGTTGAATTCGTCGGCGTGAATCGCAACGCGGCGGGACTTCGTTTCTCCGGGCAGCCCGTGGCCAGCCCCGAACTTGTAGAGGCTTCCCGCGACGCTGGTGAGATCCGCAAACATTGAATTACCTACCGCGGCAGCGACTTCGTAATCGGACAAGGCATCAAGGCCGATGTACACGATTCCGCCCAGGTTGATCACGGAGGTCCAATCAAATACGGGTCGCCAGTCGTTAAGATCGTCATAAGCCGGGGACAGCAGGGAGGCCGTCCGTCCAGTGGTGAGTTTTTCCATGAGGGGAAGAAGGGACGCAACCAGCTTGTCGAAGTAACTCTTCTCGTAGTTGAGCGTCGAGGCGAGCGCATGCGCGATCGGATCGTAGAGTTTCTTACGTCGTGCATACTCGACCAAGGTCACGGCCCGGACTCCTCGCGTTTGCAGACCCTTGTCGAGGCTCTTTTTGTCGATTGGCATCGATTCCAATTCCTCGTGCCAGCCAGCCGCCGCCGGCTCGCGGTCAAACCAATATTCGAAGTAATCAACGAGCAGCGGTTCGACGTTCGAAGCGTAGCGATTGATCTGCTCGTAGTCGGGCTTGCGGCCGAGCGCCACCAGTGCGCGCGCCATGACGTTCACGAAGCGCCAGACGAATTCCTTGAACGCGGCGGATTCTCCTTCGGAGGGAAGCTGCCCCGCGATCCGGGTTGCGACCTCGGTAATCCGCGAGAAATTGCCAACCGGGTTGTACCGGGCCGAAAGTTCCGGGTGCCCGAGATGGAACATGAAGAATTCGCCGACGCGCCCTGCTCTTTTCGCTTCGGCGTACACGCGTCGCAGCAAGTCCAGATCTCCCTTCGGATCGAACACGATGACGACTTCGCCCCTGCGAATGTCCTGAGCGATGAGAAGCTCGGCAAGCCGCGTCTTTCCGACTCTGGTCGTACCGAGAACCAGCGTGTGGCCAACTCGATCCCCGATTTCCATCCAGATATCGGACTCCGCGGGCTCGACACCATGGATCGCAGGGTCACCGCCTACCGAAACGACTGGGGTAGACGGACCCTGTATTACGCCCAACATGCCGGAGATCATTCCGGGCTTCAGCAGATCCTGGTTGAACGGAAGTCTCGCTTCATGCAATCGCTGCGTGTGCCGTTGGTCCCAGCGAAAACCTCTGCCGAGAAACAACTGATTTTCCGACCATGGGATGTCGTTCGAAGTCACAACATATTCGCGCTGGTGTCGGAGATTCCAGCGGTAGCGGACGACAAGACACCCTTGCACCGTTCGCAGTGCCGCCAACATGAGAAACGCCGCACTCATTCCCCATGACACACCTTGAGGAAGAAGGAATGTTTGAGGGGTTACACCGATCGCGATGCCGCACACCGCAGCGACCGCGGCAGAGCACAGTTCGTAGGCCGGCCGCAGCCGGGCTTCTAGCGGATAGCTCAAGACGCCGAGTCTCTGGGAATAGTGGCTGCGCGCACCAACACTGAATTCGCCGGCGGCACGGGGGTCACGAAGCGCCCTGGCTCCTCGATCACTACACCGGACAGTTGCGATATTGTGCGGCCGCCTCGGACCACCTGATAGGCGAGGATATTGATGCCATTTTCGGCCTGAACGTGCCATCCCGCTCGAAGCAGTTGCCGTTGAACGCCCTTTCCGGCTTGCGCTTTATCGCCGGTTTCGGCTGGCCCCCTGCCGTCGTCGCCGTGGACTTTCGCAAATTCACGGAAGATGCGCGGCGAGACGAGGAGCATGCCCTCCGGCACGAAATGCACTAAAGCACCGGATTCGTTAAATTGCAGCTCACCGCTCGCGAGTCCCTCTTGAACCCAGCCCATGAAGCGCATTGCGGCTTCGGGTGCATTTTCGCCGCGCGGCCCAAGCCCTTCCCTTTTCACTACACCCGCCGGCTTAACGGGGGAACGGAGCATCGGAGCGGCGTGTGGTGGATCTTGAATCGCCGCTTTTGCTCTCGCAGTACCTGCGTCCGTTCTTTCTTCCACCGCCTCCAGGTATTCCTCAGCCTCCGGGGCAGCGTTCGCTGGTTCGCAGCGTGTCGCCGTTTCAATTGCACCGCGTGTCTGCGAGCAGGACGCGTTTGCGCCAGGTTGGTCGCGTGGAAGTTCCTCATCCGCCTTCGTTCTTTGTTCAGAAGTTTTGGTAATCGGGGGACGCGGCCCGTTCGCCAATCGCACCCTGGATCCGCCCAAGAAATTTCGACGCACGGATTCCGTGTCGGCCCGAGACACGAGTTCATGCAGCACCCCATCATCGCCTGCCTCGTCTCCTGAGAGCTGGGAAAGAAGGTCGCGAACGAGTGCTCCCTCAGCAGACAGCCACGCCAAGATTGATTCGGGCACGAAACGGTTGAAGACCTGCACCGGCAATTTCCCGCGCGGATCGTGACGCCGCGAGATACGCTCGGTGAATTCAACCCGGTAGCTAGTCGCGCCGCATGCGAGCATCGACCCGGCAAGTGGTGACCAAGCTTCGCTTCCGGTCGTGCGCTTTCGCATGACGACACGTAAGTCGGCGATCGCCTTATCAACGTCGTGCAAAAGCGCCGCAACAAACACAGCGTACGTCCACCGATGTGCCTGTTCCCCTATTACCTCGGGGGATGCGCCCCTGGGCAGGATCTGGCCGCGACGGAGATCGAGCGCAAGATTGACCACTTCGACTGAGTGAACGAATAGGCCGCCCGGTTTGGCGTGATGGTGCGACTCGGACACCGGCAACAATTGGACGAATTCGGCGAACGCCGAAATTACCGGCCACACGGTCCCGTCAAACACCTCGCTGGGGAAACCGAGCTTGGTGCGCATCGCATCAACAAGCGGCTTCGTCCCGGTGCGCTCGATGAGTATGTCAGCGGTAAGTACTGGGAATTCCCCTTCAAGTTGCCTTTCAGATGAATCGGCCGGCAGGGCATTTAGCCCGCCCAGTGGTTCGATGAGCCGATTGCCGCGAAAGAGCAGCCTTCCAATCAATTCGACTTCTCCCAATTAGGCACACCTCAGCCCAGTGTCTATGACTCTGGCTGGGGAATGACGCGGCCGATAAAGGCACGGTGCCCGCCAAAATCAGGTCTCTGGGTCGCCTAGACGATTGCGTTCTCGTCACGCCGAACCAAGTATTGCCGGTCCGTCGGACCGGTTCCATCGTGAACGTGGCCTCAACGAAGCCACGTTTCGACTTGACACGAGCCCTGCCCTTTCCTTGACTCAGAATGCGAGAACTCGTATTGCATGGCCATCGCTGTTGCACACGCAATCCCCTTTCGCATTTCGCGTTTCATCAACCGGTGTGGTGCAGTTGAACACAAGGCGAGCTTTTTACCTCTGGTAGAACGGTAAAACGATCTAGTTGGGCCGCTTGTAGCTTCCCGTTTTCCTTCCCTTCGCCGCGATACTCATTGGAATTTGCGGGGACTGACGCGTGGATCAAGCGCTTCTAACACGCGCACCTTCTCACGCCGAATGCAAGCGATAACGTGGCTTCGTCGAGGCCATGATTCGAGCGCACATCGGCACTTGTCGCCGTTACGATTCTCGCCAACGTACCACCGCACATCCGATCTGGCGGTGAAAACGAAATAAACGGGAGGTCATTGTGAAAACGAATCACGGGCAGCATTACGCGCGCGTCGCGCTCACGCTTGCCCTGTTGGCGGCCATCCCCGCGCATGCCTGCTGGAACGATGCCGC
>ORMF010615405.1_pt1 | contig 19762 bp, 19 predicted proteins | sample 1779871 | NCBI WGS metagenome assembly ORMF01 (sample SAMEA104232316, study PRJEB22302) | groundwater metagenome | biome: forest; feature: aquifer; material: groundwater | place: USA | collected 2011-08-07 | depth 5.4 m | reverse complement strand
TAAGGGGTAAGGCCCCGGATTTTGATTCCGGCATTCGTAGGTTCGATCCCTCCCTCCCCAGCCAGTTTTGCTGGTTGTTTTTTTGCATGGGCGCTTGCGCCCATTTTGATTCTGCCTTGAGGAGTGCACGTGTCCTACGACAGCTTGATGGTATTTACCGGCAATGCCAATCCTAAGCTTGCAGAAGATGTGGCGCGGTATCTTGATATCCGCCTGGGGCGGGCTACCGTTGGCCGTTTTTCCGACGGCGAGGTGATGGTCGAGATTCTCGAGAACGTGCGCGGCAAGGATGTGTTTGTGCTGCAATCAACTTGTGCCCCGACCAACGACACGTTGATGGAAGTGCTGGTGATGGTGGATGCGCTGAAACGCGCTTCAGCCGGGCGGATCACTGCCGCACTGCCGTATCTGGGGTATGCCAGGCAGGATCGCCGCCCGCGTTCCGCGCGTGTGGCAATTACCGCCAAGGTGGTGGCGAACATGCTGAGCGGCGTGGGTGTGGACCGGGTGCTGACCATGGATTTGCACTCGGATCAGATTCAGGGTTTCTTCGACATCCCGGTGGACAACATTTATGCCAGCCCGATCCTGCTGTCGGATGTGTGGAAGCACAATTACCCGAATCTGATCGTGGTATCGCCGGACGTGGGCGGGGTGGTGCGGGCCCGCGCGCTGGCAAAGCAGATGGATGCGGACCTGGCGATTATTGATAAACGCCGCCCCAAGCCGAACGTGGCGAAGGTGATGAATATCATCGGTGATGTGGTGGGCCGCACCTGTTTGATCATGGATGATATGGTGGATACCGCCAACACCTTGTGTGAGGCTGCCGAAGCACTCAAGGAAAAGGGTGCAGAGCGTGTGCTGGCATACTGCACGCATCCGGTGCTGTCGGGACCCGCGATCGGGCGCATCGAGAATTCCGCGCTGGACGAACTGGTGGTGACCGATACCATCCCGTTGCGCGAAGAAGCGCGCAACTGCAAACGCATCCGCCAGTTGAGCGTGGCGGAACTGATGGCCGAGACCATGCGCCGCATCAATGCGGAAGAATCGGTCAGCTCGTTGTTTGTTGACTGACAGGAAATTAAAAAACGTAGTAGTTTTTAAGCGGCCACCATGTGGTGGCCGGTAACCCGGAACTGCCTGGTCGCGGGTGGTTCCAACTGAAGCGGAGAAGTAAAATGAAAATCGAAATAAGTGCAACATCCCGCAAGGCGCAAGGAACGGGTGCGAGCCGCCGTCTGCGCAAAACCGGCCGCGTGCCCGGCATCGTTTATGGCGATAGCGAGCCTACGCTGGTCGATATTGACCATAACAGCCTGTACCACAGCCTGCGCAAGGAGGCTTTCCACGCATCCATCCTGACGCTCGACCTGGATGGAAAAAAGGAGCAGGTACTGCTGCGCGATTTCCAGATGCACCCGTTCCGCCAGCAAGTTCAGCACATCGATTTCCAGCGTGTATCCAAGGACAAGAAGGTTCACATGAAAGTGCCGCTGCACTTTATCAATGCCGACATCGCTCCGGGGGTAAAAGTGAATGGAGGCATCATCAGCCACGTGATGAATGACCTGAATATCGCTTGCCTGCCGGGTGACCTGCCCGAATTTATCGAGGTGGATCTTGCCAGCCTGGCGATGGGCCATTCCATCCATGTGTCCGACCTCAAATTGCCCAAGGGCGTTGCAGTGGCCGGCCATGGGCATGTCGGGGATGCAGTAGTGGCTACCGTCCAGATACCGCGCGGCGCTGTGGAAGCGGAAGCGGAAGCTGCAGCGGCAGCTGAAGCAGCTGCCGCTGCAACGGCGACTGCCGCTGCCGCACCTGCTGCCGCAGCGAAGTCCGCGGCAAAACCGGCGGCTGAAGCCAAAAAATAATTCTGGCAGTCACACTATGCAGCCCGCCATGCGATTCGATACTGCATGGCGGGCTTTTTCATTAAGGGCGCCTCTAAAAATTTAGAGTTCGCCCAAAGGCAAGGTGCGGAAAAATTTGCGAGCAGCCGCTACGCGGCTTGCCTGCTTACCCCACTTCGCAGCGCCGCATATGTGGTGACATGCAAGCCAGAAAACGAAGGTTCAGTGTAGGGTAACCTTTAGATTAGCCGAAACTAAATTTTTTCCACAACGCAGCAATTAGGATGGAATCTGGATTTTTAGAGGTGTCCTTATGGGTGAGATCAGACTGATTGTCGGGCTGGGCAACCCGGGGCGCGAATATGATGGCACGCGTCACAACGCCGGTTTCTGGTGGGTGGACGAGTTCGCGCGTGCGCACCAGCTTGCTTTCAAGGCGGAGAGCAGGTTCCACGGCTTGGCTGCACGCGGTGCGGTGCATGGACGTGAACTTTTCCTGCTCAAGCCGCAGACCTTCATGAACGTCAGCGGCCGTGCGGTGGTGGCGCAGGCGCATTTTTACAAGATTGCCCCGCAGCAAATTCTGGTGGTGCATGACGAGCTTGACCTGCCGCCCGGCAGCGCCAAGCTCAAGCTGGGCGGCGGGCACGGCGGGCATAATGGCCTGAAAGACATCATCGCCCATCTCGGTACCCGCGATTTCTGGCGCTTGCGCCTCGGCATCGGCCATCCCGGCGAGCGCGCCGACGTATCGGACTACGTCCTGAATGCACCGCGCCGCGAAGAAGCCGAGTTGATCGAACACGCCATGCAGCGCGCGCTGGATGTGGCACCGCTCATCGTGGAAGGCAAGCTGGAAGCGGCGATGCTCAAGCTGCATAGCAGTTAGGCGGGCAGTGCCGGCTATCAATTATTGCCGTGCGTAAAAAGCCGCAATCGCCTTCATTTCTACCAGGCTCAGCACATCGGACATGGCATTCATGAAATTGTTCTTGCGCGTCCCATCCTGATATTCCTTGATCGCCAGCACCAGATAGGCTTCGGACTGTCCCGCAAGGCTCGGTGTGCCGGGTTCGGTGCTCCTGCCGTTCTCGCCATGGCAACGGTTGCACTTCTGGACGATGGAGAACTGCGGCGATACAGGCAGCATGGTATCGGGCCTGGCCGCCTTGCGCGAGGCAAAGTATGCAGCCACGTTTATGACCTCGTCCGGTTTCAGCCCCTTGGCCGGCCCGGCCATGTTTTCGTTGCTGCGGGCGCCACGGGCATAGTTCCGGGTTGCGGCGGCGAGGTAACTGGCATCCTGCCCTGCCAGGCTGGGTGTTGCGGGGGCGGTGCTGATCCCGCCTTCGCCATGGCAGGAAGTGCAGCCGGAGCTGATTTTTTCGCCTGCCGCAAGATCGGCCTTGGGCGCATGCTTGATTGATATGGGAATCTGTATTGCATAGTAAAAGGCGGCCTTCTCGATGTCGGTATCGCTCAGGTGGCTGACCATTTTTTTCATCACGTCATGCTTGCGCACGCCATCCCGATAACCCCGGGTTGCGGAAACAAGATATTTCACATTCAGGCCGGTGAGGCTGGGAATGCCGGCTTTTTCACTGTTGCCGTTCTTGCCGTGGCAACCGTCGCATGAGCCGGCAATCTTGTGCCCCTCAGCGACTGGGGAAAATTGCATGGAGTCCTGCATTGCCGGATGCAGCGGGGATTCCAGCTTCTGGTTGGCATAGTATGCAGCCAGGTTGACGATGGTTTCATCCTGCATTTTGAGAACCGCATCAGACATCAACGGATCGTTACGCCGCCCGTCGCGATAATCTTTCATCGCCTTGATCAGGTATTCCGCCGGTTGGCCCGCCAGGCTGGGGATTTCCGGGCTCAAGGCATTGCCGTCAATGCTGTGGCATCCGGCGCACATTCCTGCGGCATGCTCGCCTGCCTTGGCATTGCCATTGCCCGGGCGGGGCCGGTTTAAGGGCGGCTGCACGGCGTAATAGGCGGCAAGCTGCCTGATTTCCTCTTCATTGAGCGATGAGCCGAAGATCTTCATCACGTCATGCTTGCGCTTGCCGTTGAAATAGCTTTTCAAGGTAGGGGTGAAATACTCAGGCTGTATGGCGGCGAGCACGGGGATGAGTTCATTCTTGGAGGTGCTGCGATTTTCGCCATGGCAGCTATTGCAGCGCGAAGCAATGGTGGAGCCGGCCTTAACGGCATCCATGCTGAGGGAAACCATGGGTTTGCTGCCGGATTTGCCGCCGACATTGGCGCCTTTCCATGAGGTCCTGAGGCTGGAGTAGTAGGCTGAAACATTTGCAATCTGTTCCGGTTTCAGTTTCAGCTCGGCGACAATGTCCCTCATCTTTTCATTCTTGCGCGAGCCATCGGTATATGCCAGCATGGCGCTTACCATATAGTCTTGGTCAAGGCCGGCGATAAAGGGGGCGCCCAGATTGGCGAGCACCCCATCCATCCCGTGGCAGCGGGCGCATTTTTCTGCGATGGCTTGGCCAGCAGTTGCATTCCCTACCGATTTGAATCTGGTCCTGGCAGCCGCGGTTTCATAGACCTGCTTGACCTGCAGGGCGACCTCTTTCTGCTGCTCATCGGATTTTCCACAGCCTGACAGAGCGATGACGGCAACGAGCGCCAAGCCAACTATATGCTTCATAAGCCAACCTTCATGTGCCCAAGAGGGGGTTAAGCGTTGTTTTACGCCACCAGATGCGGCGGAATCTTGCTTGAAATCCACATCTGCCAAATGGAGACAAAGAACATGATGGCAAAGCTGGTTCCCATCAAAGCACCGCTGCCGATGATTATCCAGGCGAATTCCGCATTAAGTTTGGTGAGATACCAGGAGGCGATATCCGCGATGATGCAGAGGAACGGTGTGATGACGATAACGGCCTGCAACCATGCGCGGCGGAAGTAGGCATGCGTGAATATGGAGCCGACGAGGAAGAAGATGAAGGTCAGCCCGAACAAGTGAATATGAGACACCCTGACCAGGGTCGGGATATTGGCGCCAGTGTCTTTTTCCGCGACCTTCATTACGCCTTGATAGCTCTCGAAACTGGGGAGGTGCGGGTTGTGGTCGTTATGGCATACCACGCATCGTTTTGCCATCAGGGGACCGATCTTGGCATCGAACGCATCCTTGTCGGCGCCCTTGCGCAGCCAATCCACGATCTGAAGATTCTCTTCCGGCTGCAGCATCTTTGACATGGGGCCCCGCAGGGCGCTTTCCAGCTTGGTTCCGCTATTGGTGCCGGCATAGGCAATAACGATATCCTGAGCCGACAGCCCCTGCTTGCCATCGCGCCCGGCATGGGACATGTACACATATACCATGGCCGCGAGATAGCCGACCCCAAGGGTACAGAGCACACCCGTAAAAAGCATTTTGCTGGTAATTGTCAGTTGGGAAAAGTGTGCGAAATGGCAACGGTGCATGATGACTACCTTTAAGTTACGAATTCGAGATTCTCATTGCCCGGAGGGGAGGTATGACACGCCTGTAGTTTTGTGCGCCGCAAGGGTGCGCGAACATCAAGTGGCTTCATTGAGATATTCAGGGAAAGACTGCATCAGGGTTAGGGCATTATAAGGTTTTTTTGTCAGGAGGGCTAAAGTGGATTGAAACACATTAATATCAGGCCGGAATGATGGAGTGGCGGATTTTGTCATTTTGGCGAGGTGCATTGTAAATTCGTCGCATGGCGGCGAAGAAATTCCGCATTGTGTTCTGGCACGTCCAAAGCCGAACTGCACAAGTGTTACAATCCGTGCCTTTTTTGAACCAATAGCACCTCAAGCTGAATGAAGGAATCATCATGTCGTTGAAATGCGGAATCGTCGGTCTGCCCAATGTCGGCAAGTCCACTTTGTTCAATGCGCTGACCAGGGCGGGCATCGCGGCGGAGAACTATCCATTTTGCACCATCGAGCCCAACGTCGGCATCGTCGAAGTGCCGGATGCGCGCATGGCGGCGCTGGCCGAAATCGTCAAGCCGCAAAGAATGCAGTACGCCATTACCGAGTTCGTGGACATCGCGGGGCTGGTGGCGGGCGCGTCCAAGGGCGAAGGCCTGGGCAACCAGTTCCTCGCCAACATCCGCGAGACGGACGGTATCGTGAACGTGGTGCGCTGCTTCGAGGACGACAACGTGGTGCACGTGGCGGGCAAGGTCGATCCGATTTCCGACATCGAAACCATCGTGACCGAGCTTGCGCTGGCCGATTTGCAAACGGTGGAAAAAGCGCAGGCGCGCAATGCCAAGCTGGCCAAGTCCGGCGACAAGGAAGCGGTCAAACTGGGCGGGCTGCTGGATGAGGTCGCCGCCCATTTGAACCAGTGCAAGCCCGTGCGCATGATGAAGCTGGATGCGGCGCGTGCTGCCCAACTCAAGCCGTTGTGTCTGCTGACTATCAAACCGGTAATGTATGTCGCCAACGTGGCGGAGAATGGCTTCAGAAACAACCCGCTATTGGCGCGTCTGGAAGAATTTGCCGCCAGAGAAGGCGTGCCGGTAGTGCCGATCTGCGCCGCGCTGGAAGCGGAAATCGCCGAGCTTTCCGATGAGGATAAAAAAGAATTCCTGGCCGACGTCGGCCTTGAAGAACCCGGCTTGAACCGTTTGATCCGCGTAGCCTACAAGCTGCTCGGCTTGCAGACCTACTTTACCGCCGGCGTGAAGGAAGTGCGCGCATGGACCATTCATGCCGGTGACACCGCGCCGCAGGCGGCAGGCGTCATCCACAACGATTTCGAGCATGGTTTCATCCGCGCCGAAGTCATCAGCTATGAGGACTTTATCGCCTGCAAGGGCGAGGCGGGCGCCAAGGAAAAAGGCAAGATGCGCCTGGAAGGAAAGGACTACGTGGTGCGGGATGGAGATGTCATGCACTTCCGCTTCAACGTCTAACCGGGCTGGTGCTGGGCCTGTTCCGCTGGCTGGTTGCCCCCTATTCCGGTGAGGCCGCTGTATACCAGGCTCTGTCGCCCAGTTGGAGGGTATCGACAAATGAATTTATTGTTATTTGTCAAATTAGTGCCGTTAGGATGTTGACTTTGGTTTTGAGACTAGACATTATTCGTCTGCGTCGCTGCCCAATAACTATTAAGCTGGTACAAAATAATAATAAAAATATTAGTTTTAACGCGATACGCCGCATCAAAAATAATCCGTTTCATTTTTTATCACGTTAGCCGCGTGCTGACGTGGGTTAGATTGTTTGCCGGGGGAGCCTTTACGATGCATCGTTTTTTACGTTTGCCTGTCTTGCTGATAGGACTGTTTGCTGCCGTGAGCAGTTATGCAGTCGATTCCCCGCAACCTGCGCCAATGACCCAGGATGATCTGGGCCCGGTTATTGAGCAACCCATCGAGTTTCCCCATGATCGCCATGCCGGCGATGCCAGCAAGGGCGGCATGCAGATCAACTGCATGTATTGCCATACCTACGCCAGACGCAGTGCGGTAGCAGGGATTCCGCCGCTGCAGAAATGCATCGGCTGTCACCAGAGCATCGCATCGGTACGCGAAACACCGCGCATTAAAAAGCTGTTCGAGTACTGGGACGCGAAAAAACCGGTTCCCTGGAAGAAGGTGCATGATCTCCCGGACTTCGTGCGCTTCAGCCACGAGCGCCATATCGAACGTTTTATTTCTCAGGTAAACCGCCCAGCGCAGGAGGTTTGCGGCTATTGTCACGGCGATGTGAAAGAAATGACCGTGGCACGCCGCAGCAAGTCGCTGTCAATGGGTTGGTGCGTTAGTTGTCATCAGAAAGATCATCCGGTCACCGCCGAGGGCGGCAAGCCGATCGGTAACCAGGCTTATTGGTACTCCTTCCAGAAACCGGCAGCCGACATGTCTGGCGGAGCGATCAAGGCGCAAGGTCCCAACGATTGCTGGCAATGCCACAAATAAGCGGGCATGGCATTTCAAGAATTTTCCAGAGAGGTTGTGATGATGAACAGTGGTTCCGTAAAACATTTGGCCGGGTACCCGTTTGATCGGCGTGATTTCCTGAAGGTGCTGGGCTGGGGCGGTGTGGCGGTTGCGCTGAACGGCTGCGGCAACACTTCAGTCGAAGATGGCAAGGAAACCGTGGTTTCGTACGTTGAAGCGAACGACTACATGATTCCCAGCATCAGCACGTACTTTAATTCGACCTGCGCGCAGTGCGATGCGGGCTGCAATATTGCCGGACGCATACGCGAAGGGCGCGTGCTGAAGCTGGAGGGCAATCCCGATTCCGCGATCAATCGCGGCAGGACGTGCGGCCTGGGGCAGGCAGGCGTGCAACACCACTACAATCCTGACCGTGTGCGCGAGCCGCTGTTGCGCAAGGGCAGCCAGGGCGAAACCATCACCTGGGAAAAGGCCTATGCGCTGATCGCCGAAAAGCTCAACGGCGTGAGCGGCGAAGAAATCGCTTTCTTGACCGGCGGCGTGAGCGGCCATCTCAAGGCGCTGCTGGGCAATTATCTGGACAGCTTCGGCTGCAAGAATCATTTCGTGTACGAGGCGATTGCGCCGGCCGTGCTGCGCGCTGCCAACAAGAAATCGTATGGCGTGGAAATGCCGCGCTTCAACATCAGCAAGGCCAAGGTGGTATTGTCGTTCGGCGCAGATTTTCTGGGCAGCTGGATTTCTCCGGTGCATTTCTCGCAGCAGTATGCGCAGTTTCGCAAGGGTGTGGACGGTCAGCGCGGCGTGCTGATTCAGGTGGAATCGAAGATGACCCTGACCGGTGCCAACGCGGATCGCTGGGTTGTGGTGCGCCCGGGAACCGAAGGCATTCTGGCGCTGGGCATCATCAACGCGCTGGGTACCGCTACCGGCGATATTGCGGCCGCGGTGAAGGGCTACGACAGGGCCCGTGTCAGCAAGGAAACCGGCGTCCCGCCCGGGCAAATCGACAAAATCGCCGCCCTGCTGAAATTGCGCTCGCCAAGCCTGGTGCTGGCGGGCAGTGCGGCAGAAGGTTATGCGCATGGTTCGCAGAATGCCGCCGCGATCAATCTGCTCAACCAGGTGCTGGGCAATGTCGGCAAGACGATCGAAGCTGCCGCGGTTGTGCCGTTCCCGCAAATGGCTCCGGCAACCGGCAATACCGCAGCGCTGAAGGCGCTTAACGATGGTTTGAATGCGGGCAAGTACAAGGTGCTGTTCAGCTACGCTGCCAATCCGGTATTTACCGCGCCGGGTGCGATGAAATTCAGGGACAGCCTGGCCAAGGCGGGCTTCAAGGTGGCGTTTGCCCACTACCTGGATGAAACCGCCATGCAGGCTGATCTGGTGCTGCCGCTTGATTCCGCGCTGGAAGACTGGGGCACGCAGGTTCCCGAGTATATGGCGGAAGGCGCGCAAATCAATATCCAGCAACCGCTGATGGAAAAGCTGCATGCCAATACCCGCGGCATGGGCGATATTTTGCTGGCTTTGATCAAGCAGCGCCGCGCCGAAGACTACAAAAAATTTGACGATTACTATGCCTATTTGCGCACCGCAGTGTTGCAGAATAAAGGCGCGCTGGGCGGTGGCGCTGCCGATGACGATAGCTTCTGGAACGAGACTCTGAGCAAAGGCATCATCAAGCTGGCAGGTTCATCGCATGCACTGTCCGGCAATGCCGCAACAGCGGGTTTGTCGCTGCCGGCGCCTGCGGCAATTGATGCGCAATATCCGCTGCACCTGATTCCATCCGTGAGCGCCAGCCTGCGGGATGGCCGCCATACCAACCAGCCCTGGTTGCAGGAATCGCCTGACCCATTGACTACCATCGTGTGGGATTCCTGGGTGGAAATTCATCCCAAAAAGGCCGCCGAACTGAGGATAGCAGAGGGCGACATCGTCGAAGTGACCAGCAAGAACGGCTCGATCAGGGCGCAGGCCTATCTGTTTCCGGGGATACATCCGGATGCGATTTCAGTGCCGATCGGACGCGGTCACGAAGCGCTGGGTCGTTATGCCAGGGGATATGGCGTGAACCCGTTCCAGATTCTGGATGCGGTGTTCGACAAGCAAACCGGTGAATTGGCGCTGCACGAGACCCGCGTCAGGATCAGCAAGACCGGGCAGTGCGTCATCGTGGTCAAGGATGAGGGTGCAGCAGGCGGCAAGCAGATGGGCAAGAAAATTGCCGCGCGCGTGTCCAGCGATCAAGTCAAGCTTTCGGAGGAGGTATAAGCATGTCGGTTAGCAATCTACTAGAAAATTGGCCGCAATTCCGTCACTTCCACCCGGTTGATGATAAGCCGCATGACCCGTACAAGTGGGCAATGAGCATCGATCTGGATGCCTGCACCGGGTGCAATGCGTGCAGCGTCGCTTGCTATGCGGAAAATAATTTGCCGGTGGTCGGCAAGGAAAAATTTGCGCATGGGCATACAATGCACTGGATACGCATCGAGCGTTACTGGGATGAAGATGATCGTGATTTCCCCGATCAGGGCGCGCAATTCCTGCCGATGATGTGCCAGCAATGCGAGGCTGCCCCGTGCGAAACGGTATGTCCGGTGGCGGCTACCAACCATACCGCGGATGGCTTGAATTCGCAGGTCTATAACCGCTGTATCGGTTCGCGTTATTGCTCGGCCAACTGCCCATACAAAGTGCGCTACTTTAACTGGTATGACTATCCGACTGACGACAATGTCTGGCCGGCAGAGATGAGTCAACAGCTTAATCCGGATGTGACGGTACGCGGCAAGGGCGTGATGGAAAAATGCACCTTCTGTGTACAGCGCCTGCATGCCGCCAAGGGAACTGCCAAAAGCGAAGGCCGCCTCGTGCGCGATGGGGAAGTGCAAACGGCTTGCCAGCAAGCCTGCCCGGCCAGCGCGATTTCTTTCGGCAATCTGGTTGACCCTGAATCCAGGGTGCACAAGCAATGGAAAGCACAGCGGGTCGAGCTCGACAAGGATGCGCAGGAAAAGGACAAGCAGGAAGACGGCACTGATTTGCGTGGCTACCGTATTCTGGAAGAGTTGCGCCCGTATCCATCGGTGATGTATCTGGAACGCGTGCGTGAAAGCGCAGTGTAATCGGTTGAGGTAACAGGAACTCCTTTAAGGAATAACAATGAAAGATATCCGTGAAGACATAGCTTGGGCAAAGATCAACAATGATGTGCTCGGGAGTTTGGAAAATCCCAGAAAGCTGTATTGGGTCATCTTGTTCTGCGCGCTCGCAGCATTTGGCGTGGGCATAGGCTGCGAGGTGTATCAGTACCGGATCGGTATGGGCGTAGCCAACAAGAACAACCCGCATGTGTGGGGGCTGTACATCTCCACCTTCATCTTCTGGATCGGCATGAGCCACTCCGGGACGCTGTTGTCGGCGATCCTGCACTTGATGCATGCCGACTGGCGCAAGCCGATCTATCGCTTCGCCGAAGCGATGACCACTTTCTCGCTGATGACGGCGGGGCTGTTCGTGATGGTGCATATTGGCCGTTTATGGCAGTTCTACTACGCGTTGCCTTACCCGGACGAACGCGGCAACTGGCCGAACTTCCAGTCCCCGCTGCTGTGGGACGCGATGGCGATCTTCACTTATTTGAGCTCGTCGATCCTGTTCCTGTACGTGGGCATGATTCCCGATCTGGCGATCTGCCGCGACAATATGCACGAAGGATGGCGCAAGAAGTTGTACACCTTGTTGTCGCTGGGCTGGGAAGGGACTGACCGCCAATGGCGCAATTTCCGCGTCACTTATCTGACCATCGCCTGTTTCCTGATTCCGCTGGCGGTGTCGGTGCACTCCATCGTGGCTGCCGACTTTGCCATGTCGCAACAACCCGGCTGGCATGTCACCTCATTCCCGCCTTACTTCGTGGCCGGTGCGCTGTATTCCGGCTGCTCCGGGATCATCACGCTGTTCATCATCTTGCGCTACGTGTTCAAGTTTGAGGAGTACATGACCAAGTCCATCCTGAAGAAGATCGTGCGCCTGACCTTCGCGATTGCAATGATATGGACTTACCTGAACGCGGTGGAATTTGCCTCGGTCTGGTACAGCCACGACCAGGCCTCCAAGGATGTGCTGATCCAGAAAGCAACCGGGACTTATGCTCCGTTCTGGTGGGGGATGATTTTCTGCGGCTCGGTCGTGCCGCTGGCTCTGGCCTCCAGGCGAGTTCAAACCAGCATTCCGGTGCTGTTCGCGGTGTCGCTGTTGCTGAACCTGGGCATGTGGCTGGAACGCTTCATGATTATTGCGCCGACCTTCTCGCACGGCTACTACCCCTGGACATGGGATCACGACCAATGGCCAAGCCTGATCCAATGGGGCATGGTGTTCGGCAGCTTCGGCTGGTTTACCATTCTGTTCATGGTGTTCTGCAAGGTGTTCCCATCCGTGTCCATGTATGAAGTGAAGGAAATGGTTTATCACCGCAGCCTGCATCTGAAGAAGAGTGAAACTGCCGAGCAGGGGGCGCACTGATATGAGCCAACGTCATTTGCTCGCGCTGTTTAATAACTTCGAAGATGCCGAAGCCGCGATTTACGAGTTGCGTGCGGCTGACATCAAGGGATTCAGTTTTGATGATTTGACGCTGAAATCCCCCATCGAGCACCACGAGGTGGAGGACGTTCTGGGCGAACGTTCCGCCAACGTGCAATGGTTCACGCTGGTTGGCGCGCTGCTGGGCGGCCTGCTGGGGTTCTTCCTGATTTCCGGCGCGCAGGCAAATTTCTACGCGCAGATAAAAGGCGGAAAACCCATCGTGCCGTTCCCGCCCAACTTCGTGCTGACCTTCGAGATGTTCGTTCTGGGCGGCGTGTTTATCTCGGTCCTGGGCTTCCTGATTTGCGCGGGTTTGCCGGCCAGGCGGTCGCCTCTGTATAGCGCGAAGGTGTCGGAGGATCAGATCGGAATTTTGGTGAAAGCAGACGAGTCTGCGATTGCGAAAATCAAAGGCGTGCTCCTCAATCATGAGGCGTTGGAAATTCAGGAAGAGGCAGGGAAATGAGAAAGTTATCCTTAGCTATTGCGTTGTTGCTCGCACCCTCTCTGGCACAGGCGTGGCCATGGTCGCAGGACATGGCCAACCAGATCAGCGTCAAGCCGCAAAAAAGTGTTGATGCAGCCAATCCGGGCATGAAGGCATTCCCCAAACGTTCCGTGCCGGTCCCCGGCACGACCGTCATGGTCAAGGATATGGAGGCTGCGATGAAAATAGCCAATCCCGTTCCGGCGGATGAGAAATCTGTCGCGCAGGGAGGCCGTTTGTTCGCGATTTATTGCACCCCTTGTCATGGACAGTCGGGTACGGGCGATGGCCTGGTGGGAGCCAAGTTGACCCTGAAACCGTGGGATTTGACCGCCACAGGCCGTTTGCTGGATACCAAGGCGTTTTCCGATGGCTATATATGGGGTTACATGACTTTAGGCGGCGCGGTGATGTCCAGCTATGCCAATGACCTGTCGGCAACCGAGCGTTGGCATGTGGTGAATTACATGCGCAAGGTATTGCAAAAGGGCCAGTCTGGACAGGCTATGGCCAAGGCCGCTTCGGCAGGCTCAGGACAGGCAAAATAGGAGACGGCGAATATGTTGGCATACAGTAATTGGGCGGTGTTGACCGTTAGTTTTGTAGTGGTGCTGTCGCTCGCATTGGGTGGCGTTGCCCTGAGTTCAGTGCTGCATCTGGTAAATGCCAAATGGCGTTTTGAAGTACGCCACCTGGCGGTTTCCTTGTACGCGCTGTTTCCGTTGGCGTTTGTGCTGCTGGTCGTGCTGCTGGCAGGGGGGTCATACACCTTCCCGTGGTGGGACAATCCCATCACCAAGGAATTCCACATGCCCGGCTGGTATCGTTCGCACTGGCTGATCCCGCGCGAAGTGATCGGCATGCTGTTCATGATGGCGTTGTACTGGGTGTTCATCAAGCGCCAGACAGTGAGTGAACGCAGCCCGGAAGATGCGGCGCGTTTCCATGATATAGCGACCTGGATACCGTTCTTCTTCGTGCTGTACAGCACCATGGTCGCATGGGACTTCGAGATGACGCTGGTTCCGCATTGGCACAGCGCGATTTACGGGATGCAGCAGTTCATCAGCAATTTCGGGATGTTCCTGGCTTTTCTGGTGGTGTGGATTTACGTGTTGAACAGCCGCCAGAAACTGGCTCGCCCGGTTCCGGATTACATCTACAACTACCTTGCACAAATGTTGTTTGCGTTTACGCAGCTGTGGATCTATACCTTTGATGCGCAATATCTGACCATCTGGTACGGCAACATTCCGGATGAAACAGACCGTGTGATGGGTATGCAAAACGGCGATTACTCCTTTATCTGGTGGTCTGTGCTGGTGCTGAAGTTCATCATTCCGTGCACTGCATTCTGTTTTCCCGGCCCGCGCCACAATGTCACCGCGATCAATGCGATTGCCGTCTGCATCATCGTGGGCACGCTGTTCGAGCGCTATGTGTGGATAGGCGGTATCAAAGGCACAGGCGCGTACCCCGTTCTGGCCAGCATCGCAGTCACCGTTGTGGTCGCAACCATAGGCTTCTTCCTGGTGCGTATGTTCATGCAACGCACCCAGTTGATCAAGGCGTAACTGGCAGGCGGGGGCGACCTGCGCATCAACGAGTGTGGGCACCTAAACATTGAGCCAGCCGGATATCGCCACCCTCAACCGGCAATTCGCCATTGCCGGACAGCTTGAGTTCACCGCAGAGGCGAACGGCATGGCGGTTGCGCGCATCGCCAACCGCCACGCACAATCCGCCATCGCGCTGCAAGGCGCGCACATCATGGCCTTCCAGCCCAACGCTGAAGCACCCCTTGTCTGGCTGAGTCCGGCAGCGAAACTTGCACCCGGAAAATCCATACGCGGCGGCGTGCCGGTCTGCTGGCCGTGGTTCGGCGCGCATGCTACCGAAAACGGCTTTCCGGCACACGGCTTCGCCCGCACCGTTCCCTGGCATGTGGCGGCAAGCATTGCATTGCCGGACGGTAGCACGCGCATCACCTTCGAATTGCCGCAGAGCACCATTCCCGCCGCGCAATGGCCGCACGCATGCCGTGTGCGGCTCATCGTGACAACAGGCAAAACGCTGGCGGTGGAATTGATTACCGAAAATACCGGCAATGCGCCGTTCAAAATCGGCGAGGCGCTGCACACCTATTTTGCCATCAGCGACGTGGGCAACGTCCGCATCACCGGTTTGGAAGATTGCGCTTATCTCGACAAGGTGGATGACTGGAAGCGCAAGACCCAGGCTGGCGCGGTCACCATCACCTCTGAAGTGGATCGCCTGTACGTGAATACCGAAACGGACTGCCTGATCGAGGATGCCGGGCTGAAGCGCCGCATCCGCATCGCCAAGCGCGGCAGCCGCTCCACCGTGGTGTGGAATCCGTGGGTCGAAAAGGCCGTGAAGATGGGCGATTTCGGCAGCGACACCGGCTATCGCGGCATGGTCTGCGTGGAAAGCGTGAATGCGGCGGAGAATGTTGTCAGCGTTGCTCCCGGCGCGACCCACGCGTTGAGCGTGGTGTACAGTACCGAAAAAATCTAGCGGCAAGCATTTTTTGCCACATTCGGCTATCATTTGATTATGGGATGTAGTTTGTATGATTAATATTTGACAAGAAAGGTTACGGCAATGGATTCCAAAATGCGCACCCTCGTGATTGCAATAATTGCAGCTATGGTCTTGTGGATTGTCGGCGGGTTTGTATTCGGCAAGGCTGTTGGCATGATCTGCGTGATTGCCGGAGTCGCCATTGTCGGGCTGGCAGCCGGCAACGTCATGAATTCACCCGAGCCGGATCATAAGTAACACACGGTTTGGCCGGGGTTATCTCCCCGGGGCGATATAGTGCAAACCCGGTAGCGGGTTTGCACTATTCATTTGCGCGGCCCCGCACTCTGATACAATGCGCGCCGCGACACCGTTTCAGTCTTGTTGTCGCCACCGATCCCGGTTCGCAGTTCCCACCTCATTCTGCCTAAGACTGGCGCGCTCCGGCGTGACAGGCCGATGTAATCCACTGGAAAGTTAATATGTCTTTTGCTGCTCTCGGCTTGTCCGAAGAAATTGTCCGCGCCGTTACCGAGCGCGGTTACACCGAGCCCACGCCGATCCAGGCGCAGGCCATTCCCGTTGTTTTGTCCGGACGCGACCTGCTGGCAGGCGCGCAGACCGGCACCGGCAAGACCGCCGGTTTTACCCTGCCCATCCTGCAACGGCTTTCCGCCACGACGAAGTCTGCCACCGGAGAACACCCCCCTATCCAACTTTCCCCCGCTCACGGGGGAAAGGGCAAACGTGAAATGGGTCAAGCAGGTATTTTGCCGCAAGGCAAAAACTCGCAAAATCAATCTTCAACTTCTGCGCACATTCGCGCCTTGATCCTCGCGCCCACGCGAGAGCTCGCCGCACAGATCGAGGAAAGCGTGCGCGAGTACGGCAAATACCTCAAACTGCACTCGATGATGATGTTCGGCGGCGTCAACATCAATCCACAAATCCAGAAACTGCGCGGCCGCGTGGATATCCTGGTGGCGACGCCGGGGCGCTTGCTGGACCACGTGCAACAGCGGACAGTGGACTTGTCCCATATCGAGATTCTGGTGCTGGACGAGGCTGACCGCATGCTGGACATGGGGTTCATCCGCGACATCAAGAAAATCCTCGCGCTGCTGCCGAAGCAGCGGCAGAACCTGCTGTTCTCCGCCACGTTCTCCGCCGAGATCAAGCTGCTGGCGGACGGTTTGCTCAACAAACCGGCGCTGGTCGAAGTGGCGCGCCAGAACGCTACCGCCGAATTGATCACGCAGCGCGTGTATCCGGTGGATCGCGAGAGGAAGCGCGAACTGCTCGCCCATCTCATCAAGGAGCACAACTGGCATCAGGTGCTGGTATTCACGCGCACCAAGCATGGCGCCAACCGGCTGGCCGAGCAGCTCGGCAAGGACGGCATTCCGGCGCTGGCCATCCACGGCAACAAGAGCCAGGCGGCGCGCACCCGTGCGCTGGCAGAATTCAAGAGCGGCGAGCTGCAAGTGCTGGTGGCGACCGACATCGCCGCGCGCGGCATAGACATCATCGAATTGCCGCATGTGGTGAACTACGAGCTGCCCAACGTGCCGGAAGATTACGTGCACCGCATCGGCCGCACCGGCCGCGCAGGCAGCGAGGGCGAAGCGAGTTCGCTGGTGTGCATAGATGAACGCAAGCTGCTTAACGACATCGAGCGCCTGACCAGGAGCGAAGTTCCGGTCGTGCAGGTGCCCGGTTTCGAGCCGGACCCGCGCATCAAGGCCGAGCCTATCCTGAATGGCCAGAACCGTGGCCAGCAGAATCGCGGCGGTGGGCAGCGAGCACGCAGCCAAACGCCAGCACGTTCCGGCGGTCAGCCGCGAAGCCGCTCAGGTGCACAGACAGCACCTCCCAAGGCACCGGGTGGTGGCAAACCTGCTTTGCATCGCTTCGGCGGGCGCGGTCGCTGATTGCGTGCCGCTATCTTATGGGGCGCGGGGATAGCTCCGGTTGCAATCCTGTGGCAATTCGTCTAGAGTGGATCGAGCTTGTGTGCAGTCTGTTTGTCTGGTTCTTTTATCCGTTTTTTTCTTGAAAGGGGAGTAAAAATGAACAAGTACCTGATGCGTTTCTGTAGCTATGTGATGATAGTGAGCATGTCGAGCATGAGCATCTGGATGCCGGGTGCGCAGGCCGCCATGATCAGCAGTGAGCAAGTGATTGCCAGCCAGACCGTGCAGCATGATCGTGAACGGCTGCGTGCAATGTTTGAGCGCGCCGACGTGCGCGAGCAACTGCTGGCGAGAGGGGTGGATGCGAATGCCGCCAAGGCACGGGTTGATGCGCTGACCGACAATGAGGTCGCCGGCATTGCCGGAAAACTCGACAGCCTGCCAGCCGGTGGACACTTTTTAATTGATACCCTGGTGTTTATCTTTGTGCTGCTGCTGGTTACCGACATACTCGGCTTCACCAAGGTATTTCCTTTTACCAGATCAGCACAACGTTAAACGCAGTACCCTGATGTTCTTTGTTCGCAACGCCCGCACTGTCGCGGGCGTTTTCATTATGCTGCTGCTCACTGCATGCAGTACGGTGCAAATGCAGATGCTGCGCAGCTCACCGCCTGCCCGTCTGCCTGCGCGTACCGAATTGACGCAAGTGGCCTTTTATCCGCAGCAGGAACACCAGTGCGGACCGGCATCGCTGGCGATGGCATTGCAGAATGCCGGTGTTAATGTCGAACCGCAACAGCTGACGAGCTTTGTCTACCTGCCTGAAAAGCAGGGCAGCTTGCAGGTGGAAATGCTGGCGGCGCCGCGCCGCCACGGCATGGTGGCCTATTTGCTGCCGCCCAAACTGGCGGATGTGCTGGCAGAAATTGCTGCCGGCAACCCGGTGGTGGTGCTGCAAAACCTTGGCCTGAGCTGGTATCCGGTATGGCATTACGCAGTGGCGGTTGGTTACGATCTGCACAGCGAACAGATGATTCTGCGTTCCGGCCATGAGGCCAGGCAAGTATTGCCTTTCTTTACCTTCGAGAGCACTTGGGCGCGCGGCAATTATTGGGCAATGGTGGTGCTGCCGCCGGGGCGGCTGCCGCAAACCGCCACTCCGGAAACTTACCTTCCTAGCATTGCCGCGCTAGAACACAGCAGCCCGGAAAGCGATGTGTGGCCTGCGTATGCTGCCGCGATGCAGAGCTGGCCTGATAGCCTTGCGGCAAAAATCGCTGCGGGCAATTATGCCTATAGCCGTAACAACCTGGCTTTGGCCGAACAGCTTTTTCTCGAAGCTGCACAGGCGCATCCTGATTCGGTTGCCGCCTACAACAACCTGGCGCAAACGCTGAGCGACCTTGGAAAATATGAAACAGCACTGGCTGCCGCACGCCATGCGGTGGAGATGGGCGGCCCTCTGGAACCGATGGCGCGCAGCACACTGGCGGAGATCGAGCAACGCATGCGTAACGAACGGAAAGAATAATGAATATGCGGGAAACCAAGATTGAAGAAAGCAAGGGAGGCGGACACAGATGGGCAACTTACCCGCAAACGAAGAAGTAATCGCCGCGACCAAGCTGTGGCTTGAGCGCGCGGTGATCAGGCTGAACCTGTGCCCGTTCGCCGGGGAGGTATACGACAAAAAGCAGATACGCTATGTGGTGAGCAGTGCGACCCACCCGGAGGAATTGCTGGATGAGCTGATGCGCGAAATGGAAGTGTTGGCTGAAACGCCATCGGAAAAGATAGACACGACCCTGCTCATCCATCCTCATGTGCTCACCGATTTTCTCGACCAAAACGATTTTCTGGATGTGGTGGATGAGGCGCTGGAAGAGATGGAACTGGATGGCATACTTCAAGTAGCCAGCATGCATCCGCAGTACCAGTTCGCCGACACGCAGCCGGATGACATCGAGAATTACACCAGCCGTGCGCCATACCCCACCCTGCAACTGCTGCGCGAGGCGAGCATCGTCAAGGCGGTGGCCGCTTACCCCGAAGCCGAGCAGATTTTCGACAACAACATTGCGACGCTGCGCCGTTTGGGCCACGAGGGTTGGGATGAGTTGGGGCTGGCTAATGGCACCTCGCAGCCCGGCAAAGAATAACGTGCCGGACGCTACACCAGCTTTTTTTGCGCTTACCCCAGATTGCGTGCTGAACGCGCTGGAAAGCGTGGGCTTCCGCAGCGATGGCCGCCTGCTGGCGCTCAACAGCTACGAGAACCGCGTGTATCAGGTAGGCATGGAAGACGGGCCGCCGCTGGTGGTGAAGTTCTACCGCCCTGCGCGCTGGACGGATGCCGCCATTCTCGAGGAGCACGCTTTTGTAGAGGAACTTGCCGAGCGGGAAATTCCGGTAGTTCCGGCATTGCAGCCGGTC
>ORMF010355472.1_pt1 | contig 19763 bp, 19 predicted proteins | sample 1779871 | NCBI WGS metagenome assembly ORMF01 (sample SAMEA104232316, study PRJEB22302) | groundwater metagenome | biome: forest; feature: aquifer; material: groundwater | place: USA | collected 2011-08-07 | depth 5.4 m | reverse complement strand
CGCGCTTTCCCAGGCTCCCTTTTATGAAGGAAAGACCATTACCATCATCCAAGGTCGGGATCCTGGGGGGACGGGAGACCTGATGGCCAGAAGCCTGGTGCCGTTTCTCCAGAAATACATCGATGGAGATCTTCGGCGGCAGCGGCGTGATGCGAGAACTGCCGATGCAAAAGTTTGTCCGTGATGCCATGGTGTTTCAACATATGGATGGCACCCAGGCGATCAACCGAATTAAAGTCGGCAGGATTCTCGCAACGCGACTCAATCAGGAAGGACGACTTTCGCGATAACCAGTTGACGGGCATTCTTTAAAGCGGTTAGAAAGTGGGCGTGTCCATGAGCAGCGCGGGCAAAGGGTTAGCTGTCTCCGTTTTTCTCGTGTTCTCCGTAATAAACAACGCATTCGCACAACGAATAAATTTTTCCTTTAGTTCCCTTACAGGTACGCAATCTCCACTTTGGGTTGCCAAGGAGGCGGGCTTTTTTAAACAGCATGGCCTCGACGCGCGGCTGGTCTACATTCCGGGCGGCAGCGTGGTCGTGCAAGCTATGCATTCCGGCGAATTGCAATTCGGTGTCTCGGGACCTGCGGCGGTCATCCGGGGCAATCTGGGAGGCGCGGATTTCGCTTTTGTGGCGGTTGGCAGCAACAAAATCGATTTCGTACTGGTTACGGCCAAGCATATAACCAACGTACAGGATCTAAGGGGCAAAAGAGTAGGAGTGGGCCGGTTCGGCGGCGGCCCCGATTACAGCAGCCGGATCGTCTTCGAGAAGCTCGGTCTCAAACCGGAAAAAGATATTAACCTGCTGCAAACTCTGGGCGGCCAGCCGACACGCCTGGCGATCCTTCAGTCGGGAGCCATGGAAGGAGTTGTCATCACTCCCCCCTTTACTCTGCAAGCCAAACAATTGGGGTTCAACCTGCTCCTGGAATATTCCAAGGTCATTCCACATTATTTCTCGTCGGGGTTCATTACGACTCGGAAATATATCCGGGAGAATCCGCAAATTGTGGAGAATACCGTCAAGTCACTGATGGATGCTATGAGGTACGTCTTCTCGAACGAGGATGGCACCATGAAGATCGTCGGCCGCTACATGAAAATTACCGATGAAGCATTTTTGAGGAGTTATTACCGCGAAGCTCTGCTGGGCCAGATCAACAGGACCTTGCAGCCTGATCCCAAAGCGATCGAGTTCATATTAGAGGAAGAACGCAAGACAAATCCGGCGGCCGAACGGGTAAAGCCTGAGGATTTTATAGACGCGAGGTTTCTCGACAAGCTGCGATAGGAAGCCTACTAAGGTCGGGGAAGTAACTCTTCGGGGTTTCTGAAGCAAACGAAAGCGCGGAAATTTCAAACAAGTCGGATACGGACGGGGATTAACAACTTAACGGGAGATGACTGTGAAACAATACAGATTCGTTCTCTCAGGTGTCTTGGGTCTATTGGCTCTAATGGCGACTCAAGGCGTGACGGCGGCTCCGATAGACGATCTAGTAGCGGCTGCCAAAAAGGAGGGTAGCATCGAGTTTCACGCTCCGTCTACCGTGACTCCGGCAGGAGTGCAAAAGCTAACCGAGGTCTTCAATAGAAAATATGGCCTCAACATCGCAGTCAATTATCATCCTACCGGAGGCATGACCGGAGATGTCGCGAAGGTCGTGGGCCGCGCCGCCGCTGGCGTCGCTCCGGAATGGGATTCCATGGTGCTTCATGATGGCGGTCATGCAACCTTGTGGCTAAGAAAGCTGCACCAGCCGTTTGACTATCGCAAGCTAGGCGTCGACCCGAAGGTGATTTATTACGACAACGGTACGGTTTCGCTTGCGAACCAGTTCGCGCTGCCTGCCTATAACACGAAAATGCTGCCTGCCCAGGATGTCCCGAAAAGTTGGGAGGATTTATTGGATCCCAAGTGGAAGGGTGGGAAGTTGGGCATGTCGACGGCAACGCACCATCTCGCCCGGTTGGCGACTGCCTGGGGCGAGAAGAAAACCACAGAATATGTCAAGGCGTTAGCGAAGCAGCAGCCCTTCCTGGGCCGGCTCGGAGACACCTATACCCGCCTTCAGTTGGGTGAAATACTCATCGCAGTCACCCTGACCGATGACTTCATCCACCGAGCCAAAGTAACGGGAGCACCCCTCGCCTTCGCCGAGGTCGTAGAGCCGGTGATTTCCCCTTCGTACAACATCGGCGTGCTTAAAGGCGCGCGGCATCCGAGTGTTGGGCATCTCTTCGCGGCTTTTTTTACAACCCCAGAAGCTCAGGAGCTTTGGGAAAAGTACACCGGTATGAGCTCTGCGTTCGTACCAGGCACTCCGGCCCACAGCTACGCCCGGGGTAAGAAGGTCCTATTCATGACCCAGGAGCAAGCCGAGATGGTTGATAGGCTCACGAGGGAGTACGGCAGCATACTCGGTTTCAAGTAGGCATGGAGCTGTTCTGAGCTAGAAATAACCCTAGCAGGTTGCTTAAAAACTACCTCGGAGTCCTTCGACACGGCTCAGGACGAGCGGAGGGGAATTGATATCATTGGCATTTTCCGTTCATGCTGAGGTTCTCGAAGCATTCCGAATCTTTTTTCAGCAGACTGCTAGTGGCTCCGAAGCTTTCGGAGCGCGCTCAAAAAATTGAGATGTATGAAAAATAATCGATTGATTGCTGTTGTTTTTTTCTTCCTCTGCATAGCAGTTAGCCTCTGGGTCAGTCCCACCCTCCAGGCTCAAGAAGAGCCTTTCTATAAAGGCAAGACCGTCAGGATTGTGGTGGGCTTCACTCCGGGCGGCGGCTTTGACGTGTGGGCGCGCGCCATCGCTCAGTACATTCCCAAGCATGTCCCAGGGAATCCTAAATTCGTCGTCCAGAACATGCCGGGCGCCGGTTCCATGACAGCGGCCAATTATGTTTACAATGTGGCCAAGCCTGATGGCCTCACTATAGGGACTTTCACCCCCACGCTCTACATTGAGCAACTTTTGGGCCAGAAGGAAGTCCAATATGACTGGGCGAAGTTCTCTTGGATCGGTCAGCCGGAGCGGCGCGACCGGTTGATTTATGTCCGGGCGGATACCCCTTATAAGACCATCGAGGATATCCGCAGGGCGCCTGAGCCGCCAAGGTGTGGAGCTACGGGGCAGCGCACTTTGGCTCGACTTTTCCCGATGCTTCTCGATGACGCCCTGGGGCTCAAGTTTAATCTTGTGCCTGGATACCCGGGCGCGGCAGACGTTAACCTGGCCATCGAGAAAGGGGAGGTCCACTGCTGGGCAGGGACCGTCGGCTCTTTTTTTGTGAGCGAACCTGGCCGCACCTGGGCCAAGACAGGATTCGTTCGGGTACTCATTCAAGCTGGCAGAAAACGGGATGCGAGACTGCCCGATGTTCCCACGATATGGGAGCTGATGGATAGACATAGAACGCCTGACACCACACAGCGCCTGGTCAGAGTTCTCCTCGCCTCTGACGAGCTTGGTCATCCTTATGTTGGCTCCCCAGGTATCCCTGTGGACCGGGTCAAGATCTTGCGCGAGGCTTTTGTGAAAACGATGAATGATCCGGACCTCTTGAGCGAAGCGATAAAGCGGGATTGGACAGTGAATCCCACCTGGGGTGACGAGCTGCAGGCTATGGCAAAGGAGCTGATAGGCCAACCACCCCAGGTCATAGAAGAGATAAAAAAATTTCTGGTGAAGTGAAAAGGTCCGGTACGTACGGGCCGGAATTAAAGGTGATGGATATTGCGGAGCTGGTTGACCCAACATCCAGAGAGCCAGGGGTAGGCTATGAACGGGCGAGGCAGCAAACCAGGAGGTAAACGATGAAACGGTTAAAATTTTTGGTGATCACCGTCATTACATTCATTGCGCTTGTGGCTTCGATCGGGCACGCGGCAACTGCGCCCCTGGACGAATTGATCGCGGCCGCCAAGAAAGAAGGGGTGATTGAGTTCTATGCGCCCTCTACGCTTACCCCAGAAGGCGCGCAGAAACTGCGCGACGCTTTCAACAAGAAATACGGCCTCAACATCACCGTGAATTATAGCCCTTCGGGAGCGATGACCAGGGATGTGGGAAAAATCGTCGGCTTTGCCGCCGCCGGCAAGGCACCCGAGTGGGACCTGATGGTGGTCCATGATGCCGCCCATGCTACGCTCTGGCTTAAGAAACTGCACAAGCCGTTTGACTACAAGAAACTCGGCATCGATGCGCAATTGATTCAATACGATAACGGCACGGTTATTTTTGCCAATCAGTTTGTCCTGCCCGCTTACAACAATAAAGTTCTGCCTTCTCAGGATGTGCCCAAAAGTTGGGATGATTTATTGAACCCTAAATGGAAGGGGGGGAAGTTGGGCATGGGTACCGCGACCCATCATCTGGCCCGATTGGCAACTCTATGGGGCGAGGAAAAAACGACAGCGTACGTCAAGGGCCTGGCCAAGCAGGAGCCGTACTTGGGAGAGCTGGGCACGCTTTATAGTCGCCTGCAGTTAGGCGAGATTCTCGTCGCGATCACGCTGACCGATAGCTTTGTGCACACAGCCAAGTTGAAAGGCGCGCCGGTTGTGCACGCCGAAGGGATCGAGCCGGTGATATCGCCTGCTTACAACGCCGGTGTGCTCAAAAATGCTCTGCATCCCAACGTCGCGCATCTTTTTGCAGCTTTTTTCACGACCCCTGAAGCTCAGGAGATTTGGGAGACTTACGGAGGGCAGACTTCCGCCTTTGTCCCAGGAACTACCGCTTACAAGTACGCGCAGGGCAAGAAGGTGATCTATATGAACCAGAAGCAAGCCGATATGGTGGACCGGCTCACCAGAGATTACGGCAAAATATTGGGCTTCAAGTAGAAAGAGGAAGTTGTCCGAGCAATCAAGGTGAAAGAAACATGCGATTGTTAGCGTCCCAAACCGGAGGGGCTGGGGAGATAACGCGGCTGCTGAAGCGCAGGCCTGACGGCAGCAGTATCTTTGCCGGTGGGTTGCTGGCCCTGCTGGTGCTCATCGTTGGCGTGCCGGTGGCGATGGTCGTTCTCATGAGCTTGAGGACGGGGTTTCCCGGTGAGGGGGGACCGCTCACGCTCGTCAACTTCATTAGAGTGTACGGGGACCCGGCGACTTATGAGGTCTTGGTCAATACGGTTCTGTTCGCTACCGGCGCTGTGGCCGTGACAGTCCTCTTTGCGGTGCCGCTGGTCTGGTTGCTCATGCGCACCGACCTTCCCTATAAAAAAACCATTTACGTGCTTCTTACGGTGGGTATTTTGATCCCGGTTTTCCTGCGGACGATCGCGTGGATTCTCTTGCTTAGTCCTCGGATTGGTCTGGTCAATCAATGGGCCGCGCAAATCTTTGGTCTGAAGCATCCCTTGGTCAGTCTTTACAACATCCCCGGTATGGCGTTCATCCAGGGAGTCTCTTTTGTCCCCAGCGCGTTCTTCATGCTTGCCGCGGCATATCGCACAATGGACCCGGCGCTGGAGGAGGCGGCGTACACAGCCGGCGTCAGCAAGCTGCAAACCTTTCTTCGAATCAACATTCCGATCACGCTGCCGGCCATTGCGGGAGTGATGGTTTACCTCTTCATGACGGCGATCGCGGTCTTCGAAGTGCCGGCGATCATTGGACTGCCCGCGCGCATTCTGGTTTTGAGTTCGCTGATCTATTCGTCCGCCAACCCGCCGACTGGTCTTCCCGAATACGGCCTGGCGGGAGCCTATGGCTCGGTCATGCTCGTGGTCGGCTTAGTGCTTGCTTGTTTTTATGTTCGACTGGTGCGCCAGGGAAAGAAATACACCGTGATCACGGGACGGGGCTACCGGCCTCGGGAAATTGCTTTGGGCCGATGGAAATGGCCCGCCTTAGCCTTTGTCTCATTCTACCTTTCCATGGAGGTTTTTATCCCGTTCCTCATGCTCCTATGGACATCGTTCTTGCCGCATCTCCAACTGCCCTCTGCCGCCGCGTTGTCTAGCGTCACGCTCAAAAACTATCTCTCCATCCCCGACTATGCCGGCGCCCGGCCATTTATCAATACGGCGATTCTTATGGTCGCGGTGCCCACCTGTGCCATGTTTCTGAGCGTCCTTGTGTCTTGGGTCGTGATTCGCAGTCAAGTGAGCTTTCGCGGAATTCTCGATACCGCAGCGTTCTTGCCCCATGCGTTCCCCAGCATTCTGCTTGCGGTGGGTTTAGGATACCTCGGCTTGGCGTACAGCGGTGTTTTCCCTTTTTATGGCACCATCATGATCATCGTCATCGCCCACACGATCGCCTGGATTGCCTACGGGACGCGCACCACGAATAGCGTCATGATTCAGGTGCATCGGGAGTTGGAAGAAGCCGGCAAGGTAGCCGGCGTCTCCACGCTGACGGTGTTTACACGCATCGTTCTGCCCCTCGTGGCTGCGGGTGTCTTTAATAGCTGGATTTGGATCAGCATGCTCTCTTACCGGGAGGTCACGATGGCCCTGACCCTGGGCTCGCGGCAAAACACCGTGATCTCTACCGTGGTGTGGCAGTTCTGGGGCAGCGGATGGGTCCCCGAGGTGTCCGCATTGGGAGTCATTTTGATTTTGTTTGCGCTCATTGCCGTCGGCGCCCTAAGGATCGGTTTTGCGCGAGTCGGGGAGGTTGGATCGTCCGGAGCGTAGCGACAAAAGTCTTTGGGCTATGAAGGGGGACTGTCCCCCTTCAGTGAAGGAGAATCGATATTGATTCGTATTAAGGCCCTGCGCAAGTTTTTCCAGAGCCGCCAGGGCGTGGTGGAAGCCTTGCGGGGCATCGACCTGGATGTGGCCGAGAAAGAATTATGCGTCCTGCTCGGCCCCAGCGGCTGCGGCAAGACCACCACGCTGCGCAGCGTCGCCGGCCTTGAGAGACCCGACGGCGGCGAGATAGAAATCGCCGGCTCGTTGGTGAGCGCGCCCGCCAAAGGAATCTACGTTGCCACAGAGAAGCGCGACATCGGCATGGTGTTTCAGTCCTATGCGATCTGGCCTCATATGAACGTTTTCAACAACGTCGCGTTCCCGCTCATCAAGGGACGGAAGAAGACACCCAAGAATCAGATCGCGGGAAAAGTCCGCGGCGCGCTCAAGCTCGTCCAATTGGACGGCCTCGAGGATCGCCCCGCCACGGATTTGAGCGGCGGGCAGCAGCAGCGGGTCGCGATGGCCCGGGCGATTGTAACGGAGCCGAAAATATTATTGATGGACGAGCCACTGAGCAATCTCGATGCGCGGCTGCGCGAGCAGATGCGCGTGGAGCTGAAAAAAATCACCAAGGCGGCGAACGTCACCACGCTCTATGTGACTCACGATCAAGCCGAAGCGCTGAGCCTCGGCGACAAGGTCTGCGTCATGCACGACGGCGAAATCATCCAGATGGCGCCGCCTCATGAGATTTACGCCAAGCCGGCGACCCTGTTTGTCGCGCAGTTCGTCGGCGAGATGAATCTCGTCAAAGGTCATGTCACTGGCCCGTCGCAAGTTGAATGCCCTCTGGGAGCCATATCGATCGCCGTTCCTCCGGGTGTGCCGATGGCAAGCCCGGTCACGCTGGCGATTCGGCCCGAGCATGTGCATCTCAACTCGGCCGACCCGGCTACGGCGTCCCTGACGGGAGCCATCACGAGTAAGAACTACCTCGGCGACGTTCAGATTCTTGAAGTGGAAGTAAACGGCGTGAGCCTGCTCGTCAAGCAAGCCGGCGATACCGAATTCTCCGTTGGGCAACGCGTAAAGGCGGCTTTTCCGGCGGACCGCTGGCATGTTTATCCGTAATCGCCGCCCCGACCGCCAGCTATCCATCTAAGTCAGAGTCGGGTCGAGAATAATTATGTTCAACCCGGATTCCGCAGTGGAAAAGTGGCGCTTTGAGCGAGGGGCGAACCTTCCGCAACGAAGACAATGCTTTTCTACCCCTGAACTCAGGACGAATCTCACTGCTGTGCGAATTTTGCCAGAGTAATTAGCCGTCGTGCCAAGCGGCGGAATAGACTTTGAAACAGCACACCTGGGTGTCTTCGCCGCTCCAAGTTCGCCCCTCGCTCAGGTTCAACTGCGGAATTCGGGATCATTACCCGAAAGCCTCAAGAACAGATTGCGGCGTGGTTTCCATAGTGACAAACCCACTTACCCCACAGCCCTCTTCCGCACGTCCTCCAGTATTGAAACCAGCTCGTCAACTTCTTTGGATTCAAACACGCCGTCCACGCCCCGCGGGTTAAAGTCAGTGTAGGGTGAATCGTAAAGCAGACGCGCATCCATAGAACCGTGCTCAGTCAAATGATCAATGATTAGGTTCAAAAACTCGATCTGGTTGGCACGCCAGGTTTTTCCAAGCAGAAATCCGTCTAACGCTTTCTTCGCTGCTTCCCGGTCGAGTCCGATCAGCGATCGCACGAAGAGACCGAGGCCCTCGTTCCCTTCCTTGGCTTTTTGCACATCCTCGGCGTTGCCGACTCCGCTTTCTGACAGCATGCGCTCTAGCTCCGCCAAATCAGTCGGGGTCAGCGGTTCATTCATTCGGAGCTTATACACGGTGATGTGATTTTCATTGGCTTTGAGAAACTGGCGCGCTTTGGCTCGGAATCGTTCGAAATCACTCGGAGTTGAAAACCCAGGTAGGGTGAATTCCCTTTCACTACCCATCATGTCTTCGAAATCGGTGTAAATAGGCTTACGCTCCTTTTTTTCAATCAGCTTCACGAGCGAACGCAGTCGTCTTCGAACTGTCTCCAACATTGGGACCGTGACATTCTGCCACCATTCGTCCGTCTGCAGGTCCAGGATCAGCGGCAACTCGGCTTGGATCATCGGTATGCTGGCTTTATCCTGGAGCAGACCGGCAATGCCCTTTACCTGGTCACGCAGGCGCGCAAACGATGGCTCCTGGCGCAATACCGCGAGCTGCAAGTTCAGAATCAGCAAGTCAAACCGCCTCGCCTCTTCGTCTTCGGCATCAAGCTCCGTCGGCAATCCCGCCACTTCGTGCGAAAGCTCGGTATACGCAACACCGTCCATTTGATTCCATGCGTCGGTGGAAGCGTATTTTTCGACGAGGCGGCGTTTTGGCCGTACAACGAAGTTATTTACATTCATCGCGGCCACTTCCGTCCGCAGTAAATCTGCCGCGGCCCGCCTCAGCTCCGCATAAGATAAATGCGATCCGTAAGGCTCGGCAGCTTCTCCTGTTAAGCCGCCACCATCTTGCCCTTCTTCATTCGAAACCTTCTTGTCTAACTCCCCAATCAACTCCAGACGCGCGTTAAACAAACGCTTGGCAAGAGACTCGCTGGTGTTGCCTTCCGTGGGTGGGAGCTGCTGAGAGAAAAATTCCAGGTTCTGACAGTAATCGAAGACGTAGAAAAACTCTTTATCTTTGCCTGGCCCGAACAGGTCGGGGCAAAGCCGCGTTCCTCGCCCGAGCATCTGCCAAAATTTAGTCTTTGAGCGAACGAGCTTGAAGAAAACCAGATTGACTACCTCCGGGATATCGATGCCGGTGTCGAGCATATCCACGGAGATCGCGATGTGCGGGTCTCTGGCCAAAATGGAGAAATTATCTATCAGGTTCTGTACGTACTCCGTCTCAAAGTCGATGACCCGCGCAAACTCGCCTTTGTAGTGGGGGTAATTGATATTGAACCGCTCGGCGATGAACTGCGCATGGTCGTGATTTTTAGCGAAGACGATGGTCTTTCCCAAGCGATCGCCGCCGGCCACTTTAAGGCCACGCGTCATTAAATGCTCCAGCACCTTGTCCACGGTATCCTTGTTGAAAAGCCAGCGGTTTACCGCCTCGGCTTCCACTCGATTGGGTATCGTACCGTCCTCGCTCCAGTCCAGCGCATCCCACTCTTCTTTTTCTTCTTCGGACAGTTGGTCGTATGAGATTCCTTCCCGCTGGAATCTCAACGGGACCGACACAGCCTTCGGCGGCACGAGGAAGCCATCCCTGACCGCTTCGTCAAGTGTGTAGTTATCGGTCGGCACGCCGCTTTCAAGATTAAACAATCTGTAAGTGTTGCGATCGACTTCGTCCTTCGGCGTTGCGGTGAGCCCGACCAGCAATGAATCAAAATACTCAAAGATCGCGCCGTACTTTTGGTACACGGACCGGTGCGCTTCGTCGATTATGACCAGATCAAAGTGGCCGACCCCGAATCGGCGTTGACCGTCGCGCGCCTCTTCAATCAAGCCCATCATCGTCGGGTAAGTCGATACGTAAACACGCCCCTCCGCATCCTTCTCCGTAACCAGATTCACGGGTGAGGTGTCGGGAAGAAACCGTTTAAATGCGTTCACCGCCTGCCGAACCAGCGCCACGCGGTCAGCGAGAAACAGCACTCGCTTCACCCAGTTGCACCGCATCAGCAGCTCGCACAGCGCAATCACCGTCCGAGTCTTCCCTGCGCCGGTCGCCATTGTCAGCAACGCCTTGCGGTCGAGGTCGCGCTCGAATGCTTCGCTCACTCGCCTTATCGCCCGCGATTGATAGTAGCGTTCGACAATAGACTCGTCGATTTTGGCATCGGCGAGACCCTTCCGAGCTTCCCGTCGTTGTATGAGGAGTTCCAACTCGGCCTTCTTGTAGAAACCTTGTACCGGACGCGGCGGATAACTTAGGCCGTCCCACATCCAGTGGTCGTAGCCGTTGGAGTAGAAGATTACCGGCCGCTGGCCAATCTGTTTTTCCAAACAGTCAGCATACAGCTTCGCTTGCTGTTGACCGACGCGCGAGTCGCGTTTCGTCCGCTTTGCTTCAACAAGCCCGAGCGGTTTACCGTCGTCGCCCCACAGGACGTAATCGACAAAGCCTTCGCCCGTGTTATTGGGCATGCCGGTGACGGGAAATTCCCGGTCCTGTGGATCAGCGAGCGCCCACCCCGCTTCCTTCAGCAACAAGTCGATGAAGTAGTCGCGGGTTTCGGCTTCCGAGTAGTCGTGGTCATCTGCTCGCGCGGAGTTCTGCTGCTTCGTCTCAGCAACTTCGATCCGCAATCTTTGCAGTTCGTCATCTAACGCTTTCTTGCCGGACAACAATTGGGAGAGTTTTTCATCGCGCTCGCGTAGCTGGCTCTCTAACTTCTGCAATTGTTCCAGCGTCTGCGGCGAGACCGAGCTGCTCTTCGGAAGCAAGTCTGGATTGAAGCAAAGACCGTCCGCTGGCTTCGCGCCACGGACGTAGGTGCGCGCCAGCCAGAACATGATGTGGAAGAGTTCTTTCGCCGCCGTCAGCGCGTCGAGTTGCCGCACCGGCTTGTGGCTATGAACAGCGAGATTTCCCAGGTCTTTGACGACTTTGATCTTTGCGAAGATCGCCGGGCCGACGGCGTCGCGAAAGGACGGCGCGTGAATTAGCGCGCTCAGGTGGTCTTGATAGGGAAGTTTTAGAGCGGCGTCATGTTTGTAAAGCCAATGAACCGCCAGCTCCAACGCCCGGCGGGCATGGAAGCAAGAGCTCCGCGAGTCCGGATAAACCAGCGACTCCGCCTTCGCCGCCGACTCGAATAACATCGGCCATTCGTCGCGAAGAAACTCGAATTGTGAGTCGGCGGTCGCCATTTCGCGATTCTACGATGATAGGAATCCGTAAACCTTTGCTTTGGGCATTTCTTTTACCCGCTTGAAGAATTCGCTTTCGGTAATTTGCGCCGGCCAATCCAAGTTGATGGAAATAACAGCGTTGAATTTATCGTCAGTTTGTTTGATCTCTATCGCCTGCAACGCGGCTAGATAAGATAAGTCGCGAATCAACGCCTTGCGAGGATTTTTTACCTGATAGAGTCCGGCGGTTTGTTTGATGACCTCAGAGAATTTCTGACTTCCCCGATCCAAGAGCAGTTGCAGCAACTGCACATGCCGATCCGACATGACCCGCTTACGCGGCGAGCGCAGCCGGCCGAATAGATCCGTCATTGTGTTTCGATAAAGCGCCTTGGCGACATGGAGACGGATCTCCGAAAACAGCCTGTTGCATTGCTTCTCGATTCCCTTGAGAGCGAATTTGAGAAACGGCGTCAGATCGTGACTTAGCGCGCGGGTTTCGGCAAGATTGTTGAGATAACCGGCCTTCTCCTCGTAATAATAGTTCGACATGGCGATGAACAGCGTATCGCGCAGGCCGACGCGCTGGAGCATCAGCGCTTCCAGGGCGCGCGCCGTCCGGCCGTTGCCGTCCAGAAAAGGATGCATCGCGGCAAAGTGGTAGTGGAGCGCCAGCGCCTGAATCAGTGGATCGTGATCCCGAAAAATCGTCCGCGTCGCTTGGCACAACTGGCGCAACGCGGCTGCGCAATCATCTCCACCTTCGACGCCTCGATGACGCGGTGTACCGAAGGTCACGTTATCACCGTGTCCTCTAGGCCGCCCCGGTGGACAATGGTCATCGTCGCAACCGGAGACGATGCGACGATGGATATCACAAACCAACGACTCGTCGACCGGCCGATCCGTTTCAAGTTTGGCAATCCAACGATACGTCGCCAACGCGCAAGCCGCTTGGCGCTGCGATCGAGTCTCAAGTTGTTGCGGCGTCTCCCGCATCGCAGCGTCCAGTTCTTTTTCCGTGAACTCCGCGCCCTCGATCCGAGATGTCCCAGCCACCTCTCGCTTAAGTTGCATTTGCTGGAGTTGCTCCGCCCAACTGCGCTGATATGGGATCTGCGTTAGCGCCAACATCGCCGCCTTCGCTCCCAGGAGTTCGACTTGAACCGCCGCCAAGTCGAACAGAATCCACTGACGCGGCATCTCATACGGGATCGTCATAAACCTATTGTATCCCAGTTCGTTTCCGCAAGAAATGCCTTAACCGATAGGAGAAACTCACTATATTTGGAATAGTTACGCACGTCACGCGCACGACCGCAGCGCTTTCATTTCCCAACTCATTTCCGCGATATTTCCATTATCCTTCCTCATTATTCTTGCCGGCGAAAAGCGAACTGGCTCAAGTCGCTACCCTCTTTATTACCCTCTTTTACGGACATTACCCTTTCTTGCCTGAGCCAATCTTGGTCCAACGAGCACCGGGCCCGCGGCCGATGCATTTCACGCGTTTGCCTTTTTGACTGCCGAGCACGCGGCGCACCATTTCCCGGCTCACGCCTGGACATGCCTTTTCCAATTGCACGACGGTAAATTCGCGGGGAAGCCGCTCAATGGCCGCGAGGATCATTTCGGTCTTGGAGCCGCGCGGCGCTTTGATATCGCCAACCCTGACCACCAGTTCGCCGTAAGCGGTCTTGAGAATGAACAGTAGGAAGTTCACGTACGGCCAGGGGTCGTGCCGGCCCTCATGCCAGCGCTGGGAGCTCTGCTCAAGCGTCTCGTAGTAGCGCTCCTTGTTCTGCTCGATCAACCGCTCCAAGCTGATGTACCGCCCAACCTCATAGCCGAGATGGTAGCACTGAAGGAGCAACAGCAGCCGCGAGACGCGCCCGTTGCCGTCGCGAAACGGATGAATGCAAAGAAAATCGAGATTAAAACAGGCCAGCGCCACCAGCGGATGGACCCAGCGCTCTTTGAGACAGCGCTGCCAGTCCGCCACCAATGCCGCCATGTGCCGCGAAGTCTCGCTTGCGCGCACCGTGCGAAAACGCACCCGCTGCCGTCCGTCGGAGAGGCGCTCGATGATGTCGCTTTCGTCTTCCTTATATTTACCGGCATCCCAAATCTCGCCTCGGGTCACGCGGTGCAGCCGGCGGACCGTCTGCTCGGAGATCTCGATGGCGAGGAAATCGTCGTGAATCAGGCTCAATGCCTCCCGGTAGCCGCGCACTTCCTCTTCGTCCCGATCGCGAAACAGCGGTTTTGGCTTGGCCAGCACGTCACGCAACCGCTTCGGGTCCACTTCCACGCCCTCGAGCCGGTTGCTGGAAACCGCGCTCTCGACGAGCGCATGCTCGCGCAGAAATTTAAGACGCTGCGGCGACTGGCGTGTATACAGTTCCTGCTTGCCGCGAAACTCGCCAAGATCGGCGAGGTACCAACTCGTCCCGCCAGGAATGGAAAATTGTCCCGCGCTAAATCGCCGCAGCGTGTTCACTATAACTCCCCTCGAAACGCGCGATGTTGGAGCGAGGCGAAGAGCGCGTCCACCTCCGCCAGCGACAATCTGTTCTTCATCGCTCGTCCTCCAAAGCTTCCACGCTTAGCATGAACCGTCGGAGTTTCTGGAGCTTGGCCCGGCTGGGGCCGTTCAGGCCGTTGCCGTGACGGCCGTCGTAGTTTTGCGCCCAGTCGGCAGCCAGTTTGTAGCCGCTGCTGGGATGGCGATGGAGACCGGCGTGGAGGGCCAGCCCCTCTTCCACCAGCAGCAGCGGCCAGCAGTGGATGATCCGCACCGGTCCCCATTGCTGCTTCTGGAATTCGTTCTGAAATTTCCGCGCCCGGTCATGCAGGCTCTGCGCTGCCTCGTGATCGATCTGCTGGAACAGGCTCTCCCTCTTGGCCGCCGAGCCGAGCAGGGCACGCGCCTCGCCCAGTAGGGCACCCGCCCCGACCTGCGTCTTGCCCTTGCGGCCCGCCGCCTGTCGCGCGACCCACAGACCAAAGACTTGCAACCGGCCCGGGCGCTCAAACCATTTCTTCAACACCGTCAATCGGGTGAGCGGCACGTTTCCCCGCGTGTCGATGTCGTCGATGACCTTCTGGATTTTCTCGGGAACGGCGGTGCGCATGGCTGGCTTAGAGTTCCCCTCGAAACGCGCGATGCTGCAGCGAGGCGAAGAGCGCGTCCAACTCCGCCAGCGCCGCGCGCTGCGCAGTCTTCAGCTTCTCCACCGCACGAACTCGACGGGCGAATTCGCGCTGCAGCTCGATGGGGGGAATGGGCATTGGAAGCTCGCGCAAACCTGGCCCGCTGAAGTTCTGTTGCGCGGCTTGGCGAGATCGCTTCACCACAATGCCTCGAACGGATGGAGCAGTGAGAACTGCACGCGCGTAGATTGGCACGAGGGACTCTTTGAATCTCATCGTGATGAAATATGCTCCGGCGATGCACGGCGGATCGTTGGGTTGGATCAACGCGACTTTCCCCACCGTCGCACCGGTGCGCGCGAAAATGAGATCGCCAGGACACAGTGCATACTTCTCTCGGTCCTCGTCTGACACCACCAATCTCGGCATCGAAGAAAAATCGAGAACGCCTTCTTCACTCAGGTCCGTGATACGAACAATTCTGATGCCATCGGCCGAGTAAGACTCATTGTAGAACCGCGGCCCGTATTGCTGGAAAGCGAGCAATCCGCCAAGCGTCGGGTCTGGCCATTTCTTTGGATTTGAAACGGGGTCACCGAAGAGGTCGAGGAAGAGGGATTGGGTGAGCGAGTCGAGTTGGGCTAGGGCGGCGCGGCGCTTGGCCAGCAATGCCTCCGCCCGGTCCAACACCTCCGCAATCCGCCGCTGCTCCGCCAGCGGCGGCAGGGGAAGCGGGAGTTTGAGGCATCGGTCAGTGTTGAGGTTAGAGATGTTCGTCGTTTGCTGGCCGAGGCTCCGAAGCGTTGTTTGAATCCGGTCGGATGAGAACCATCGGAACAGGAAGCGCGGCTCAATTTTCAAGGGATGCGGACGAAGCACGGAGACGAAACCGCCAAAAGTCGTGCGCCACGGCAGTCCCGGAATCCAGCAGCACTTGCCGACGAGATTCCAACTATTCGCGCTCGAAACGAGAATGTCGCCGGGCCGAAGAAACTGGTCTTCACGTTTAACGAAACGCTCTCCAACGGCCCAGACATCGGACATGTCTAGTTCAGCCTGCACATTCTTTGTCCGCATACAGGCCACAGAACCCGGCGAGTCAGTTGGAACGACGTCGTCTGGCTTGAAGTTGATGCCGCGAACGAATTCCGCAACATCGCCGAGCGCGACAGTTTTCCATTCACCATTCACCTTTTGGACTTCGGCCTTCACCGCAACATCCCCTCCAATTCCTTCATGCCCTGGTGAATCTCCGCCTCCAGTTTTCCGAGGCTGGCCAGGATTTCGCTTGGCGGGCGGTGCGCACGTCGTTTATCGCGGCCCTTCAGGCCGCGTGATTTTTGTCGGGACAATAACCCAGCCCGATGGGCTTTGAACCCAGCCCGCTGGGCTGGGCTAAGGAATATCGGCCCGTTGGGCCGTAGACCTAGCGCCAACGGCGCGTCATCCCTTAGCCCAGGGCAACGCCCTGGGTAGGTTGGGTAAAATTTCCCGCGCCCCAACGGGGCGCGATAATCGTTAATCCCACACAAATTTTTCATCAAACGCGACCTGATACCGTTCCAACAAACGCCGGTATTCATCCTCAAACGTCACCTTCTGGTGATGCTGCGCTTGGTTGCGGATGTAGGCGACCACCGTGTCCGCATCCGACTGGCTGACGGAAAATGCGCCGTATCCCGACTGCCAATGGAAATTCGTAAGCTCCACGCCCTTGGTTTTGATCCATTTGGACGAACTGGTTTTCACCGTCTCCACTACGTCGGCGATGGTGCGAGTGCGCGACAGACCGAAGAACAAATGAACGTGGTCTTCCACGCCACCGGCCTGCAATGACGGGCATTCGATATTGTCCAGCGTTCCCGCGAGGTAAGGATGCAATTCGGATTGGATCGGAGGCGTGAGGACGCGCTCGCGATTTTTTGTGCTGAACACCAGATGAATCAGAATGCAGGACAATGATTGCGGCATATGATTTTTTGGGGTTGCGGGTTATCGCGGCCTTTCAGAATTCCCAGCCCGTTGGGCTGGGCTGAGGGATGACGGCCCTTTGGGCCTGTGTTTGGTGCGGTGGCTCATTTCAACATCTCTTCCAATTCTTTCATGCCCACGGTGATTTCCTTTTCCAGCTTGCCGAGGCTTTGCAGGATTTCGCCCGGCGGGCGGTGCGCGACTTCTTCGTGGACGACTTCCTTGTAGCGGTTGAGCGAGAGGTCGTAGCCCTGCGCGGCAATGTCGGCCTTGGGCACGCAGAAGCTTTGCGCGGTGCGCGGGCGCTTTAGCTCCTGATCTCTGACCTCTGATTTCTGACTTCTGAGCGCAGCCCAACGGGCGAGCACATCAGGCAGATTATTCTTCGCGTGTTCGTCGGCGCTGAGCGCGATCTTGGGTACAGGCCCGAGTTTTTCCGGCGGCAAGAGTTCCGTGCGTTTGTCGTCGAGACTCCAGCCGTCGGCGTCCACGTCGTAGAACCAAACATAATCCGTGCCGCCGGAGTTGGTCTTGGTGAAGACGAGGATAGCAGTGGAGACGCCGGCGTAGGGCTTGAACACGCCGCCGGGCAGCGAGATCACCGCGTCGAGCTTCTGGTCCTCGACGAGAATCTTGCGCAGCGTCTTGTGCGCGTTGGACGAGCCGAAGAGCACGCCGTCGGGCACGATGACTGCCGCGCGTCCGCCGGGCTTGAGCAGGCGCAGGTAGAGGGCGAGAAAGAGTAATTCCGTTTTCTTCGTCTTCACCACCTGGAGCAGATCCTTGGCGCAAGTCTCGTAGTCGAGCGATCCGGCGAAAGGAGAGTTCGCGGTGATCAGAGTGTATTTTTCCACCTCATCGGCGTGGTCCTGGGCGAGGGAGTCGCGATAACGGATGTCGGGGTTTTCCACGCCGTGTAGGAGCATGTTCATGCTGCCGATGCGGAGCATGGTGTTGTCGAAGTCGAAGGCATGGAAGAGGCCGTGGTGAAAGTGCGCGTTGAGCTTCGCGTCGCGAAAAATTTCCGGGTAATGCCGCCGGAGGTATTCACCGACCGCCACGGGAAAGCCGCAAGTGCCGCTGGCGGGGTCGCACATGATGTCCATGGGCACCGGCCGGACGATCTCCACCATCAACCCGATGAAATGGCGCGGCGTGCGGAACTGGCCGTTCTGCCCAGCCGTGGCGATCTTGGCGAGCATGTACTCGTACAAGTCGCCCTTGGTGTCGCGCTCCTCCATCGGCACCTGGTCGATCATATCGACGACCTTCGCCAGCAATCCTGGGGTAGGAATCGTAAAGCGCGCGTCCTTCATGTGATGCGCGTACGTGGACTGATCGCCGCCCAATGTTCGAAGGAACGGAAACACATGCTCGCCCACCACTTCGTACATGTCAGCGGGCGCGAAATGCTTGAATCGCGACCAGCGATAGTCCGCATAAGGACGCGGCGAACGCGGATGGTCGTCCTTACCCTCAGGAAACAATCGCCGCTCGATAGGCGCCTTGAGACGCGTGGCCTTCAACTCTTCGAGTGTCTGCAGCTCATCAAGCCGTTTGATGAAAAGCAGATAGGTTATCTGCTCGATAACTTCCAGCGGATTGGCAATCCCGCCGGACCAAAACGCATTCCAGATTTGATCTATTTGGTTACGGATTTCGTTGGTAAGCATAACGGGGCTTGAGGGGCAGACTTTTACGTCTTGACCTTCGTCGGCCCTTTTCCAGTCAGTTAAATTGCGGGATCTACGCGCGATCGGGTTTCCGCTCCGAAAACCTGCCGGGTCAAAGTCGCCGCATCCCGGATCGCCGCTCGGATAATATTAGTCGAAATGAGGCCAGGATGCCAAGAGCGATTTTCGGGGCCGGTCAGGAGAGTTTGAGGTCTGGCGGACCCGCGGGGTCCGGTTGCCGTTCCAACGGAACATTGCAGTTCCAGTCGTTCAAAGAATACCGAGGCCCGTTCAAAACGTTTCAGCCCTTCGATACGGCCCCCTCGATGCGCGCTTCGTTCGCTACAGGCTTTGCCCTACTCAGGACCGACGGAATTTTCCAGCTCCGTTCCAGTCGGTACGGACTAAAGCAGTTCAAGATTCGCGGAAACACAAACTCGGCGGGAAGCATCCACGTTTTGACAATTCTCAAAACGTCGAAATGAGGAGCGGGATCAGTGTATTCCCAGACGGCGGCGTAATTCCTTGGCGGAAATGCCGCCCTCTTTTTTTGCTCGGGCTCTGGAGCGATCGATGATCGTCATGAACTTGCGATTGCTGCTGAGCGCAACCGTGTCCTCATCCGCGTTTCGGATCGGCACGACCGCCGCAAAGGGTTTCCGACTGAAACGACTGAAACGATTGGAACTGTATCCGTTTTTAAACTTTGAACCTTGAACATTTGAACGGTTCGAACACGCCGCGCTCCCGGTTCGCCGGGATGCGAGTCTCGTGTGCAGGAATTCATAGGTAAAAGCATATGACATGCACAAAAAAACGTATTGGACACGACAATCCCGGTCGTAATAGGCCGTCGCTCCAGAACGGGGTGGGTGGCAAGCAGCAAGCCCCTGATATACGTAAACGTCCAACAGGATCCGCAGTTATCTATTGTCCCAGGATCTTTTTAACCCGCTCGACAACCTCCGGCGGCTGATCCATAATCTCCTTAGTCAATGCCTCCAGCTCCTCGCCCGTGGATGGTGCCATTTCCAGCCTCCCCTTTTGGGCCTCGGCCATAAGGTCCGGATCCCTCATCGATTTGGCGTGAGCGGCGCGCAGGATAGTTAGTGTCCGACCGAAAACCCCATTTTTTTGGAAAACCGGCCGCCTAACTTTTGAGTGCAACATGCGGGTTTCGTGTTTTGATGTGCGAAAGGCAAAGTTTTTCAGTTGTTGCGAATGGGAACGTGAATTTCGTCAGTTTCTGGACGAACAAATTCGCATGATTACTAAAATCATGCCGGTCACAAAACCAGCTTTCGTGTTTTCTTAAGCCGCGCGCTTGTAGGGTGGCGCACGATGGGAATACTTCTTTTTTCTGCGCGCACGCCTTTGCTCCTGTTGCCACAACAGGGCGCCGATG
>ORMF010269447.1_pt1 | contig 19767 bp, 15 predicted proteins | sample 1779871 | NCBI WGS metagenome assembly ORMF01 (sample SAMEA104232316, study PRJEB22302) | groundwater metagenome | biome: forest; feature: aquifer; material: groundwater | place: USA | collected 2011-08-07 | depth 5.4 m | reverse complement strand
CTCGTTGGAGCTCGCCTCGAAGAGAAGAAAGCTGCCGAAGAAGCTGCCAGGAAGGGAGTCAAATAAGAGTCGCTCATCGACTGAGACGATGGCTCTTGAAGAACTGCCACATGACGCCGGTCGTGTCGACTTCCTTCTTCGTCCATGTGTGACCCAGGCCATCGATGCGAATCATGCGGACTTCGGTACCATCGCCGCACCCGTCGTAGCGCGTGGTGGAAAGCGGACCTGGAGGGTCAACGAGGACTGCGTCCCCCTTGCACGAGTTGTGGCGCGCCCAGCCTGCGAGAGCGTCGGGAACGCTCTCCAGCCACTCCGCGCCTCGGCCCGCTGCGTGTCCATCGTAAGGATTCTGTGGGTCGGCCAACCCGTGGAAAGTCAGCACCGGAACCGGACGACCGTTGCACGGACCGGGGAATCGCAGCCCGGAGACCGGCGCGATGGCCGCGATGCGCGAGCCGAGCTGGCACCCGAGCAATGACGTCATCCGCCCACCACCGGAGAACCCGGTCGCATACACCCGCATCTCGTCGGTGCACACGCGCGTCGCCACATGAGCGATCACATCACGGACGTAGGCGACGTCATCGGCCCGGTTGTCCTGCACGGGAACATTCCAACGCCCGGCCTCCGCGTCCAGCGTCGCCACGATGAACCGTTCGCTGGCGCTCAATATCTCGAAGCCGCTGTTTCTGGCCTGGCCTGCTGACGTTCCGCCACTGCCGTGCAGATCGAGAACCAAAGGCAAGCGCAGATGCCCATCGTATCCGGGCGGGACAAACAATCTGTACGCGCGTTGCCGTTGCCCCGACACGAGCTGCTGCGACGACACACCTGACCCAAGAGGCAAATCACAGGACGGGGAACCCGTGACGGCGCTTTGCCCGTGCGCGGCCGTCGCACTGAGCGCAACAACAGAGGCCGCCGTGACGATCTGCAGCAATCGCATGTTCAGTCTCCTTCGCTCCTGCGGTCTGACCGTGGGGCCGAGGCCGGAGTTGAGTCATGACGACGCTGCCTCAGCGCAGCGTCAGCAGTTCGCAGCGCATGGTCCGTTCTATCAGCGCCGCATGGTCCGGTCGATGAAATCCAGGATCTCGCGCGACACGCTCGTGTCCGCGGTCCCTACCGACAGCAACTGCGACACATGGTTGTGCCCGAGGCTTTGCCTGTAGCGAGGCCTTGCGTTCTTCTGGATGAGCTCTGTGAACAATTGCGCTTCGGGACCGAAATACCGAGGGTCGTCCCACTCCGCGGTCGTGAGCAGGACGGGGATATCGGTGCGACTGACGTTCCCGGTCACCACCATCTGCGGCCAGCGCGCCTTGTCTTCACCGAAGTACGCCAGCTCGCCTTTCGTCGGCGCGGAGAAGTCGAAGGTGTACGGTCCGGAGAGCAACACCGCGCCCGCGGGCCGCGCGGTTCCAGGGGGCAGCAGCTCGGGCCTGAAGACATAGGAGGCCGTGTGCAGCGCGCCGGTGGAAATCCCGCACACGAAGATCTGGTTCGGATCGCCTCCAAACTCGGTCGCGTGGTCGCGCAGCCACGTCACCACCGCGCCAACGTCGCGCGCGCCCTCGGGCCACCTGGAGTCGGGTGCCAGTCGATACCCGGCATTGACCCCCACGAACCCGATGCTCGCGAAGTAGTCCGCAAAGGTGGTTGTGTTGTCCCGACTGCCGCCGATGAGTCCTCCGCCGTGAAACACCGCGACGATCGGCACGGGCCGTTGAGCCCTGCGCAGCGTCGCCGCATGGATGTCCATCCGTTGCCGCTCGTGCGCACCGTACGCGATGTCCTTCGTCACCTTGATCTCGGCGGCGTCGTGCACGCGTGGCTGCGATGCGTAGACCTTGTACGTCTCCGGAATGGTGAGCTTGGCGAGCTGTGTCGCGACATCGGAGGGCATGCCGTTCCGTGAAATCTCAGCGGCGCTGAGGCCGCGCTCGCCGGGCACCGACCATCTGAACGATTGACTGGCTTCTCGCGCATCACCGCATCGATCCAGGGCGACATCGCGCCGGCGGTAGACAGGAGAGATCATCGTTGGCGTTCCCGCGGGCTGGCCTTTCTCGCCTGCGAGCGAAACGCACAAGTCTGGCCGCGATGCGGGACTCAGACGGCCCCAGGCCATCGACCATAGCTGCGTGGGCACCGACGCGCAGGCGCGTACCAGCAGCCGGGCTCCAGACTCGAGGCTGGCCGCCGCCAGGCAGCGACCGTACATCGTCGCGCGGATGGCTCCGCCGGCAGTCCGCTCGAAGCGTTGATCGTCGAGCGGCCCTCCGTACTTGCACGTGTGCGCCTGCAGCGCATCGTCGAGCCTCAGCGTCTGGCTCTCGCCCGCAATGTCGAGGCAGTACCCCCGCGCCTCGTCCAACGCGTGGATAGTGCGCAGGAGGCCGGCATCGGCGTAGCTTGTTGCGGGACTCCATACGCCAACCAGCAGAACGATCAATGTCGCTGCGCTGATCTTCCCAAGAGTCGCAATACCGGCTGGCATCGAAACGGGGGAACCAGACATAGGCCTCCTCCAGACGTGGGATTGTTGCGCGTGACGATGATAGTGGGTTTCACAGCGAGGTCGTCGCTCGCACCCTCTGTGCGGATTCGGCTGCTTCGCGGCATCCGATCTGGACATGTCGCTAATCCGCTGCGAAGCAGTAGAACAAGCCGACGCCGCCCCAGCCGACGAGATCCCTCTGACTGCACCCGGTTGTGGCGTGCGAGGAGTTCCACGACTGGTTCCCGTTGCCCACGCGATCGGAATGGCCGACTTGCGCGGAGCCTGCGCCGTTGCTCGTCCAGTTGTTGCACGTGTGGTCCGCCGCGCCGGTGAAGGCGCGTCCATCCGGTTGCGAGCCGGTCAGGATGTCGTGGCGGGTCGGCAACGGGTCACCAATGCCATTGACGAGTGCGCCCTTTTCGGTGACGGCGAATTCCTTCGTCAGGTTGCTGCCACGTCGTGCCTCATCCAGGGTGTCTCCGTGTATCTCAGACTGAATGATTGGTCGCTGGAGCCGTCGGTTCAGATAGTCCGGGATCCGCTCTTTCGCGTTGAACCATGGACCGGTGCCGATACGGTCTCGTGCATTGATGGCCGGCTGACCGGGCCGCGCCTGAGTGCTGAGGTACGCGCGCCAGGTCTTGCCGGTCACGCCGGCGCGTGTTGCAAGCATCTGGCAGTGCGCATCCGCACCCGCCAACCCGCCCAGGTTGCCTCCGTCTCCGATAGGCTCACTGGTCACGAAGAACGTCATGAGGCTCGACGGGATCTTGTCCGAGGTCGGCATCGGCACGCTCCCTCGGCCTTGGGCGACCGTCGTGACCGGCACGACAACAAAACCGATCAACATCCACAGGAATGTCTTCTTCATGGTCTTCTCAATTGGTCGCGAAGCAATAGAACATCCCGACACCATGGGTCCTGTTGAGCGCGGTCTGGCTGCAGCCAGTCGTGCCATGCGACGAATTCCACGAGCCGTTGCCGCCGCCATTGCGATCCGGAAATCCGATTTGCGCATTCGGCCTGCCTGGGCCACCTTCCAGCACCTGCGGCCCTCCGGGAGCGGGGTCAGTGTTGCTCGTCCAGTTGTTGCACGTATAGTCGACGCCTGGTGGGAACGCCCGGCCGTCGAGCTGCGAACCGGTCAGCATCTCGTGCCGGTTGGTATAGGGCGTCGTCTTGGTGTACTCCCAATCGCTATCTCGGGGAACCTGGTAGTCGTTGAGCCCTGGCACGATCTGGCCCTTTTCCGTGAGCCCCGTACGCTTGGTCAGGTTGTTGCCCATCCGCGCGAGCTCGATCGTGTCTCCATGTAGGTGGGCGAGATCGCGGGCGATCATCACGCCCTCGAAGTTGTACCAAGGCCCGGTTCCGATCCGATCGCGGGCGTTGACGGCCGGCTGACCGGGGCGGGCCTGCGTGCTGAGGTAGGCACGCCAGGTCCGGTTGCCCGCGCCGACCGCTTGGGCCAGCTTCTGACACTGCGCATCTGCGCCGGCCAACCCGCCGAGATTGCCGCCGTCGCCGATGGGCTCGCTGGTGACGAAGAAGGTCATCGGCGTGCCGCCCGGCATACCGTACTGCGCGATCGCTGCGGAGGGCGCCAAGCCCGACAGAGCCAGGATTGCGGTGAGGACCAAGACTATTCTCATGCACAACTCCATGCGATCATCCTGCGTTGACCCGTGACCAACAGTCTCACCATCACCGACACGTGCAGCGCCGTGCCTGCTCCGTCTCGCATCCACCACGGATGCAGGGGCTCCTCCGCACACCGCGGGATCGACGGTCAGTCGACCGGGCGCACTCATCTCGACTCCAGATGATGCCTTTCGATACCGCCAATCTTACCGTGTGCAAGGTCACGTCAGGACGTGCTCGCACTCTGCGGAGTCGGTACTCCGTGTGCGAATGCGTGCGGATGAAGAAGGTTGTCGCGGCAGCTTGCCTGCCATGACCTGCTGCGCAAAGCACGCGAGCTCTTACGGTCCGACGGATCAACTACGACGGCCGCGTCGACTTCGCGACAGAATCTGTCGCACGGGGTCGGGCCGGCGAACAAGTCGACGTACCGCTATCAGTCGTCAGTCAGCGTGCAGGGTCAACTGACCGCGTCGATGGCGATTGACGCCGACTACGTCTATACGGCCAGCCGCACCGAGGTGTACACGCACAACATCAATCTGCGTTACGATCCGGCGACCGGCGTCAACTATCCGTTCCGGGACATCGTTTCAGCCGCGCATGCTCCAGCTTGGATTACGCGTCGCCTTCTGATGTCTACAGTGTTGCAGGCGCCGGACTTCAGCCCGGCCCGAGGAGAAAACATGCGAGCCATCAAAGTGTTGGTGCTGTCGTTGTCGTTGGCGGCGCTCGTTGCGCCCGCCCGGCCGGATGCCGCCGATGCCGTCATCCGCGGCACCGTCAACGATTCCGGCGGGAAGCCGATTGCCGGCGCGCTCGTCAAGGCGACCGTCGGCAACAAGAGCGTGTCGCGCTACACCGGATCGGACGGCCGTTACGAGCTGACCGTCGCGCCCGGAACCTACGATGTCGTTGCCGACGCGTTCGGCTTCCGAGGGGAGCGCCAGTCGAAGAACATCGCGTCGGACACCGCGGTGAACTTCTCCATGACACCCAACTGGAACGTCGCGCAGTTCACCGGGGCGGACATCGATCAGTTGATTCCGGACGATCACGCAGGGAGACTGCTCAAGTCGACGTGCATCAACTGCCACTCGCTCGACGTGATGCTGAGGCATCGCGGGTTCGTCGCCGCGCAGTGGCGCAACTACATCGAGAAGCAGATGCAGGTTCGGATCGGCCGGGGCCCGTACAACGCGACCGAGGCCGAATGGAAGGAGCTGACGACCGAGCTCGAGCGATGGTTCGGGCCCGAGGGCCGGTACTTCGGGGCCGGCGCAGAGCCGCCGAAGCCCGAGCAGGTCCGGCGTCCGAAGATGGCGCCCGAAGTGACGCGCGCCACCTTCTACGAATATACGCTTCCGAATCCGCGCAGCATGCCGCACAGCCTGGCAGTGGACCCGGCCGGGCGAGTGTGGATCTCGGGATGGGACAGCCCGACCAATGCGGTCATCCGCTTCGATTCGGTCAGCGAGCAGTTCAAGACCTACCCGATACCCACGCCCAACGCGGTGCCGCACACGCCGTGCGTGACGAGGGACGGACGCGTCTGGATGGCGCTCAACGCGCCCGGGACGGCAAAGGCGGCGATGATCGACCCGAAGACGGATCAGCTCGTCGAGATCAAGTGGGAGGCCAAGCGGCCGGGGACGCACAATTGCCAGGAAGACCGGGAGGGGAACCTCTGGTTCGCGTCGCTCGGCGAAAGTGACGAGGGTTTCTACGTGTACAACCCGAACACGGAGCAGTTCCGCAGTTACAAGTACCGGCTGCCTGCGGTCTATCCCGAAGGGTCAAAGGCGCTGCGTGACACCGCTGAAGGGGATCCGCTCCCGAGCGTTCGCGCAGGGCTCTACGACGCGAAGGTCGATTCGACCGGCACCGCCTGGGGCGGGACGTACTCGATGGGGATGATCGTGCGCGTCAATCCGAAGACCGGCGAGACAAGGGACTACTTCCCTCCGGACACGCCCCATATCCGCGGCGTGTTCGTTGACTCGCAGGACAACGTCTGGTTTGGCGCGTTCGGCAGCCACAAGATCGGGAAGCTCAATCCGAAAACCGGCCAGATCAAGCTGTATCAACCGCCGACGGAGAAAGCCGCGCCGTACAGCTTCGTCGAAGACAGGCGGCGCGGCGTTCTCTGGTTCGGAGATCTGAACGGCAACAACCTCACACGCTTCGATCCGCGCACCGAAACGTTCGTCGAGTACCCGTTCCCGAGCCGCAACGTCAATCCGCGGCTCGGCATCGGAATCGATCCACGCGGACGAATCTGGTTCACGGAGTTCCTCAACGGCCGGATCGGCATGCTCGATCCAGGGGATGCTCCCCGGACCGCCACCAGCTCGCGGTAGACGGATCGCGGGGCGCAGTCCTTTTGGGCTAGTCAACTCGACGCGTTGTTTCGGAAGCGGCGGCCTTTCGGCGCGACGAAGGCGACGTCAACGGTGCGGCGGTTTGCCGGGTCACACTGACCCGGCAAAACTGCTGCTGGCCTTCCTGCTGATCTGAAAGAATGCGCTAGCGGACCCCTTGTCGAGTGCGCCGGCGCGCGCGGTAAATCACACCGAGACCCAGGCCCACGAGTGCGAGGGTGGCGGGTTCAGGCACGGCCGCGGGAGCCGCGGGATTGGCATCGAAGGCAATTTCTCCCATCGACAGGAAAGTGCCACGGTTCGGATTCTGCGGACCCGTAATCGTGAGGCGCACGTACCGTCCGGCCCCGGGCAGCAGGTTGAACACTTCGGCCGGATAGGATTGATCGAACGGCGTGTTGGCTGGTCCGAAGTTACCCACGTTGACAGCTCCAACGAATCCCGGGTTCGTTGCGGTCTCGACCAACATTGACTGAATCCCGGAGAACTCCTCGTTCCACAACGCCAACCTTGCCAGATCGTATTCCGCGCCGAGGTCGTACACGATCGTGCCCTGGGTCTCGCCTGTCAGGGAAAACCACTCGGATCCGTCGGTGTAGATCCACTCATGGAGCGGATTGGTCGCCAGATAGGCATCGAAGTCAGTCACGCCGCTCGTGAATCCGCTCGACAGCCCGGACTGGTCGTGGGTGCTGTCGATGGCGGCCGCCGCTGAGAAGTCGCCAGCCGTGTTCTGAAGAACGGCCACGGGGCTCAAGATGGCTCCCGCGTCCGCATGTCGCGGGAGCGCCACGAACAGGAAACCGCCAACCAAGATTGCGGACAAAGCCTTTGAGAACATAAGTCTCCTCGTCTGCCGACGGTCCATGACCGACCCCTGCACGGCTCGCGCCCCGCAAACCGTTGGCCAACTCGCGACTCCGGAATTCCTGAGATAAAGTGCGGTTCGAGCGGCAATGCGCCACACGGGCGATGAACCGAGGTCCGCAGCTTGCTGACTGTTGTCGGCGTGGAGGGCGACAAGAACATCGTCCTTTGTTTTGACCGGAGGGAACACCACAATCAAGAACCGCGGCACGAACATGTTCAAGCGGTTCCAGGCGGTCGGCGTAAGCGGCGATCGTACGGATCCGAAGCCGCGGCGGCAGCTCGCGTTCTAAAACGACGTCGGCACGCAGCAGTTTGCGTGGACACGCGGGTTCGCGGTAGCGCATACCCACACCAAAGCTGTAATATCGCCGCCGCTGGTACCCTGTTTGGCTACCCTGTTGGCGCGCCTGCGCGCCTCACGACAATAAGGAGTCCCCTATGCGAACCATGACAGCCCTGGTGATGGGTCTTGCGGTGGCGGTCGCGGTTTCCGGCTGCAGCCGGCCGAGCGGCGCCGCTGCCGCAGCCGATGCGATGGGCGCGACGAACTTGAACTCCATCCAGTTTTCTGGCAGCGGAACCAACTACGCCTTCGGGCAGGCGTACAGCCCCGGTGGGCCGTGGCCGCGCTTCGAGGTCAAGACCTACACTGCGGCCGTCGACTATCAGGCACCCGCGATGCGGGGGGAGATGCTGCGCGCTCAGGGCGAGCCCCCGCCGCGGGGGGGCGGCGCCCAGCCATTCGCGACCGACCAGCGGACTATCCAGGTCGTCAGCGGGAAGAACGCGTGGGCCGAAGGAGGCGCACAGCCGGCGCCGAATCCCGGAGCCGTGAGAGACCGTCTGCGCCAGATCTGGCTGACGCCGCACGGCGTTGTCAAAGCCGCCATCGCCAGCGGCGCCCCCGCAGACGGCAACGTCTTCACCTTCAAGGCCGAGGACCGCGACGTCAAGGTGACGCTCAATCAGGAGAACCTCGTCGAGCGCGTCGAATACCTGACGACGAATTCGGTGGTGGGCGACGTGCCGGTCGAGGTCACGTATTCGGACTACGCCCAGTTCGGAGACATCCAGTTCCCGCGGCACATCGTCGAGAAGCAGGACGGCTTCAACACGCTCGACATCACGATCACCGACGTGCAGCCGAACCCCGCCGTCTCGCTGCCCGTCCCAGCCAACGTGGCCTCCGCGCCGGCGCCGCCTGCCGCGCCGATGGCGACGATTGAGAAGGTCGGCGACGGCCTCTGGTCGCTGAACGGCGCTGGCACGCGTAGCCTCGCCGTCGAGTTCGCCGATCACATCGTGATGCTCGAAGGACCCACGAGCGACGCGCGATCGAAGGTGGCGAACGAGCTTGTCCGCCAGACCGTACCGAACAAGCCGATCCGGTACGTCGTGAACACCCATGCCCATTACGATCACGCGGGCGGACTGCGACAGTATGTCGCCGAAGGCATCACGGTGATCACCCACGAGAGCAACAAGGGGTTCTACGAGCAGGCGTGGGCGAGGCCACGGACCGTCGAGCCAGACCCGGCGCCAACGTCCAACAAGCCGACGATCGAAACCGTGGCCGACAAGAGGGCGCTGAGCGATCGGACGCGAACCGTCGAGCTGTATTTCCTGCAGAACCACGGACATCACACAGGCCAGCTGATCGCGTACCTCCCGAAGGAGCGGATCCTGTTGTACGGCGATGCCTACAACCCGCCCGCCGGTGACGAAATTCGCACTCCCGAGCGCGGGCCCGAGTTCGCCGCGCAGCTGGTTCAGAAGGTCCAGGAGTTGAAGCTGAATCCGGAGCGGATCGCGCCGGTGCACGGCCGCGTCGTGCCATACCGAAACCTGCTGATGGCCTTCAACCTTGAGGCGCCTCAGAGAGGCACCAGGTAATCCGTGGTCCGTCGCCTTCAGATCGAGGTTGCCTATGCGTAGCAGAGTGTCAAGCGTCGTTGCCGCAACCGTTGCGGCCCTCCTCGTCTGCACTTCCGCGCTCGCCCACCATGGAGCGGCGTCGATCTATGACATGACCAAGGAGACGACGATCAAGGCGACGGTCACCGAATACGTGTGGACCAACCCCCACGTCGAGCTCGGGATTTCGCTCAGCGGCGGCACGACGACCGAGCTGCTGCTCGAGCTCGGCTCGCCACCGAACATAGGGAATCGAGGGTGGACGAGCCGCACGGTCAAGGCTGGAGATGCCGTGACGGTCACGTTCCATCCCGGCCTGCGCGGCGCCAAGATCGGCGTCGTCATCAAGCTGGTCACGGCCGACGGCAAGGAGCTCCACGCGTGATCCGGCATCTCCTCGTGCTCTCAACGGCCGCCGCGCTGTTCGCGGCGGCCGCGTGTTCGAAGCCAGCGGCAGCACCCGCGGCGCCGGCGCATCCGAATCTCTCCGGCTCGTGGGTGCGCCCTCTCGGCGACCGGGAAGTCGGAGGACTGCCGCCGGTGAATGAGATTCCGCTCACGCCGTGGGCCGCGGCAAAGTTCAAGGCCGAGCGGCCGGCGGCGGGCGAGAACCAGGACTTCGCCAACACCACCGATCCGTCGCTGAGGTACACCGATCCGAACGGCTACCCGCGCATCTCGCTGCACCCGATGCGCTTCAAGCTGATTCAGACCGACGACTACGTGTACCAGCTCTGGGAATACAACCAGAACTGGCGGCAAATCGCGTTGAACGTGCCGCCGGATCCCGATCCCGCGCTCACGTGGTACGGCAACGCGGTCGGCAAGTGGGAAGCCGACACGCTGGTCGTCGATTCCGTTGGCTACAAGGACTCGACCTGGCTCGACGCGCGGGGCCTGCCGCACACGCAGGATCTTCACCTCGTCGAGCGCATCCACCGCATCGGCGAGAACCTCGCGTTCGACATCACGTTCGAGGATCCGGGGGCATTCACGAAACCGTGGACGGCGCACTTGATCTTCAAGCCGGCGCCGGACGGATCGATGACGGAAAACATCTACACCATCTCTGACGAGCTTCGGTTCCGGGAGCGTTTTCTGCAGCAGAAAGCTGCCATTCCCATTCGGCGGTGAGTCGAGAGCCTGCTTCGCGAACCCAAAGGGTCCGCGTCGCTCATTGGAGGACCGAAATGAGAAAGACGCTTGTCACGGTGTTCGCGGTGGCCGTCGGTCTTCTCATCGTTTCGGGTCCGTCACTCGCCCACCACGCCAACGCTGTCTTCGACGTCGGAAAGAGAGTCACGGTCAAAGGAACGGTCACGGAGTGGTTCTGGGCAAACCCGCATTGCCTCCTGCGGTTCGACGTGACAAATGAAAACGGGCAGGTGGTTCACTGGACTGCGGAAACCCAGGCGCCGCCAAATATGATCCCTTTCGGCTGGAGCAAGCAGTCGTTCAAGCCCGGGGATGAAGTGACGATCACGCTCGAACCCGTCAAGAATGGCTCGCCACTCGGGCGAATCCTTCAAGCCAAGCTTCCGGATGGCAAGACCCTCGTCGCGGGCGCGGCGCCCGTGCCTGCTGGAGCGGCAGGCGGGCTGGAAACCGGACGATAGTCCCAATCACTGAGAGGGACGCGCCATGGCAAAGCGTGTTGTCGTTCCAGCGATTGCAGCGATTGCACTCGTGACGCTGCTGTCGCCTGTGACGCGCGGTCAGCAGGGGTTCCGGCGCGCGCCTGGAGCCGTGTACGACGTGGACTTCGAAGGCAAGAAGTCAGGCCCCGCGCCGCGCCGCAGCTTGTCCGGCACCTGGGAATTCGCCAGAGGCGGGGCCGAGGGAATTCAGGCGGATGGGGCCAAGGCCATGCCGTCGGATGGCAAGCCGGAACATGAGCTGCCGTTCACTGCCGAAGGGCGGAAGGCCTTCATGGCCAACAAGCCGACCTATGGATTCACTCAGGTGCCCTCGGCGCTCACCAACGATCCGATGCCCGGCTGCGATCCGCAGGGGTTTCCACGCATCGTCCTTCACAATGCCCACACGGAGCAGATCATCCAGACTCCCAACCAGGTGGTGATCCTGTATCAGTTCAACAAGAAATGGCGCGTCATCTGGACGGACGGCCGGGCGCTGCCCAAGGATCCAGAACAACCGGCGTGGGCCATCAAAGACGCCCCGCCGCCCGAATCACGCTGGTGGGGATACTCGGTCGGCCGCTGGGTGGATGACTATACGTTCGTCGGGGAATCGAATGGATTCGACGATCGACCCTGGCTCGACAATGCGGGCCGTCCTCATAGCGACGCGATGCGCGTGGTAGAGACGTACCACCGTGTGGATGCCGACCACCTGGAGAAAACGATCACGATCGACGACCCGAAGTATTACACCCGGCCGTGGGTCGCTCTCGAGAAGCTTCCTTACAGGCTGCAATCAGCCAGCCTGGAGATTCCCGAGCAGGAGTGCGTACCCTCGGAGACGGCGAAATATAACCAGCTGTTTGCGAACCCGGCTGCTGACGTAAGACCCTGACGCCTGACTGGAGCGCACGCGGACCGGAGTGGCCCGCACTCGCCACAACATTGATCGTGGAGGACACACGCAGATGGATCCGATCAGACGCAAGATATTGAAGGCGGGCGCCGCCGCGACGGCCATGGCCGCAGCGCCGGGCGTATTTGCTCAGCAGACCGGGCCAGGAGGAGCTGCCGCGCGCTTCTACGAAAAAGGTCCGGTTCGCATCCGCTATGCGGAGGCCGGTTCCGGCTTCCCGTTGTTGCTCATCGCCGGCGGCGGATTGAACTCGACGATGGCCGGCTTGGTGACCAGCCCCTTCAACCCGATCGAGGAGTTCAAGGGAGAATACCGCTGCATCTTCGCGGACCTGCGCAACGCCAATGCCGGCCAGTCGACCGGGCCGCTCGAGATCGACCGACCGTGGGATTCACACACTGACGACCATCTCGGTCTGATGGACCACTTGGGAATCGACAAGTTCATGGTGCTGGGCTTCTGCATCGCCGGTCCCTTCATCTGGAACCTCTTGAAGCGGGCGCCGAATCGTGTCGTCGCCGCCGTGCCGGCGCAGCCTGTCGGATTCCGGCCGGAGATGCCCAGCTTCCTCTACGATGGCAGCATGACCGGCTGGGGTCCAGAGTTGGTCAAGCGCCGGCCTGACATCACGAGGGAGACAGTCGAGAAATATCTGACCAGGATGTACAAGACCAATCCCGACTTCGTCTTCACCGTGACACGCGATTTCGTGCGCAATTGCCAGACGCCCGTAATGATCCTCCCGGATGATGTCCCGGCGCACCCGTACGCGGTCGCCATGGAGTGCGCCATGCTCGCGCCGAAAGCCGAAGTCAGCATGTACCCGTGGAAGGAACCGAAGGAGCGGATTCCCCTCGCGGTGCGCCAGATACGTTCTTTCCTGCGGGCGCATCGGCCAGGGTCTGCGTAGACGCGTCGCTCGCGATCATTTCTCGTCGTAGAACCCGGCGCTGTGCTCATGGCGTCCCTTGACGCCCTTTGCCGTGAGATACCGGCCCACGCTGAGCATGCCCTCGATCGTGGCGTCATTTCCCTCGAAACACGCCTCTTCATACAACTCGTACTTCGCGTCCTTGATCCGCCTGATCGGAAACGCGATCTTCCACGGCCTCGTGAACGCCTTGGGATCGTCCAGCGTGGCTTCGTAGTTGATCGTGTCTGCGTCCACGACGGTCCACCGCTCGACCACATGGAGCGCGTCGGTGTGAATCGTCCCGTGCGCATCGAACCACGTCTGGTCGTTGAAATTGGTCACGTCCACCACCAGCGTATTGCCCTCCCAGTGACCGCGTGAATCGCCGTTGAACAGCTTGACCGACGCCGGCGCATGCGGGCGTCCGTCGAGCGGGATCAGGCGGAAGGCGTGGTTCCACGAGTAGAGGATCGTCACCATCTCCGCGGACTGCTCGATCTCGAAATCGAAGCGGTAGTTCATCCGCGGCACGCCCATCGGCGCACAGCGATCTTCCGGCTCGATATCAGTGAGCTTCGTCGGCGTGAAGAGCGCTTCGAGGAGCTCTCGCTGTTTTGCGCGGGCCCACGGCTGATACGGAATCTTCGGGCCCGGCGCAGGATCGACAATCAGGACGCGCCTGTTCTCGAGGCCCTCAGCGATCTGGGCCGGGGTCCTGCCGCGGCCGAGGGAGTTCTCCGGCTCCGCACCCTCCTCGAGGCTGTGCGACGCGTCGGGCGCATCGGGCGAAAAGTAGCCGTGGATGTCCGGCGTCTTCGTTTGACCCGCCGCAGAACCCGGCGCCAGGGCCAAAGCCGCGACCACCGCTGCCGCCGTGACCACTGAAGCAAGAGTCTGCTCGCTCATCTGAAGTCTCCCTCGAGGCGGATTCTACCCGAGGAGGCACTTGACGGTTAGTGGGACCCCGGAGCCATACTGCCGCATGACACGCCTTCTCGCCGTGGCCACGTTGATGGCCCTCGTTGCCGGTATTGAGCCGCATGCGCTGGCACAGAGCGCCTCCGCCGGTACGACGCTGAATGCACGTCAGCGTTGTCTCGCGCTGAACGGCGTCAGGATTCCAGCAACGTCGATTGGGCTGCCGTCGAACGGCGCGACGGTCGTGTCAGCGTCGTTTGTCGAGACCGCCGACGCGGGCAACACGAACGGCGAGTTCTGCAAGGTTCTCGGTTCAATCCATTCAGTCGACCCGATCGCACCTGTCATCAAGTTCGAGGTGAACCTGCCGTCGCGTTGGAACAACCGGGTTCTCCAGATGGGTGGTGGCGGTTTCGACGGGACGCTGGTCACCGGCCTCGGAGGCGCGTCGAACCAGACCCCGACGACGCCGACGCCGCTCGCTCTCGGCTATGTGACCGTGGGCAGCGATTCGGGTCACGAAACGGCTGGCGGATTCGACGGCCGATTCGCACTCAACGCGGAAGCGTTTGCAAATTTCGGGCGGCTTCAGATCAAGAAAACGCATGACGTGGCGCTCGCCCTCACTGAAAAGCGATACGGCACCCCGCCCAGGCACTCGTATTTCATCGGCGGCTCGCAAGGCGGCCACGAGGCGTTGATCGCCGCATTGTTCTACCCCGCTGACTACGATGGGATCGTCGCGCACTATCCGGCCTACGACCTGACATTGATGCATCTCGCGGCGCAATACCGGGCGCGGGCGCTGTTCCGCAGCCCGGAGGCATGGATCAGTCCCGACAAGATGAAAACAATCACGACTGCCGTCTACGGCGCGTGTGATGGCCTGGACGGCGCGAGCGACGGCATCATCAGCAACGTGTCCGGATGCAACCGCGTCCTGACGATGGACACCCTCCGTGCGCGGTTGCGATGCGCCGATGGTCGCGACACGGGAAATGCCTGTTTGTCCGACGCGCAACTGGCAACGGTCGACACGTTCAACACGCCGTTCTCGCTGGGATTCCCGACGTCTGCCGGCTTGAGTGTCTTTCCAAAACTCGCGATTCTCGACGGCGCCACGTTCCTGAACGCCCTTGGACGGGCAGCCACGCCTTCGAGATGGCCAACGAATCAGGACGCGACCCAATATAACGAGGCGGCCGGGACGATTCGATATGTCATCACGCGTGATCTCACCGTGGATCCGCTCGCGGTCGATCCGGCCACGTGGGCGACGCGGATCGCGGAGGTGTCCGAGATCTGGGATGCCAACAGCGTGGATGTCTCGCAGTTCGTGAGCAAAGGCGGAAAGATGCTGCTCATGGTGGGCTCTATCGACCACACGATCAGTCCCTACAACACCGTCAACTATTACGAACGGCTTGTGGCCAGGTTCGGACAAGCGACCGCAGATACGTTCCTGCGGTTCTATCGCATCCCTGGTTTCGCGCACGGCAACGGTCTCTTCAACGCAAAGTTCGATTCCCTGGGCGCCCTCGACGCGTGGGTGGATGGCAGACACGCTCCGGGCACCTTGGAGGCCGTTGATATCAATCCCGAGAACAATCTGCGGCGTCGGCCGATGTGTGTCTATCCGGCGTGGCCTCGATACAACGGCGTTGGGGATCTGAATGCCGCCTCGAGTTTTTCGTGTGTGACTGGGGACGTCTCCAGCCAAAGCAATTGAACACGCCAGGTGAGGAGCTGCTCTATGCGTCAGTCCGCTGTTCTCGTCACGACCGTTGCCGCGGCGTTGATCGCCGGATTCATCTTCGGCGGATCAACGAAGCCGATTCAGGGTCAGGCGGCCAACGTAGGCTTCGGCGCAGTCGCCGGCTACAAAGGCGGCCTTGATGTGATGACCGGTCCGTACGAGGTTGTGGCGAACTGGCCGAAGCCGCTCGCGAATTTGCCGGGCCACGAGAACTGGACGTGGGGCGCCGTGCAAGGGGTCTTCGCGGAAAGTCCTGACCGCGTCTTCATGCTGGAGCGCGGCGAGTTGCCCAAGTTGAACCGCCCGGCCCCCAAGCCGTTTCCCGAGTTGGGGCCGAGCCTGTCGTTCCCGGTCGGACAGGCGCCGTTCCGAAACGCATCGCAGGGGATGGTCGCGAGCCCGCCTGGTGCGGGCGGACCTGGCGCGGATCCGGAAGACCCTGCGCTGGCGTGGAAAGGGCGCATGGGCATCGACGCGCGATGGGAACACACGGTGGTTGCCTTCAACCAGGCTGGCGACATCGTCGAGCAGTGGACGCAGTGGGACAAGATGCTCAGGCGGCCGCACTCGGTCTACATCAACCCGTACGATGCCGAGAAACACGTCTGGATCGTGGACGACCATAGCCACGCACTCTTCAAGTTCACGCACGACGGTAAGACGCTCGTGCAGACCATCGGCACGCCGAACAAGGCGGGCGCGGACGCCACGCACTTCAACCGGCCGACCTTCCTCACCTGGTTGCCCGACAGCACGATGTTCGTCGCCGACGGCTACAACGGGACGCGAGTGGCCAAGTTCGACAAGGACGGCACGTTTCTGCTCGCGTGGGGCAAGCGCGGCAACGGACCTGGCGACTTCAACGTCGTCCACGGCATCACGTCGGACCCGGTGACGCGCAGAGTCTATGTGAGCGACCGTGGCAACAAACGCATGCAGGTGTTCGACGAGAACGGCAAGTTCCTCGACCAGTGGCCGTTCTCGCCCGCTTCGAACACGCAGTTCCTGATCATCCCTGCCGATCGTTCGGGAATCTGGGCGTTCGAAGACACCACGGCCAAAGTGGTGAAATACGACTTCGAAGGACACTTCCTCTACGCCTGGGGCACGCTCGGCGATCATCCAGGCGGCTTCTTCAACATGCACGGCGCGAGCGTGGACCAGCAGGGGAACCTCTACATCGCCGAGGTGGGCAACGGACGCTTGCAGAAGTTCAGGCCGCGAGCGGGCGCAAACCCGGCCTTCCTCGTCGGCAAGCCGGTGTACGCGGCCTGGAGATAACGAACCACAGCCGCACCATCTTACAAATCGGAAGGTGATGCATGCTGGAGAAGCCTGCGGCAGCATCTAAGGTGCTGCCGCGACCGAGATGCTCCTCACGCGCGTGTCGTTATTCTCCAGGGCCTCCGCGATCGCGTTGTCGCCGTCAGCCTTTGCGATGATGAAATACGTGCCCGCCGTCGTCGACACCGGAATGGGAAGAGCGACCCATCCTCCGTCGCTCAGTCCAGGCCCCAAAGACGGAATCGGACGGGTGGCAAGAAGCACGTCGCTTACGTCGAGCGATGAATCAGATGACAGGAAGAAGCTGTCGCTCGCACTGATGCTGTTCCCGGCGACGGCGGAAGACGGCGCGCTGACGGCGGTCACGACCAAATCGGATCCAATCAGCACCCGATTGCTGGTGCGGGTGTTGTTGGATTCAGTGCTCTCGGCGACTCCCCCGTTCCAATCAGCCACGCCGATCACGTAGTAGGTTCCAGATGCTGTTCCTGGCGGAATCACGAGCTGCGTCGATGCCGTGCTCGTTTCCGAGGGTCCAAGGGATCCCACGACACGGCTGCCGAGGAACACATCGACGGTCGGGTTGTACGCGCTGTTGAGCGACAGATAGAACCCGGTCGCCGATTCTGGTACAGGTACGACGCCCTGATTTTTGGTCGTGTCGGTTACCGTAATAGGGCCGTTCGGCCTCCCCGTACCGGACGCCGACTGAGCCGCCAGCACGAGATCTCCACCGGACTTGACTGGTCCACTTGCTCTGTCGTTATTGTTCTCCGCGGTTTCCGCGACGATGGTGTTCCAGTCCGCCCTGCCTATCACGTAGTAGCTGCCCGGTGCAGTATCTGCTGGAATCTGCAGCACCACTGACGCGGTTGCAGTTCCGCCTGATCCCAGCTCACCGACCGCCCTGCTTCCGAGGAATACATCCGTCGGACCGATGCTGGGATCGGTGGACAGATAGAATCCCGTCGACGACGTGGCCGCCGACCCCGCTCCCTGATTCTTCGTCGTGTCGGTCACGGTAATCGTCGCACCGGCAGCGGCGCTGGAGGGTGCAGAGATTGCAGTAACGCGCAAGTCGGGTCCGACCTTCACGGTCGAACTCGCCCTGTTGTTGTTGCTCTCCACGGTTTCTGGCACCGTGCTGACGGCGTCTACTTGTGCAATGACGTAATAGGTGCCGGCAGCCGTTCCAGCGGGCAGCGTCAGTGGCGTGCTGACGGCGTCGGAGGCTCCGGCCACCAGAGGCAGTACGGATCGGCTGCCCAGGCTCACGTCTGACGTGTCAAGAAGAGTGTTCGCCGACAAGTAGAAGCGCGTTGTGGAAGCGTCTGCGCTGCCGCCTCCCTGATTCTTCGTGGTATCGGACACATTGAACGTATCGCCGGCGGCAGCGCTTGCCTGGGCCACGAACGCGGAAATGATCAAATCCGGACCAATCTTGATTACACCGCTCGCTTTTACGTTGTTGGTCTCAACACCCTCTTCGACTGCACTGTCCCAGTCCGCCTTCGCAAAAATGAAGTGCGTACCTGCAGTGGCCGCGGGCGGGAGGTGCAACGTGGTCGTTAGCACGTCTGTGGTGGCCGGTCCGAGCACAGGTACGGGTCGGCTGCCGAGGAATACGTCCGACGCATCCAGTACGGTATTCGTCGACAGATAGAAACCTGTCCTCGACGGCAACGAAGGCCCGGTACCTTGATTTTTGGTTGTGTCGGTCACCACGATATCGGCGTCCGCTCCCCCGGTTGACGGCGCGACGACGGACGCAACGATCAGATCTGGCGGAAGATCGTCACTGACGATTGTGACGATGGCTTCGCTCGGCGAGCCAAGGCTGTACGCATCATCCGCAATCACTGTGAGGATAACGGACTCGTCACTCTCCAACGCCGCGTCATCGATGGGCGTCACCGCGATCATCACGGTGGAAGAACCGACGTCAATCGTTACCGCGTACGACAACAAAAGGTAGTCGGTGGCGGCGACGGCCGTGCCCCCGACGGTGTAGTGAACGGTTAGCGGCGCGCTGGTGTCGCCCGTCCGGCTAACGGTGAAGATGCCGCTGGTCGGACCAGCCTCGGTGGCTCGAGGCGTCGATGCCGTCACACTGACCTGATTGGAGGGATTGACCGTGACGACCATGCTGTCCGTCGCACTATCACCGTCGTCGTCGGTCACCTCGAGCGTCAAGGTGTGAATACCAACAGATAGCCAGACCGTCGACGTCGCATCGGTACCTATGGACGTGCTGTCTTCGCGCCATGCATAACTCACGATGCTGCCGTCCCGGTCGGAGGATGCGCTGCCGTCGAGGCTCCCCATCTCCGTGCCGTCCCGGTCGCTGTCCGTGACGGTCTGATCTGCCCCTGCATCGGCGACGGGCGGCAGATTCGTCAATCCGTAGCTGACGGCGTCGTGGAGGTTTAGGCCGCCATGTATGGTCCACGAGTCGAGTCGCACGTTCGCCACGCCCTTGCCGTCGGCACTGCTGAGGAGAAAATCCACGACCTGGCTATTGCTGGTTACGTCACTTCGTGACCACAACAGCGCCGCGGCACCCGAGACATGAGGCGTCGCCATGGACGTCCCGGTGAGCCACGTGTAGCACCCCGTGTCGCCTGGGGTCGTTGAGCCGCCGCACGCGGCCAAGGGATAGGTGGACATGATGACGTTGCCGGGGGCCGAGATGTCTACCCAGCTTCCGTAGTTGGAGAACGATGGTCGTCCATGGTCCTCGTCGAACGCGGCAACCGAGATCACGTTATCCAGGGCGGCCGGATAGAAGCGATTCGTGGTGCCGTCGTTGCCGGCCGCAGCGACGATGACGATCCCGGCGTTCCAGGCATTCTGCACGGCGTCATTCAGGGACTGGGAGTACTCCGGCCCTCCCAGGCTCATGTTGATGACGTTGACGCCGTCCGTGATGGCGCGGGCGATGGCCTGTTGAATGGCGAAATCATCGCAGGTGCCGTCCGAGCGACAAACCTTGTAAGCCCGGATGCGAGCATTGGGCACCACGCCGACG
>ORMF010186296.1_pt1 | contig 19770 bp, 14 predicted proteins | sample 1779871 | NCBI WGS metagenome assembly ORMF01 (sample SAMEA104232316, study PRJEB22302) | groundwater metagenome | biome: forest; feature: aquifer; material: groundwater | place: USA | collected 2011-08-07 | depth 5.4 m | reverse complement strand
TGCGGCTCGACGACTACGTGTTCGACATGAAGGCGGTGACGCACGACTACGTGCTGATGGGCCGCAGCCTCAAGCAGGAGGAGGAATACGCGGGCATCGGCGGCTGAAGGTTTGGCAAACGAAAAGAATCATTTGCCGGATGACGCTGGTTGTCGGACTTGGCCCGCAAGGCAGCAAACGATGCTGTTCACTTTTCTCCTGCGCCCACCATTGAATCGCCGCCGCCAACCCCGTCATTCAGCCGAGGCGACGGTCATCATTGACGACAACGAATTCAAGCGGGGTCAATTCGCGTGCGAGAAGATGCGGCGCAGTTGGCCGAGCATGGATTCGGAGTAACGCTCGCCCGCCGACAACACGCGGCCATGAACCTGGATTTCATCCACGGCGGCAAGCGTCATGCAAAAATCCACGTCGTGCAGCGGACGTTCGCGGCGGATGCGCCGAATCCAGCGGCGCATGTCGGTAACTTCTTCGATCTCGATTTTCTGGCCGGGGTGAAAGGAAAAGCCCCACTCGTTGCGGCGGACGAAGCCATCGCTTTCCTGCTTGTCATCGAACCAGGCATCGCCGAGCAGCACGCAAACGGAGCGGCCTTTGTTTTCGCCCAACCGGTAGAACACCAGGCGCGCGTCCGACTCGCAGAAATGTTCGTAGGCAATTTCGAGCGCATCCGGCGGCACGGGGGCGAAGCGGGTTTGAAAACCGATGTGGAGGCCGCCGGGCAGGTCGGGGCGTTTCTCGAAGCACAGGTTCTCCTCGAAAATCCAGAGCAGTTCCGTCGCGTGTCCTTTCGCGGCGAGCAGTTGATTCCAGACGGCGAGCGCGTCTTTCAAGTTGGGACGTGAAATGGGGGCGGCTTGATTCATGGCGATAGTCTATGGGTTGTTCTTCCGAAACCAATCTACAAACAAAGGGATGCCGTCGGCAATCTTTACGCGCGGGTGGTAATCAAGCATCGCGCGGGCCTTGGAAACGTCCGCGAAGGTGATCGGCACGTCGCCCGGCTGCGGCGGCTGGCGGTCGAGGATGGCTTTCTTGCCAAGGGATTTTTCCAGGAGTTCAATCAACTGGCTCAAAGTTACCGTCTGGGATTCGCCCAGGTTGAAAATCTCAAAGCCAAACCGCTTCTGCGTGCAGGCGATCACCCCGTCCACGATGTCCGTGATGTAGGTGTAGTCGCGTGCGGTGCGGCCATCGCCAAACACGGGAATGGGTTTCCCGGCGCTGATGAGTTGCGCAAACTTGTGGATCGCCAGGTCCGGCCGCTGGCGGGGACCATACACGGTGAAGAATCGGAGCATCGCCACGTCGAGACCATAGATGTGATGATAAACGTGGCCGAGCGCTTCGCATGCGAGCTTGCTGGCGGCGTAGGGCGAGATGGCGGAGAAAATGGGGTCGCTCTCGCTGAACGGCACTTTCGCGTTCACGCCATAAACCGACGACGACGACGCGATGGTGATTTTCTTCACGCCATTCAAGCGCGCGGCTTCGAGGACATTCACCGTGCCCTCGACGTTGACGCGCTGGTAAAGCGCCGGCTCGGCGAGGCTGGGTCGTACGCCCGCGCGCGCCGCGAGATGGATCACCTGATCGAACTTCACGCTGCCGAACAATTCCTCCAGCGCCGCCCGGTCCCCCAGATCGCCATGCACAAATTCAAAGGGCTTCGCCAGCGACTGGATGTCGCGGAGGTTGCGGCGTTTGATCTGCGGATCGTAAAAGTTGTTGAGGTCGTCGAAGACCCAGACGGCATGACCCGCGTCGAGCAAACGCTCGCATACGTGAGAGCCAATGAAACCCGCGCCGCCGGTGACCAAGAAATTCACAGACCGAGGATAACCAGGTCGCGGGCCGGGAGTCGAGAGTCGAAGGATGGCTTTGGCGTCTTTCGACGCTCGCCCTCAACTTTCGCTGCCCGACGCACTTGATTCTTGAACCACGCAGACCAATTCCCATACTTCCGGGCATGGCGAATGACACTTTGCTCCACCTCGAACTGCCCGGCATCAAGAAGCTCAAGAGCGGCAAGGTCCGTGAGATTTTTGACCTCGGCGACGCGTTGCTCTTCGTCGCCAGCGACCGCATCTCCGCTTTCGATTGCGTCATGCCCAACGGTATTCCGCGCAAGGGCGAGGTGCTCACGCAGATTTCGCACTTCTGGTTCGACCAGACCGAAAAGCTCGTGCCCAATCACCGCCTCGCCAGGGCCAACGACCCGTTGCCCAAACAACTTGCGCCCTTTGCCGCTCAAGTCGCGCGCCGCAGCATGATCGTAAAAAAGGCCCAGCCGCTCCCCGTCGAGTGCATCGTGCGCGGCTACCTCGCCGGGTCGGGTTGGAAGGAATACAAAAAATCCCAGACCGTCTGCGGTATTCCGCTGCCCGCCGGATTGCAGGAATCCTCCGAGCTGCCCGAGCCGATCTTCACACCCTCGACCAAGGCCGACACCGGCCACGATGAAAACATCTCCTTCGATGAGGCGAAGAAAATCCTCGGCGCCGACATCGCCAACCAGGCGCGTGACCTGAGTCTGAAGGTTTACAAATTCGCCCGCGAGTACGCCCGCCAGCGTGGCATCATCATCGCGGATACGAAATTCGAGTTCGGCCTGTTCGCGGGGAAGCTGATCCTGATTGACGAAGTGCTCACGCCTGACTCGTCACGCTTCTGGCCCGCCAGCGAATACGCGCCCGGCAAAGGCCAACCGAGCTTCGACAAACAATTCGTCCGCGACTACCTCGAAACACTCGATTGGAACAAAACCCCGCCCGCCCCCGCGCTCCCGCCCGAAGTCGTCGCCAAAACGCAGGCGAAATATCTGGAGGCTTACGAGCGGCTGACGGGGAAGAAGCTTTAACCGTTCGCAGAGCGTTTTCATCAACAGTCTTGACACCGGCGGGCGACTGCGCCAACGTGGGGCGAGTTGACTGCGAGATTTCCTTGTTGCATTGAGGATTGAATTACTCGGGACGCCCCGCTTGGTCGCCATTCCAATTTTGAACCGTTTTAGCCGCTGGTCGTCCAAGCCCTGATAGGAAGGGTGTCGCCGGCCAGATTGTCTCACCCAATTAAAAATTTAACCAAACCATTTTATGTCAAAAGCCAGCCCGAAGAAGTTCCGAACGCCGAAAGTGAAAGCGCCGGAGGGAATGCCGCCCGAAGCCGTTGAGACGGTGCCGCCGCCGACGTCGGTCGAGCCGTCCGATACATTGCAGCCGCCGACGCAGCCGATTGAGGCGGATGTGCCGGCGTCACCCGCCCGGCCGGATACGCGCCACGGCGAACAGCGCGACCGCATCGCCACTTCCCTGAACATCGCCAAACTCCAGGCGATGCCGATGGGCGATCTGAACAAGATGGCGCGCGAGCTGGGCGTGGAAAACTTCGGCACCATGCGCAAGCACGAGGTCATCTTTCACATCCTGCAGAAGAACGCCGAGCGGGCCGGCGTGCTGTTCTCCGAGGGCGTGCTGGAGGTTTTGCCCGAAGGGTTTGGCTTCCTGCGGTCGCAGAGCTTCAATTATCTGCCATGTCCGGAGGACATTTACGTTTCGCCTTCGCAAATCCGCCGCTTCGATTTGCAGACCGGCAATCTGATCGCCGGCCAGATTCGACCGCCGAAGGAAAAGGAGAAATTCTTCGCCCTGCTAAAGGTCGAAGCCGTGGACGGCGAAGAGCCGGACAAGGCCAAAGACAAGACGCTCTTTGAAAACCTCACGCCGCTGTTCCCGAACAAGCGTTTTATTCTCGAAACCGCAAAGGAAGAACTTTCCACCCGCGTGCTCGATCTCGTCTGCCCCATCGGCAAAGGCTCGCGCGGCCTCATCGTCGCGCCGCCGCGCACGGGCAAAACCGTGTTGATGCAGAAACTCGCCAACGCAATTCTCAAGAACAACCCGGAGACCTACCTTTTCATCCTGCTCATTGACGAACGCCCCGAAGAAGTCACCGACATGGAACGCACCTGTATTGGCGCGGAGGTGATTTCGTCCACGTTTGATGAACCGCCGGAGCGCCACGTCCAGGTCGCCGAGATGGTCATCGAGAAAGCCAAGCGCATGATCGAACACAAGCGCGATGTGGTCATCCTGCTCGACTCCATCACCCGCCTGGCCCGCGCCTACAACACCGTGCAGCCGCACTCCGGGAAAATTCTCTCGGGCGGCGTGGACGCCAACGCGCTGCACAAGCCCAAGCGCTTCTTCGGCGCGGCGCGCAACATCGAGGAAGGCGGCTCGCTGTCCATCATCGCCACGGCGCTCGTGGATACCGGATCGCGCATGGACGAAGTCATCTTTGAAGAGTTCAAAGGCACGGGCAACATGGAAGTCCATCTCGACCGCGGTCTGGTGGATCGCCGCATTTTCCCCTCGATCAACATCGAACGCTCGGGCACGCGCAAAGAGGAACTGCTCTATCACCCCGACGAACTCAGCAAGATCGTTCTGCTGCGCCGCGCCCTCACCGGGGTGCCGCCCGTGGAAGCGATGGAATTGTTGCTCGGCAAACTCAAGAAAACCGGCAGCAACATCGAGTTCCTCATCGGTATGGCGGTGGGTTGAAGTTCCAAAAGTTCAAGCGGCACGACCGATACAGAGGCTGATTTTATTTTGAAACGGGCGGTGAATTCGGTGGTGACTTTCCTTGGAGATTCACCCGATTCCCCGCCGGGTCAATGAGGGTGGGAGTGACGAAGACGAACAAGACATTGGTCTTGGAGCCGGTTACATCCGTGGTCAGAAACTCGCCGTTGGGTTGCTTGGCGACTTCGGTTATGGCTGGGTTGCCGAGGAAGAATGTTTGTTCATCCGGGACCACGCAGTCCTTGATCATCTGTTGGACGCGATACCGCGGTAACGGCGAAAATCCCATTTTCTCCTCGCCGTTGACATAGACGGGGACAGTTGACGTCGTTTTGCTGTAGCCGAGGAATTCGCTGAGAGTAACAATGACGCGGAGTGAAATGTTGGCTTGATCGCGACTAACGGTGGGTATTACGTCGAGAGTCTGGCCGAGCGGCATCAGTTGAGTTTCCATGAACTCCAAGCCTGAGTTATTTGTGGCGGTTACACCCGGCCGGGTGAGGGCTTTAGGATTGATGCCCGTTACGATCGTTTTTATTTCGGTGGTTTGAATCTGGGCCTGCCGGTCGGTCAGGGTTGTGACGTCTCCCTCGGATAACAAGGTCATGCCGTCCTCGGAATCAATGCGTTTTCGTACCTCGGCCATTTGCTTTTCAGTCAGGAAGCCGGAAAGGCTCTGAGTTCTGGATATGGGCAGAGGGAGGGCGTTTGTGAGGAACGGCAGCAACCCGGAACGGACAAGTGATTGCGAAATCTCCACCCACCGAACCTTGATGTTCACCTGCGGCGGCTGATCGTTCAGCACTTGCACTACGTGCTCAATTGTGTCGAGGTCTGCCAGCGTGGCGCGAACCAACAACTGCCCCTTGGGTTCGTTGAAAAACACCGATTTCGGTGGCTGCAACTCCACGCCCACGCTGGCAAACAGTTTCTGAATCTCCGGGAGCAACTGTGAACCGTCGGTGATGGGCTTCACACCGGAGCCCGCTTTGGTGCCCCGCTGCCGCTCCAACACTTGCACCATAGCATTGCCATCCACTGCGTAAATACGGAGTTGGAGATTGGTCGAACCGTCGCTGACTGAAGTGGCGGGAGTGTTCTTGGGCACGGGGATGATAGCCCTTGCCTCGGCTGTTTTACCGGATGGCAACGTCGCGGAAGCCGCATCTTGATTCGCCTGGACCAGAAATTTTTCAATCGTATCAAGTTCACCCCTGGTGGCGCGCACCATCAGCAAGCCGAGAGTATCTTTGAAAAACACTGTCTTTGGAGGCTGTAAATCTACGCCGGCTTTGACCATGAATGCCTGCACCATTTCGGCGGCATTCGTGACGTATCCTGGCCAGACGCGCCCCGATGCGCGAGCAAGCTCGATCGGCCCCACCGCGAATGTGCGGGTGGAGAGTTCAACGGCACTGGTTGCCTCAGGCAAAGCAGTCGTGTTCTCACGCGGTGACAGGATTGCGCCAACCGTGTTTCGTGTGCCCACCGCCGAAAGCACCAGCAACATTCCGCCTACGATCAAGGACGCCAGCATGGCCCGCCAAGTCAGCCGCAGGGCAGGGCGGTAACCGGGGACGAGCAGACGTTGCACGCGGTCGGCGAGCGAGGAGGGTTCGCGCTGTCCGTCGCCGAACGCGAGCGCTGCCGTAGTCGCAGGATGCAAAATGTTTTCCGCCACGCGCACGAGCGTCCGGGCGTAATCCGCCGGGGCACCGCTCAATTCGATGGCGAGCGCATCGCAGCAGACTTCCCGTTCACGACGGATTTGCTGGCTGATCCACCACACCGCCGGATTGAAGAATAGCAACGCCTCGGCAAAGAGCTGAAACAGGTTCGCAAAATAATCTCCGCGCCGAATGTGCGCCAGTTCGTGCAACAGGATGAAACGGATTTGTTCCGGCGTCAGCGCGGTGAACAGCGAAAGCGGCAGAATCAGCGTCGGCACGATCACGCCCACGACGGCGGGGGAAGTGAGTTTGTCCGTGACGGCGACGCGGATCTTTCGCACCAAGCCGACAGCCTGGCGGGCTTCGGCCACCAGCGCGACCATGCGTTCGTCATCGAGTGGTTGGCAGGAACGCCGGAGGTTTTCCGCCCCGGCGACTTTGATGCCCGCCCTCAGCAACATCACCGTTGCGCCAACCATCCAGACGAGCGCCAGCCATGCTGTCCAATACTTCGGCGCTGGTGGGAGAGACATTCTGCCAAAGGCGACAACTTTGTCGGTGGAATTTGGATTTAGCGCGGCGGGCGCGACTAGCGCGACTGTGGATTCGGTGATCGGAATGGGAGCCGCGACTGACACGGCGGGTTTCGGCGCATTCAACAACGCCCAAGTGACGATGCTGGCGATGACCAACAGGCCGAGCGCACCGAGCGCGCAACGATAGCGCGTTACCGGATTAACCATCCGCCGCATCAGGCCGGCGAGCGCAATCGCGATGATCGCTCCCTGCCAGAGCGAATGAAGCAAAGCGCCGACGACGTGCGTCCATTCCGGCGAAGTCAGCCAGCGAAGCAGCGGGTTCATGACTTCCTCCCGCCTTTGCCGCGTGTCTTTTCATGCGTTGCGATGAGTTGCTTGATCTGGTCCAGTTCATCGCGGGAGACGTCGTTGGTGTCGAGCAGGCATTGCACCATCGGGGTGAGCGCGCCGTTGAAGGCGTGCTTGAGGGCATAGAGCAATTCGCCCCGCTGCGCCTGCGCCCGAGTGACGGCGGTGCGGTAGAGCGTCTGGTTGCTTTTCTTCTCCGCGGCGAGCAATCCCTTGACGACCATGCGATCCATCAACGTGCGGACGGTCGAGTAAGTCCACGCGGTGTGCTTGAAGAGTTTTTCCTGAATGGCCGGCGCGGTGCAGGGCTCGTTGTCCCAGACGGCTTTGATGATGGTCCATTCGGCTTCGGTGAGTTCGATGGGTTGTTCGGGCATGGCTAAATTGGTGTGACGCGCGCATCATCTCTACAACTGTCAAGCGCGTCAAGGGGAATTTTTACAAATGTAAAAACGAGGGGACCGGGAGTACTGGCGATGATCGTGGAGGCGCAATTGCGGGGGTAAGCATCGGCAGGAAAATGGGTGTATCTGCACTATCCCGGAGCGCGGGCGGTCCCTCGCCCGCAGCGCGTTGCCAGACCCGGAAGCGCCGACAAAAACCGCCACCACTCCATCGTCACGCGCTGCGACCGGGGACCGGTCGCGCTCCGGGTGAAATTGAATCACGGTTTGACACTTTGCTATTCGCGGCTAAAACTATGGTCCGTTACGAATAGACTGAACAACCAAACCTTAACTTGAACTAAAATTATGGCTATTGCCGTTGGCACCCAAGCTCCTGATTTCAATTTGAAATCCAAACAGGCGTCCGGAATCGTGGACGTGAAACTCAGCAACAACCTGGGCAGGAAGAACACCGTCGTTTTGTTCTTCCCGCTCGCCTTCACCGGGGTTTGCACCGTTGAATTGTGCGATGTGACCGCTGGTCTCGCGCAATACACCGGCCTCAATGCCGACGTCATCGGCATCAGCGTGGACAGCCCGTTCGCGCAGGAAGCGTGGGCGCAGAAGGAAAAGATCGGCATCACTCTCGCCAGCGACTTGAACAAGACCACGACCAAGGCATACGATGTCGTGTTCCCGATGCTGGCGGGCGTGGGCGACACCTCGGCCCGCGCGGCGTTCGTCATTGATAAGGCGGGGGTGGTTCAATACGCCGAGCAAACCGCCACGCCCAAGGATTTGCCGAACTTCCAGGCCGTCAAAGCCGTGCTGGCGAAGTTGAAGTAATTCTCCAGGCCATCGGATTTCAGAAAGGACGCCCTCACCGGCGTCCCTTTTTTGAGAAAAATACCGGTTTGAAAAGTAGGAGACGACGTGAGGAGTCTCTAATTTTTGACCGTAGCAATCTGCAACAACCGGGGGGTTAGAGACTCCTCACGTCGTCTCCTACGAGTCGGCATCTACGACCGAAGTTGGGTTTGTAATCGGTGCTTGGACTGCCGCAGCCCTCGTCCGCTATTGACCATGTCCAGCGGCGTGCGGACCACCACTTTCCAGTTGCGCGCTCCGGCAACTTGGAACTTGGAACTTCAAACCCGGAACTCTAGCTTGCATCCATGTTTCGTCCGTGCATTGACCTGCATGAAGGCCGGGTCAAACAAATCGTCGGCGGTACGCTGGAATCCCCGGCCCGCGGGCTTAAGACAAACTTTGTCTCCGACCAGAGCGCGGCATGGTTCGCGGGGCTTTATCGGCGCGACGGCCTGACCGGCGGCCACATCATCCTGCTCGGCGCGGGCAACGACGCGGAGGCGCGCGCGGCCCTGGCGGCGTACCCGGGTGGATTACAGATCGGCGGCGGCGTCAATGCCACGAATGCGCGCGGCTGGCTGGACGCCGGCGCTTCGCACGTCATTGTTACGAGTTGGGTGTTTCGCGAAGGCCGGGTGGATCGGGAGCGGTTGGGTGAACTTGTGAAAATCGTCGGCAAAAGCCGGCTCGTAATTGATCTCAGTTGCCGGAAGCGTGACGGCGCTTACTTCGTCGTCACGGATCGCTGGCAGAAATTTACCGACGTGACGCTGTCCGCCTCCACCCTGGAAACCTTCGCCGGCTCCTGCGCGGAGTTCTTAATCCACGCCGTGGACGTGGAAGGCTTGTGTCGCGGCATTGACGGCGAGTTGGTCGGGCAACTGGGGCGGTGGTCGTCGATCCCGGTGACCTACGCGGGCGGCGCGAATTCACTAACCGATCTGGAGACGGTGACGCGGCTGGGGCAGGGGAAGGTTGATCTGACGATTGGCTCGGCGCTGGATATTTTTGGCGGTCGGGGCGTGAGTTACGCGGAGGCGGTGGCGTTCAACCGGCGGGCGGCAACTCAGGGCAGCACCTGTACGCGATAACTTCGAAATGTGTTCGTGGCCGCCGTATCGGTCTGCAAAGCATTTGTTCCGGTGGCCGTAACAACGGCTCCGATGTTCGTCCATCCTCCCGCTGCAAGATTTGTGCGATACGACAATTGATACCTCTTTCCGTTCACACTCAACCACCGGACCGTGGCCGTGGAGTTGGTGCGATTCAGACTCAACATCTTCAAAACGGAAGCGCTGTTCGTGGGATTCGTTCCGGCGATGTATTCCGACAGGTTGTTCATCCCGTCACCATCAGGGTCGGCGCCGGGGGCGGCGTTTGCGGCGGTAAACAGCGGGCAGTAAGTTCGCTGAACTTAAAAAAATCCGCGGGGGGAGGCGACATTCGTGCCTTGCGTCACGATGAAATCGCGCGCACCAGGCGTGGCGTTGCTGGAGACGCTGATGGACATGGAAATACCGTTCAAGCCGGCAAATAATGGAAATGGTACGTTGCCGGGGTCGTAGGTTGGGCTGCCAAGGGTCAAGCCGTCGCCGGTGATGGTGAAGGTTGCGCCGTTGGTGGGCAAGCTGTCCGAGAACACGCCAATAAAGTAATTGCTCTGGCCGGCTCTAAGGGAGGTGGGCAAACCAACAATGGAATCCGGCCCCGGGTTGGTCGTGGGCGGGCGAATCAAAGTGATGCGAAACGCAGGCGTTCCGGGGGTCAATGCAAAATCCGCCGTATTGGTGGCATTGGCGGTGACGGTGACTGACTTGTTGGTTGTGGGAAGAAATACAGTATCCGCATTGGAGTAATTGTTCGCCGCGCTGGCCGAAATATCCCGGCCCCGAACGAGAAAGTCTAGAGCGGACGCGTCATCGAGCGGAGCAACGCGGACCTGATAGTTTCCGGAGGCTAGTGAACTGACGAGGTAGTTGCCCGACACGTCGGACACGGTTCCGGCCACCGTATTGCTTGCTGCGTCGCGCACGAAGACCGCCGCGCCATAGACGGGACTTCCGCTTTTGGTGATGCTTCCTTTGATGTTCCCGTAGTTTGTGGCTGCGGTCGGATACAAATACCGCGCACCGGAAATGTCATCCGTGCTAAGGCCGACCTGAAGGCTGATCCCGGGACCGCCGACCCACAACATCGTGGCTGCGCCCATCGGGGAATGTTGCAATCCGAGAAAGTGTCCGATCTCGTGAGTCGCCACGCCTTCCACAAAGTAATTCGTGGTGTCTCCGCTGAAGTAGTCGGCAAACCAAACGTAAGTAAAGCCATTGAAGACGATGTCCGCCTGTCGGATATAATTGTCCGTTGCACCGAACGTGGCAAAGGTAACTCCGAGTGCGCCGCCAATGTCGCTCAGGCCACCATTGACCAACGTGCTGGTCTTGGTCCAATAGATAATGTTGGTGTTGTCGCTGGTGTTCACGTCCACTGGCGGCGAAACAAGTCCGGCGTCCTCAAACTTCACATAGGTATTGGAGATGGCCTGCCACTGGCCGAACGACGCACGGACGGCGTTCAACTCGGCCGCAGTGTTGGTTGCAGAATACCCATCGCTGGCCAGAAAAAACCGGACGGCGTGGGTGTTGGTGTTGACGACGTTGGTGCTGACGCCGGTTTGTGGCGTAAGAAGATTCCAGCGGCGCGTGTTGCCGTTTGTGTTGACGGCGGTAACAAACGCATTCGCTGAGGGGGTCATCACCAGCAGCGCAATGAGGGTGGCGAAGAATACACGTTTCATCGCGCCCCTCCAGTCGTGCGATTGCGAAGTTCCTGCAAACCCAGCCGCACCGGTTTTCCGGCGGCCGCCCGAAGAGCAGCCTGCTCGGGAGTTTCATCGCCCTTGGGTCTGCCGTGAAAAAGATTGTGGGCGAACTGTTCGCCCGTCGCGCCATCCTGCCACACGTTAAACTTACCTTGCGCCAGTCCGATGCTGACACCTTCACCCCGTTGATTGAGTCTGAGAAATGAAACCAACTCCTCACCAACTTCATAACTCGCCTCCCCATCAACCACCGTGCGTTCATCGCCCACCGTGCCGCCAGCGTGAACGATGACAAAGGCGTTCGTGGACAAAACTCCCTTCCAGACCTCGCTCACCTTGAATTCAACCCGTGTGTAGATGCGGCCTTCCGGATCTTTCAGGCAAACTTTGCTGGCGACCGTTCCATGCAGGATGAGTTCGGCCCGCTGCGTCAACTCTTTCAAGGCGAGCGGAACCATGATTGTCGCCCGGAGCGGAAGCGAAACGAGGCAGATCGCACTCAATACGATACAACGAAGAAGGAATTTCATGATGCCAAACTACCTCTCTTTGGAGACTTGCGCCAATCTTCGCGCGGAACAAACATCTCCAGATACTGCTTTCCTCTCAGCCAACCCTCGCGTTCCAGTTTCTGCCCGGCCAGCGGATGCGACGAGTCGGGCGTGTGATCTCGGAACACCGGATCGTGCCAGCCTTCAATGTTCAGATCGGAATCGTAACCGGCGCGGAGCAACGCGTGAATGATCTCCGACCAGTTCGCCTGCCCGAAGCCGGGCAACCGGTGTTCCGCCACCCCGGGATGACAGAGGCCATAGGTTGCCAGCAATTCCCGATGGATAAACGCATCCTTCGCATGGACGTGAAAAACCTTCGCGCCAAACTTCCGCAGGTTGTCCACCGGGTCAATGAACTGACACATCAGATGCGCCGCGTCCCATTCGAGGCCGATGTTCGCACACTTGGTCGCGCTAAAGAATCGTTCCCACATCGCGGGCTGCCCGAAAATGTTGTAGTGCATCACGGGCAGATGAAACGCGCCCTGCGGACAATGCTCGAAGGCGAGGCGCACGCCGTGGTCGGCGGCGTATTGCGCGATCGGCTCCCAGAACGCGAGGATTTGCGGCAGAAAATTCTCCAACGGCTGATACACGGGATTGCCCCCGCGCGAATTGAGCGTCGTCTGGATGACTGCGCCGGGAAAACCCGCCACCGTCTTGATGCCGAGGAGGGCGGCGACATCAATCGCCCGATGCAGCACGGCGCGGGCGGACTCGATCTGCGCCGGATCAAGCGGGTTGCGGTAGTAGGCACCAATGGCTGAGATGCGCACATCCCGCGCCTTGGCCTCCGCGCCAAACCGCTCGGCATCTTCGCGCCATCGCTCCTGGCCGGGAGCGGCGAAACTTTGGTCGAAGCGCATCCATTCGATGGAACCAAAGCCGTGCTGCTTTGCCCAGTCGAGCAACTCGACTTCCGCGTCCGTGGTGAATCCGATTCGCATTTGTTACCAAGATAATGCGACAATGCGCGGCGAAAAGTTTTTTGTGCGGTTTTTGTTTCGGCGGGTGCTACAACTTGAAATGAACATGATCGAAGATGCTGACTTACTTCGACGCTTTGCCGTGACCCGCGCTGACGATGTTTTTGCCGAACTGGTGCAGCGGTATCTGAACCTGGTCTATTCCGCTGCGCTGCGACAGGTGGGCGGCGACCATCAAATGGCCGAGGAGGTGACCCAAAGTGTTTTCACCGATCTGGCGCGCAAGGCCGATTCGCTTATGGGCCGCGCGGTTTTGGCGGGTTGGCTTTATACCAGCGCGTACTATGCGGCAGCTAAAGCAGTCCGGGGTGAACAACGGCGGCGCTTGCGGGAACAGGAGGCTCATCTCATGCAGCAAACCAATGTGAATCCGGGCGAAGAAGTTCAGTGGGAACAACTGCGGCCCGTGATTGATGATGCGATGCACGAACTTCAGGAGGTGGATCGTGATGCCATCCTGCAACGCTACTTTGAAGGAAAACCGTTTTTGCAAATCGGCGCGAAACTTGGACTTACCGAGAATGCCGCGCGGATGCGCGTCGAGCGGGCTTTGGAAAAGTTGCGAACCATTCTCGCGGCCCGCGGCGTGGCTTCCACAAGTGTGGCGCTGGCGGTGGTGTTGGGCGCACAGGCGGTTTCGGCTGCGCCCGCCGCATTGACGGCCACGGTGGTGGGAGCATCGCTGGCGTCGGCTGCCTTTGCAACCGGCGGAGCGGCCTCAGTATGGAGCGTGGTTGGTGCGATCAAGTTGAAGGTGGCCGTTCCGGTGGCCTGCGCGTTAGGGGCGGTCGTGGCTTTGTTAATGCAGCAAGAAAAGCTCAGTCAGTTGAAAATGGAAAACGCCGCTTTGCAAACAACGCAACAGGCTGGCGTCGCCTCCGGTCCTGAAACGTCGCCGGTATCCAGCGCCAACCTTGAAGAGTTGGAGCGGTTGCGTCGTGAACATCTGGAGTTGCTCCGGTTGCGCGGCGAAGTGGGCCGCTTGCGGCGGGAGATCGCAGATGCAAAAGTGAAAGCGTCCACCGCCGTGAGGAAAGAAATCTCTGATAGCGCAACCGACGAACAGGCAAAGCAGCAGATACTTGTTGAAGCACGCTTTGTCAGCGGTACAACCGATGACTTGGCTGGATTCGGTCTATCAAGCGAAGGGGCGACCAGCATCATTGATGAGAATCAAATGAAATTGCTGGCGAGAGAGATTGAGGAATCGAAGTCGCTGAAGTTGAATAGTGGGTTGCGTGTTGCCCTGCTTTCCGGGCGGCAGGCCCGAATCGCTGAGACTCAGTCTGTGACCAACGGCAACGAGGTCAAGGCCGTTGGCCCAATCCTCGATGTTATGTCGACAGTGCGAGCGGACGGTCAGACAATCGAACTCAAGTTTATCGGGCGTCTTGAGGATACTTACCAAGTGAGGGAAGACGGCACAATGCACCTGCCGTTCATCATGGCTGACACCAATCAAATCACGAGTGCGGTGGTGGGGGACGGTCAAACCCTTGCGGTGATGAAGAAGTCGGGTGACCAACGCTTTGTGATGTTTGTCACGCCCAGTCTGATTGATCCAGCCGGCAATCCAATCCATGCCGAAGCGGAGAAACCCCTCGCCGAACCAATCCCTGTTCAGCAGTGAGTTGGTGCGAACAGGTCGGCAAGGGCGATTTCAAACTCCGGCAGCAGTTCCTCGCTCAACACTTCCCGGCCCGCCAGAATGCTCTTGAGCGCCAGACCGTAGGGCGTGGCGTGATAGACCTCCACGTTGCCGTAGCGCGGATCAATCATCCAGAGGCGCGGGACTTTGTTCGTTTCGTACAGCTCCTTCTTGATGACCGTGTCGCTGTGGTGGTCCTCGGAACTGACGATTTCGGCGACCAGCCAGAGTTTGTTGGTGGCGGTAGTGACGAGCGCAAGGTCGGGGCAGAGCCGGGTGTCATGAGCCATTTCCACGGCCGTGCGCGGCCCCAGCAGCCGGGTGCTGGCGATATTCGCTACCTTTGCCTTCAAGCTGGCGTGCAGCCGGGAACAAATCACTTCATGTCGCCGTCCGGGCGGCAGACGCAGCGTCACTTCACCGGCGAAGATCTCTTCATACGGTTCGCTCATGATTTCGCCAAGAGCTTACGGAGGAATCGTCCGGTGTGCGAATGTTTATTCCGCGCCACTTGCTCCGGGGTGCCCGTCGCCACAATCTGTCCGCCACCCGCGCCGCCTTCCGGCCCAAGGTCAATCACCCAATCCGCCTCGGCGATCAAATCCAGATTATGCTCAATGACCACGACGGAGTGGCCGGCATCCACGAGTCGCTGCAAGACTTCTACGAGCCGCCTCACGTCGGCGATGTGCAGCCCAATGGTGGGTTCTTCGAGGATGAAGAAATTCGCGGAACGTGAGGCGAGGTGCGGGGTGCGGGAAGGGATTTGATCGGGCGCCGGGCGCAAACCGGAAAGCAAATGGGAAACGAGCTTTACGCGTTGCGCTTCGCCACCGCTCAGGGTTGGACTTGGTTGGCCGGTACTCGTGCTGGCGTCAACATGGCGGCGTCAAGTTAGGGAGGTGGGCAGAGATGTCAAACGCCTCGGAGCATGAGACAAGGTTCCCCGCCGATCGCCATTGTGGTCGCACTCCAAAAACTGCTTTTGGCTGGCGGCGCCGGCTGGGCGGCTTGCATTTCCCCCCGGCTCCGCGAGGTTCTTCCAGACGACATCGAATATAGGGGAGGCTCCTTACACTATTTTCGATTATGAGAGTTGCGGGCGGGAGTGGTAATTCTCAATCCATGAATGCGAAATCATTTTCGGATGACGGACGAGGTGACCGCAACGCAACGGCGGAGGCCCAGCACATCCAACGCTTCCTCGGCATTGATGTCGGCGCCGAGACCATCAAGGTCATCGAAGTGCTGCGGCAAGGGATGGAACTGCGGATCGGAAGACGCCGGCTTGTCGAACATCACAAGGAACCCGCCCGGCGTCTGCTCGAATTGCTCGGCGAATTCGATTGGCCCAACCTCAACGGCGCGACGGTCAGCGGCCGGCTCGCGCGGCTGGTTAAACTGCCCCGCGTCCCCACCAAGCAGGCCCAGGCGCGCGGCTTTCGTTTTCTCTTCGGTCAACGCCCGGCCACCGTGGTTTCCATCGGTGGCCACGGGTTCTCCGTGCTGGAACTGCGGCCCAACGGCCTTGAAGTGCTCCGGGAGAACAGCCGTTGCTCGCAAGGCACGGGCAATTTCCTCCGCCAGCTTTGCGAACGCTTTGAGCTGACGCCCGCCCAGGCCAGCGAAGTTTGCGCCGACGTGGAGAAATCCGCGCCGCTCTCTGGTCGCTGCCCGGTCATCCTCAAGACGGACATGACGCATCTGGCCAACAAGGGTGAGAAGCGTGAAGCCATCCTCGCCGGATTGTTCGACGCGGTGTGCGAGAACGTCATGGTACTCGTCAAACCCGGCGTCAGTCCGGCGGACGTGGCGCTCGTCGGCGGCGTCAGCCGCTCGCGTCGCATCCGAAAAACGTTCACCACCTTGCTGGCCGCGCAAGGCATGAACCTGCTGAACGTCGAGCCGGACCAGGTTGAATTTTTGGAAGCCACCGGCAGCGCTTTGCTCGCGGCGGAAAATCCCGCGCCCGTTCCCCCGCTCGCCGAATTGCTGGCGACGGACACCCAATACCGACTGGACACCGTCGAAGGTCTGACGGGCGCGCTACGGCTCGTGCGGCGAATGCCGTCGCAAGCGATGCCCGAGCGCAACGGCCATTTGCGCCAGTTGATCCTTGGCCTCGACATTGGCTCAACGGGATCGAAAGCCGTCGCACTGGACGCAACCACGTTGGAAGCGGTCTGGGAAGGCTATCGGCGCACTTCGGGCGATCCCGTCGGCGCGTCGCAGGCGTTGCTCCGTCAGTATGTGGCCGAGCGCGCCGGCGACGGCGTGATTCGCGCGTTCGGCGTCACCGGCAGCGGACGGGAAATCGCCGGGTCTTTGATGACGACGTGTTACGGCGGCGACGCGGTGTTCGTGCTGAATGAAATCGCCGCGCACGCGGAAGGCGCGTTGCATTTCGATCCGCGCGTGGACACGATTTTTGAGATCGGCGGGCAGGACGCGAAATACATCCGGCTCGCGGATGGGCGCGTGGTGGATTGCGCGATGAACGAGGCGTGCAGCGCGGGCACCGGTTCGTTTATTGAGGAACAGGGCGGCAAGTTCGCGGGCATCCAGGGCGTGGCGCAACTCGGCGCCGAGGCGATGCGGGCGACGCAATGTGTTTCGCTCGGCCAGCATTGTTCCGTCTTCATGGCCGAAGTCATCGGCGAAGCCGTGGCTGCCGGCCGCGACCAGCGCGAGATCATAGCCGGGCTTTACGATTCGATCATCCAGAATTACCTGCATCGTGTGAAGGGCAACCGCTCCGTCGGCTCGGTGATTTTCTGCCAGGGCATGCCCTTCGCCGCGGATGCGCTCGCGGCGGCGGTGGCGCGGCAGACGGGCAGCGAAATCATCATCCCGCCGAACCCTGGCACGGTGGGCGCGCTCGGCATCGCGCTGCTGGCGCGCAAGGAAACGAACTGGAAGGCCAACGCGATCTTCGACCCGCAACGCTTCCTCGACGCGCGCATCGAATCCAAGGAAACATTTATCTGCCGTTCGAAGACGGGCTGCGGCGGCGCGGGCAATCGGTGTCGCATTGATTCCATCAACACGGTGGTCACCGGTCGGGGGCAACGTTTCAACTGGGGCGGTGCCTGCGCGCTCTACGACAAAGGCACGCGCAAGCGGAAGCTGCCTGACCTGGCGCCCGATCCCTTCCGTGAGCGCGAGGCGCTCGTGACGTCGTTGGTCGCGTCACTCGGGGAAACGCCCGGCGCCAAGACCGTGGCCATTACGGACGAGTTCAGCCTGAAGGGCACGTTCCCGTTTTTCGCCACGTTCTTCCGCGCGCTCGGTTTCAACCTGCGCCTCACTACCGGCGCGGATCACGCCGTGCTCAAGCGCGGGGTGAAGGAGGCCAACATTGCGTATTGCGCGCCGATGCAGCTTTACCACGGTCTGACCAGCCAGATGGCGGATGCGCCGGCAGATTTCATTTTCCTGCCGATGGTGCGCAGCCTGCCCCGGGTGGGCAACGAGCCGCACGGCAAAGTTTGCCCGGTGGTGCAGGCCAGCCCGTGGATTCTGCGCCGCGACCTCGCCACCAAATTGAACCCAAACTCTGAAGCAAAACTGGAGAAGGGCCGGCGAAGCCGTCACGGAGCGCGGGTCTGTGACCCGCAGCGCGTCGCTCCACCGGAGACTGCTGGGAAAATTCTCACCCGCACCGCCGCCGATGTGCTGCGGGTCACAGACCCGCGCTCCGCCAGTAATCCCAGCGCACCGGCCAGAAGCGAAACCCCGGCCGTTTCGGGGTTCAGGTTGAATGGCAGTGTGCTCTCGCCGGTGATTGATGTCGGTGACGGCAATTACGACTCCGCCGAGTTCCGGCAAAGCTGCGCGCGGCTCGCGGCTTTGCTGGGGCGGAAGACGGAGGAAAGTTGGTCGCCGGCTTTCCGCAAGGCCATTGAAACGCAGCGCGCGTTCGAGGGCGATTGTGAAGCGATCGGCCGGCGTGCGCTGGCATTTTGCACGGAGCAAAATCTGCCCGCCGTCGTGGTGCTGGGCCGTCCGTACACGATTTACAACAAAGTGCTGAACTCGAACGTGCCCGTCATCCTCCGCGAGCAGGGTGCGATGGGCATTCCCGTGGATTGCTTCCCCGTGCCCGACGATGTGCCGGTGTTCGGCGACATGTATTGGGCGCACGGCCAGCGGATTCTGCGCGCGGCGCATCAGGTCCGCCGCCTGCCGGGCGTGTATGCGTTGTATTGCAGCAATTACGCCTGCGGCCCGGACAGCTTCAATCTTCACTTCTTCGCCCACATCATGGACGGCAAACCCTTCGCGATCATCGAGACGGACGGCCACGCGGGCGATGCGGGCACCAAGACGCGGGTCGAGGCGTTCCTGCATTGCGTGGCGGGCGAACGGAAGGCGGGCGTAGGCGCGACGAAGGCCCCGGGAAACTTCGCTTCCCTGCAACACCGCGAGATGACCGTGACTGACATCGCGGCGGACGAAACGGTGTTGATCCCCAGGCTCGGCGCGAACTCCGAAGTGTTTGCCGCCTGCCTGCGCGGGCGCGGGGTGCGCGCGGAGACGTTGCCAACCGTGGATGCGGAGGCATTGCGAACGGGTCGCCGCCTCACCTCGGGCAAGGAATGTATCCCCGCCTGCATGAACCTCGGCGCGCTGATCAACCGATTGAAACGCAGCAACGACCCTAGCGAACGTTTCGTTTACTGCCACCCCGGCGGGGTGGGCCCGTGCCGGTTCGGCGTTTACAATCTCTTCACCCAAATCGCGCTCGCGCATACCGGCCTGCGCGACCGCGTCCGCATCTGGGCGCCGCGCGAGGAGGGTTATTTCGACAAACTCCCGCCGGGCTTTGCGCTGCTCGTGTTCACGGGCTTTGTTGTGGCAGACGCGCTGATGGACGCGTTGCTGGAAGTGCGTCCGGTTGAAACCTCCCCAGGCGCGGCCAATGAGATTTACGAACGGGCGATGGCCCGGTTGCTTGAACAACTGCAAGCCCGCGCCGGCACCGACCTTGGTTTGGCGAAAGCGCTTTGGCGGGTGTCGAACGGGAGCTTGTTCGGTTTCCGCGAACTCCTGGCCGGCGCGGCGCGGGAGTTCGCCGCGGTGCGCGGGTCCAAGCGCCTGCCCGCCGTACTGGTCGTGGGGGAGATTTATGTGCGCACGAATGGATTTGCCAATGACCACGTCGTGGCGCGGTTGGAGGCGCGCGGGGTGCGCGTGAAACTTGTGACCTGTGGCGAGTTCATTGAATACATTGACCACCTGAACCGGCAGGAGAACCGCCGAAACACCTTGGGCGCCCGCATCAGCACGGCGGCGCAGGAACGGGTTCGTTCCGTGGCGCATCGCATCATGGCGCGCGAACTCGGCGGCCCCGACCGGGTGC